>Ga0256833_1000416_pt1 | contig 33499 bp, 37 predicted proteins | sample 356284metaG_FD_190535 | JGI IMG/M metagenome (GOLD analysis project Ga0256833, IMG submission 190535) | Hydrothermal vent microbial communities from Mid Atlantic Ridge, Atlantic Ocean - 356-284 | ecosystem: Environmental > Aquatic > Marine > Hydrothermal vents | place: Atlantic Ocean: Mid... | reverse complement strand
AACATTGAAGCCGGGAATACTATTAAATCTTCCTGTTGAAACAAACCTTCCCGTTTCTTACATCAGCACAGGGCAGAGAGTTCCAGAAGACTTGAAAGTGCTAACCCCAGAGCTAATCTCCTCCTACATCTTAGGGGAAAACGGAGGATAGGATGGAAGAGCAGGCAAAAGGTTTGTTGAAAAAGGTTAAAGAAAACCAAATAGAGAAAAATACAAAATTTTTAGCTGTGGCAAGTGGGAAAGGAGGAGTGGGAAAAACTAATTTTGCAGTAAATTTTGCTTATGTATTAGCGAATGACTTTGACAAGAAAGTGCTTCTTATTGATGCAGACATTGGGATGGCTAACGTTCACATACTTGTCAATGTAAGCACAAAGAAAACCCTAAAAGATATACTAAATGGTGAAAAGATAGAAGATATTATATTTTCTACACGGGGTTTTGATGTTCTTCCAGGTTTTTCAGGCATAGATGCCATAAATGAGGTTGAGGACAGCACAGTTTTTAGATTTGTTCAAAATCTTAACGATGTGTCAGAAAATTATGACTACATAATTATTGATACAGCAGCAGGTATAGATAATAAAGTAATTTCATTTATCAGAGCATCTTCAAAAACATATGTGATTACCACACCAGAACCTACTGCTATTATGGATGCATATGCCCTGATAAAATCTATGAAAAAACTGTATGACTATACAGATTTTAGGGTAGTTGTAAATATGGCAAAAAGCGAAGAAGAGGGGTTTGAGACATTTGAAAGGATTAGGAACTCAGTTCAGAAATTTTTAAATATGGACATTTATCTTGGAGGAATTCTCCCATATACAAAAAACATACAGAAAACTGTAAAGAAAAAGCAGATTATAACAGAAGTTTATCCATCAGAAAAATTTGTGATAAAACTAAAGCAGATTGTAGCAGAAGAGGTTGGTCAGCCTCCGCCTCCTATTAAAGAAAATTTCTGGGAAAGGGTTATAAACTTTTTGAGAAAAGATTAAAGATGAAAGAAAGAGACCGTTTAATCCTTGAAAATCTTCCCCTTGTTAAAAAAGTAGCAAGTAAAATTTACTACAGGTTGCCAAAAGGGGACATAGAGTTTGACGACCTTGTTAATGTGGGAGTTATAGGTCTTATTAAAGCTATAGAAAGATATGACAAGGACAAGGCAAAATTTTCCACTTACGCATACATAAAAATTAGAGGAGAAATTTTAGACTACCTGAGGAGTTTAGACATTGTTCCAAGAACAATAAGAGACAAAATAAAAAAAGAACCTCCTATAGAAGAGGGTAAACCTGTTCCCCTTTCTAACACTGCAGTGATGGTAAGTATTGAAAAAGCTCTTTCATCTGATGAAAGTCTAAAAATTGTTGATACACTTGTATCAGACAAAAATACCCCTGAAGAAGAAGTAATAAAAGAAGACCAGAAAGAAAAACTTTTAGAAGCTATAGAGCTTTTAAATGAAAAAGAAAAAAAAGTTCTCCAAATGCTTTACTTTGAAGAAAAAGACTTGAAAACAGTTGCTCAGGAGTTAGACATCTCTGTTTCAAGGGTTTCCCAGATAAAACATGAAGCTATAAAAAAGTTAAAAAATCTACCAATTTTCTTTTAAACTTCTCAGTTTAGAAGCCCTATCAGAAGGTGTAGAAGAAGATTTAGGTTTGTAATAATTAGGCAAGTCTTTTATGTCTTTTTTATAGTAGTTGGGAACTTTCTGTATAGAACCTTTATAGTAGTTAGGTGCATTAGCAGGATTTGCCTTGTAATATTTAGGGACTTTTCTTATCTCTCCTTTGTAATACCTATACTGATTTTTTGAAATCCTGTCATACAGCAGATAACCTAAACCACCAGTACTCAAAACAATTATAAGAAAGATAATAAAAAATCCTATCTTGCTCACCTTAGTTATAAATCTTAATTTTTTTAATAAAATTTTGCAATATGTCGAAACATAATTTAAATTTAAGGTGTATTATGAATTTAGCAAAGATTTTATTTCAGATACAGCTTAATGTTAAGGGTAGTAGCGGGAAGAAAATTAACAAAAAAGCAGATTTTGACAAGTTATTAATGTCTGTAGTATCCCTATCAGAAGAGAAAAAAACCCCTTCAAAAGATAAATCAGCAGATAAACATCTATTTGACAGTTTTTATAAAAATGAGAAAGAGTTCAAAAAAGAGATAAGAACAAAAAAAACTGGGAAGGTCAAGTCTTATCTATATTCTTATCAAGATAGTGTCCAGCATAGAGAAGAGCTTATAAAACCTAAATTATCTGTTCTGGTAAGCCAACAACCTGTTTTTTCTTTTTCACATAAAACAGTTTCTCACCTTCAGTCAAGAAACAAAACCTATTTTATAGAAACTCATACTGATAAAGAAAAACTACCAGTAAAATCCAGTCTAAAACATAACTCTAAAAGTCTGCTCCATACTCCTCTAAAAAAGTCCTCTCGCATTCTCTCTCCAGAGGAATCAAGATATACTTTAAAACAGACTTCTCAGAAAATTACGGAAAGCCAGGGAGTAATAACACAAGAAATAAAAGATGAAAAAAAATCAGAAAAAAAGACAAAAATCCTTTCTGCACAAAAGTATACCAATATAACTTCCATACAGGGAAAACCTCCAACCCTGTTAACCTCTAAAGTTTCAGAAACAGATTTTCTTCCCAAAGGTGAAACAGGTTTTACCTCTGAAGCTTTAGAGAAAAAATCCCGTGTTTTATCAAAAGATGTAAGTCATTCTATTAATGGTAAGCTTTCCTATTCAGGAGATAATTTTTTAGTTGGAAACGCCTATTATTCAAAATTAAAAAGTGTAAAGACCTATTTAAAACCTGACAAAAAGTTGCTAACTCAGGAATTTACCTATGGAAAAGGACAGAAACTCCATAAAGAAAAAAATGCCTTTGCAGAAGAAAAAGATAGATTTATTATAGACAAGTCAGCAGTTGATATTCAGCCTAAAGAGCATTCAACAGGAAGCACTGTAACCAAATTCATAGCTGATAGCATACACAAGACCAACAGAAAAGTATCTAATGACCACAAAGTGTTCTCACAGCATCTTGATAACAAAGGTGAGATTTTAAACTCAGAAAAAGCAGATACTAAAAGAACAGATGAGAAAGTAGAGATGTTTTTTAGAAAAAAAGTTTCTGAAAAAATAAAAATTGTAGAGCATAAGACAAAAAAAGATTTTCACAAAAGCATAAAGGAAGAAAAAGCTGGTAAAAAAGAAGATGTAGTAGACAGCACAGACATCAAAATAGATGAAAAAATAAATGAAAACTCACAGCACATTGTCTTCACAGAAGGTAAGAAAGAAAAAGTAGAATATAACGATGGTGAGAACAAGAAAATAGCATCAGAAAGTCGCGTATCTACAGAAATATCAGTCAGTGAAAAAGACACCTTCTATCAAACAAAAGATGACTCAGATGGAGGGTTTGAGCAACATAAGACTGACTATACTGGAGAAGAAAAATCACAAGAACCTAACAGCAGGAATTTAACCTTTTCTATGAAAATAGGGGACATTGGTCTAAAGGCAAGATACAATGGCTATCGATTAGATATGATGATAATGGCAAACAGTTATTCATCAGAAATAATCAAGGTATTAAAAACAGACATACCCCATATTATTGAAGAAAGTGGAATACAAAGTTACATACTAAGAGTGAAAAGCAAGAACAAAAGCTATAAAATATCTTCAAATACATCTTATTTTTCAAGCCACAAAAACAGTAATTTAAGAGAAATTGATGTCAAAGTATAAAGTAGTTCTTTTGGCAGTGCTTTTATCTTTTGCTTTTACTCATCCTGAAAATAACAAAGGAGATACTGCTCTTCCCAAAAAAAGTTACTCTCAAAAACAGAAACAGGAGTTTGAAGAAAAATATAAGTTAGCCTACCTAATGTATAAAAGAGGTTCTTATTACACTGCTTTAAACTTACTTTCCAAATTAATCCAGGACAGAAAAAATCCCTACTATCCTGATGCCCTTTTACTATCTGCAAAGATATATTTACACCTTGGAATAAAAACAGGAATAAAAGAATTTCTCCAGAAAGCTTTATACTATCTCAATACATACTCATACTCTGTAGAAAATCCGTTTAACTGGGAATTTTACTACATAAAAGGAAAAATATACGAAAACTTGTTTATGTATGAAAGGGCATTGGCTGCATATAAAATGGCCTTTGGACAGGCTAAAAACAAAAAAGAGCAATTTAAAACAGTAATAGGAATATTAAGAACAGCTGCATGGCTCAAAAGATTAGACATATTCACAAGATATCTGATACTTGTTAATCTGGAAGAGCTCTCAGAAGAAGAAAAGAAAGAATTTGAATTTGTAAAAGGATTAGCAGAATTCCAGAAAGGAAATTACAGAGAAGCAATAAAGTATCTTATGCCTGTATACAAAAGCTATGAACAGTATCTGATAGAAAATCCAGAATACTATCTTATCTTAGGAGAAAATGCATACCGCTTGGGAGATTACAAGTTTGCCAAACAGATTTTTAGAAGAATTATCAGTATAGTGAAAGACGAATCAGTTATAAGAAAAGCAATGCTGAGATTAGGAGACATAGCCCTGAAAAATGGGGATAGAATTCTTGCCTTTAACTATTACTATCGTGTATTGACAAAATATCCTGACACAACAGAAGCAAAAGTAGCAAAACTTAAATTAATAGCCCTCTCCCATTACGAAGAGATAAAGAAAAAACTTCTTCGTTCAGAAGATAAAGATTTTAAAAACCCTCTATCCTTTATTATTAAAACCCTTGTTTTAAACAGAAATAACTATGTTGGTTTTTTTGCCCTGGGAAACTTGGGAAGTATTGCCATAAACTCTAACTCGGAAGAACTGTTTAAAAAATTAGTATGGGAACTTTCACTTGTTGACGTGAGCAGGATGAGATTTGAACACAGGGAATATATTAACAACTTATGGGGCAAGGAGCTAAAAAAAGCCAATTACATGAGAGTATGTCAGTTATTTAATGCAAACAAAAAATTTTTTTACACAGTTTTCAACAGGAAAAATTTATTGTATGTTTACAACGACCTGAAGAAATGTGGCAAATATGAATTGGCTGTTTATCTCGCAAAAAAAATGTATCAGAAATGGAAAGATGATAAATCCCTACTCATTTTAGCAGATGCCTATTTTTCAGTTGGAAAATATCAAAAATCATTGGGAACTTTGAAAAAAATAAAAAATAAAAGCTGTGAGTATTACATAATACTGGGTAAAAACTATATATTTTTGAAAAAGAGCAGTTTAGATTTAGCAAGAAAAGTAATCTCAAACTGTAAAGCAGATAAAGTAGAAAAATATGTTATAGCTTCCTACATACTATTAGAGAATGGCAGGTTAGATAAATCACTTAAACTATTTAGCAAAACAGGTAAACAGTTCTACAAATACTACAGACAGGACATAATAGGTAAAATGTTCTTAAGAAAACTTATTTACACCCTTTTTAAGAATAACAGATACAAAGAAGCCCTAAAGATAATCCAGACAATTTCCGAAAAACTTACCAGAGATTGTGACCTGAACAGCTGGTATTTGATTGCAATGATTAGAACAGGAAAAGTGGACAGGGTAGAAGAAATAAAGGACAGAATAGCAATGTGTCAGACACAGTGGAGCATCGTTGCAAAAAACGTGTATGAAGATTTTAAGTTGATTAGAGGTATGAAAAAATGAGTGAGCTTTTTTCTCATATTGATAACCTTGAAGAAAAAGCTTCATTTTTTCTTCAGCGTGTTAAAGTAATACAGGGAAACATTGCAAATGCTGATACACCATTTTATCAACCTGTTGACCTTAAATTTGAGAAATTAGTGAGGCAACAGGTAAAGTTAAAAATAACAAATCCAAAGCATATGGACCCATTTCCTGAAACAAAAGTAAGTATTAAACAGATAAAACTAAAAAACTTTACAGGATATGACCAAAACAGGGTTAATGTAGAAGAAGAATTAGCAAAACTTGCAGAAAGTTCCATAATGTATAAAACCTTACTTGAATCTATGAAAAAAGAAATGGCAAAACTGAAATATGCAATAACAGGTAGATAAGGAGAAACGGTATGATTTTCAAAGGTTTAGAAGTCTCAGTTACAGGAATGGCAGCCCAGAGAATAAGAATAGATGTTGCATCTTCCAACCTCGCAAACGTTAACTCAACAAGAGCAGAAAATGGTCAGCCTTATAGAAGAAAAGTCCCTGTTTTTCAAGCAATATTAGACAAAGAAGCAGGAGTTCCTGTCTATCAGGTAAGAGTATCAAAGATAGATACAGACCCTTCCCCTTTCAAAATGAAATATGACCCTAAACACCCAGATGCAGGACCTGACGGATACGTGAGACTGCCTAATGTTGACCCTCTTAGAGAAATGGTTGACATGATGTCAGCAATCAGAACATACGAAGCAAACTTAACAGCATTTAATACCCACAAAGACATGCTACTTAAAAGTCTTGAGTTAATAAAAGTTTAAGGTGGTGATAAAATGAGGATTGAAGGATTACAAGATTTTGGACAGTTAACCCAAAAAATTGAGAAAAAGAGTGAAAAATCTTTTGGTGAGGTTCTTCAGGAATTTGTAGCAGATGTAAATTCAGACCTTAAAAAAGCAAAAGAAGCAGAAAAACTGATAGCAGAGGGAAAAGTAGATAACCTTGAAAACCTGATGTACCAGATAGCAAAATCTGACATATCTTTGAGATTAATAACCGAAATAAGAAATAAAGCATTAGAAAGTTATCAAGAAATAATGAGAATGCAGGTATAAATGGATTTAGAGAAGTTAAAAGAAAAAGCCTTAAACATAGGGAAAAAGTTTGCAACCCCACGAAATATTGCATTACTTACTGCTGGTATTATACTTGTATCCTTTTTAGGTTTTATTGCTGTAAGGACATTAACAACGGTTAATTATGGAGTTCTATACACAAATCTAAGCCCAGACGATGCAGGGAAGATACTTACCGTTCTTCAAGAAGAAAAAATTCCTTACAAAGTAGAAGGTAACGGCAGTATTATTATGGTTCCAAAGGACAAGATACACGAGATAAGGCTGAAACTTGCCTCAAAAGGACTTCCATCCAGCCAGACAGTAGGATTTGAGATTTTTGAAGAACCAAAAATGGGAATTACCCAGTTCCAGGAGAACGTTAACTATTTAAGAGCATTAGAAGGAGAATTGGCAAGAACCATAAGGCAGATTGATGCAGTTCAAGACGTGAGAGTAAACATCGCGTTACCTAAAGAAAGTATATTTGTCAGAGAAGAAGAGGAACCAAAAGCATCTGTTATTATAAAGCTGTGGCCTGGAAAAGACCTGACAAAAGAGCAGGTAAAGGCTATAGTGTTTTTGGTATCACATGCTGTCCCAAGATTAAAGAAAGAAAATGTAACAGTTGTTGACAACAGAGGGAGAGTTCTGTCAGACCTTCTTGACGAAGACTCACCAGAAGCAGCAACAGATAAAACTGTTCAGTTAAAAAAGAAATTAGAAAGACAGATAGAAAGGAATGTCCAGTCTATGCTTGCTAAAGCGTTAGGCTCTGACAGGGTTGTGGTTAGAGCTTCAGTAGAGCTTGAACTTGCAAAAGTAAAACAAAAGGATGAGATAGTTGACCCTGATAAAGTAGCAGTTGTAAGTGAAAGAAAAATACAGGAAAAATTACAGGAAAGAGAAACACCAGCCATTACGCCTCCAGGAACGGCAACTAACGTTCCCCCAGTAATGCAAGGAACACAGACTGTTGTAACAAGAGACAAAACTTCCAAAGACCAGACTAAAAACTATGAAGTTTCAAAAACCTATATCAGCACAGACAAAAATGTATTCAAAATAAAAAGACTTAGTATTGGGGTTTTAATAGACGGAAAATACGAGAAAATAAAAGACAAACAGGGCAACGAAACAGTAAAGTTTGTGCCAAGGTCTCCTGAAGAGATTAAAACTTACGAAGCCCTTATTAAAAGTGCAGTAGGTTTTAATCCTGAAAGGGGAGACCAGATAACTGTTGTAAGTGTTCCTTTTGAAACAAAAGGTTTAGCAAAAGGAGAAAAGGAAAAAGTTGGTCTTCATAACTGGATACTTATCGCAGGGATTAGTATTCTTGTTTTAATAATTATTGCTATAGCAGGATTTATGGCTCTCAAAGTTCTTAAGAAAAAGAAAAAGGAAGAAATTACACTTCCTCCAGGCGTGACACCAGAGATGGCAGCAGGTGTTTATGCAATGCATGAAAAAGAGATGGAAGAATTCAGGTTAGAAAAGGAACCAGCATTTCAAAAGCTCTTAGAGATTGCCGAAGAATCTCCTGAGTTAATTGCTGACCTTGTAAGTAAGTGGTTGAGAGAAGAAGGTAAGTAATATGCCCTCCTTAAACCTTGAAGATTTTGGTGAAAGTCAAGAAAAGATAGACACCCAGACTGTATCAAAAGAAGAAATAGAGAAATTTTACCAAAATCATATAAAGAAAATAAAAGATGAGTTACAAAAGAAGATAAAAGAAGCATACGAAAAAGGATTGGAGGAAGGGTTTCAGAAGGGAAAAGAAGAAACAGAAAAACTCCTGAAAGACCAGTTTCAAAAAGAACTCTCTGAAAGTCTAAAAAAACAGGAAGAAAAAATAACGCAGGAATTTGAGAAAAAACTAAAAAGCATATTTTCCCTGATAGATAACCTAAAGGAAAAATACGCTCAACATGTTCAGTTTACAGATGAATTAATTTTATCTGTAATAGAAGAAGTGATGGAATATTTATATGTAAGCCCTGAAAATGCAGAATATGTAGCAAAAGAAATAAAAGGAATAATTGAAGATATAAAAAATGCTCCAGAAATAGTCATAGAAGTATCCCCACAGCTAAAAGGTTACTTAGAAGGAACTGGAATAAATATTAAACTCATTGAAAATGAACAGCTTGAAGGTGGAGATTTTACAATAAAAATTGAAAATATTCAATTTGAAAATAGATTTAAAGAAAAAATGAAAATTTTGAAAGATGAAATTAAAAGAGAGATTAAAAAGAATTCCCCGTTATAAGATAAAAGGAAGAATCACAGGGGTAACAGGACCTATTATAGAAGCTTATCTGCCTCGAGTGTCTATTGGGGATTCCTGCATAATAGAAGGGACTATAGAAGGTGAAATTGTAGGTTTCAAAGACGGTAAAACACTGCTTATGGCATATGATGACACAAAAGGAATCTCTGTTGGTGGTTGGGTAGAAGCAAGGCAGGAACCTATCAGTGTAGGCGTTGGGGAAGACCTGCTTGGTTGCGTTGTAGACCCTTTTGGAAAACCTTTAAATAAGGAAAAGATAAATCCTTCTCATCAGTATTACATAAAAAATGAAATCGTAAACCCATTAAAAAGGGGAAGAATAACAGAACCCCTTGATGTGGGAATAAGAGCTATAAATGCACTTCTCACTATCGGAAAGGGACAGAGAATAGGCATCTTTGCAGGAGCCGGAGTAGGTAAAAGCACGCTACTGGGAATGATTTCTCGCTTTACAGAGGCTGATGTTAACGTCATAACCCTGGTTGGAGAAAGGGGAAGAGAAGTTAGAGAGTTTATTGAAGACAATTTAGGAGAAGAAGGGTTGAGAAAATCTGTTGTGGTAGTTGCCACATCTGACCAACCTCCCCTTGCAAAAATCAGAGCAGTTTACACAGCAATCGCAATAGCAAACTATTTTTCTAACACAGGCAAAGATGTTCTCTTTTTACTTGATTCTCTTACAAGGCTTGCGATGGCACAGCGGGAAATAGGTTTAGCCGTAGGAGAACCTCCCACAACAAAAGGTTATACCCCTTCTGTTTTTGCTCTTCTCCCAAAATTTATAGAGCAGGCAGGAAATTTTGTAGATAGAGGTAGCATAACAGGAGTATACACAGTTCTTGTTGAGGGAGATGACATAAGAATGGACCCGGTTGCTGATGCTGCAATGGGATTTTTAGACGGACATATTGTTCTTTCAAGGGAACTTGCAAACAAAAGAATTTTTCCTGCAATAGATGTTCTTAAAAGTGTAAGCAGATTAATGCCACAGTTAGTTGATGACGATATATTAAAAAAACAGGGAGTTTTTATGGATTTAGAAGCTACCTACCGAGAGGCTGAAGATATGATTAACTTAGGGCTTTATAAGAAAGGAACAACACCAAAGGTAGACCTTGCAATTGACATGCACAAAGATATGGAGAAATTTATAAAACAGGATATGAATATAAAAGTTGATTTTCAGGAGAGTATAAAGCAGCTTTCTGACATCTATGAAAAAATAAGAAACAAGGGGTTAAGCTATGGAATTAAATGGGATTGATGGACTACTAAAAAAACCTAAGATAGTGGATGCAAATTACGATAATGCAAAGATGGAAAATAAAGATTTTCTCAAAGTTCTCCTTGCAGACCTTCAGTGGCAAGACCCCTTAAATGCGAAAGATATATCTGAATTTATCAACAACACAGTAAAGCTTAGACAGATGGAAGTTTTGAACAACTTTCAAGAAACTGTAGAGTTACTGAAAAAGGCAAATCAAGCAAACTCTCTTTTATATGCATCAAATCTGATAGGGAAAAAAATATTTTACGAAGGAAACCACACATATGTTGAAAAAGGCAAATCCACAGTTAAGTTTAAATTAGAAGATAACGCAGACTTTGTAAAAGTAACAATTATGGCTTCAGATGGAACTGTTGTGGAACAGAAAAGTTTTACAAACTTAGAGGGGAATAAGGAATATCCTTTTGAGATTAGTAATTCTGACCTTCAAGATGGTTATTACACTGTATACATAGAAGCTACCAAAGGAGACAAAACAGTAAAAGCTACAGTAATAAGCGAAGGTATCGTTAGCTCTGTTATAAAATCTTCTGACAGCATTAAAGCAGTTGTTAATGATAGTGAGGTAGACATAAATTCAATTGTTCAGATAGGAGGTTAAAGTCATGATACAATCATTTTACACAGGGAATGCGGGACTTAGTGCAAATAGAGAATGGCTCTCTGTTATATCAGACAATATTGCTAATGTAAACACCATTGGCTTTAAGGCAGAAAGGGCAAATTTTGAAGACCTGATATCAAAAAGCATTACCACCTATGCCAACGGTTCACCTAAAAATTACGAAATTGGTGGAGGAAGTTACGTAGGTTCAACAACTAAAGACTTTTCTCAGGGTTCTCTGATGAACACAAACACACCAACAGACCTTGCCCTTGACGGAGAAGGATTTTTTATGGTTCAGGATAACCAGGGGCTTGTTTATTACACGCGGGCTGGACAGTTTAGAACAAATGCAAATGGAGACCTTGTAAATCTTAACGGTCAAAGACTTTTAGGTTGGGCACTTGACAGAAATGGAAACATATCAGGTTCTATAAAAGAGATAAATATCCCGAACTCTATGGCTCCTTCTCAGACAACCAAAATATCCTTTAAAGAGCCTACGAACCTTGATTCAAGGGTTAATGTTATATCTGCAGGATTTAATCCAGGGGATTCAACAACATTCAATTATGTGAACTCATTCACAACCTACGATTCGCTGGGAAATCCGCACATCACTTCTTATTACTTTCAGAGAGTAGGAACTAACACATGGGCAGTTTATAAACTGATTGATGGAACCATATCACCTGTAGATGTTGGAGGAACACTTTACAAATCTGTTAAGCTAACATTTAATCCAGATGGCACACTTAATGTAAACAATGTATACGTAGACACACAAGTAACTGCAGCTTCTAACGAAACCCAGACTGATTCTACCACTGACGGTCATTTTACCCTTGCAAACTTACCTATCAGAGGAAGTGTTCACATCAAATCCTACACAACAGGAGGAACACCTTACGTCGTTAACTGGCACGATGATGGAGCAGGAAACATTGTTGACGAGAATGGAAATTCTATAGGAACAATAGATTATGGAACAGGAACTATAAGAATATACCTGTTAGAAAATGGTTCAACAACAGACCAGATAACTGTAGATTACTTGCATTCTGAAACAGCTGTAACTCCTGTTAATGTTGACCCTACACAGGTAACATTCTCAGGTTATGACCCTAATAATGGAGCAGATGTTCCCCTCCAGACTACAGAAAACTTCAAAGAAATTAAACAGGTAGCTTCTGACTTTATATTCTATGCCCAGCAAGACGGATATGCAAAAGGAGACCTCCTTTCTGTTGCCGTTAGTGAAGATGGAGTGGTAAAAGGTGTTTACTCTAATGGACAGGTAAGAGACCTTGCAAGAATAGCTATAGCTACCTTTAAGGACAAAGAGATTTTAGTAAGAAAAGGAAATAACCTTTACCTGCCAAATAGCCAGACTTATACACCGATTATTGTTCCTGGTGGAGTTATATCAAAAATAAGGAGTGGTTTTTTAGAGCTTTCAAATGTAGATATATCAAGAGAGTTTATTAATCTAATTACCGCTCAGAGAGCATATCAAGCAAATGCAAGGACAATAACAACCTCAGACCAGGTTCTGCAAGAAACAATGAACATTAAGAGATAACAATAAATCTGGAGAGAAATAGTGGCAGAAGAGAATAAAGAACAGGAACAACAGGAGCAAAAAGGAGGAAAGAAAAAACTTATAATCCTCCTTGTTGCTCTTTTACTTCTTCTTGGTGGTGGAGGTGGTGCAGCTTATAAATTTTTGGTCTTAGATAAACAAAAAGAAGAGCAAAAAGAGAATAAAGCTGAAAAAATTCAGGAAGAGATTAGAAATGTTGAAGACCTTGGAATAATGTTTGAAGTAGGAACATTTGTTGTTAATTTAGCAGATAAAGATGCTGACAGATATTTAAAAGTAACCATAATATTAGAAATAGAAAATGAACAGGTGAAGCAAGAAGTTGAGAAAAGACTGCCCCAGATAAAAGACAGCATTACCACTTTGTTGTTCACAAAAACATCCCGGGAATTGAAAACAGCTGAAGGAGTGGAAAAGCTAAAAGAAGAAATTCTCAGAAGAGTTAATGCAATCCTCCCATTAGGAGGTGTAAAAAACGTTTACTTTACAGATTTTGTTATCCAGACGGCGTAAAAATGGAAGAAAAAAAAGAACAACAGCTTACAGTAGTGGAAGAAGATGGGCTTGATATCTCTTTTTTGCACGATATAACCTTAAAAATAACTGGAGAAGTAGGGAGAACGCAAAAGAATTTTATAGACATTTTAAGACTAAAAGAAGGAGACATAATAAAATTAGATAAACACGTAGAGGATTATGTGGAAATATATCTGAGGGGACAGATTTTTGCCATTGGTGAGCTTGTTGTTGTAAACGAAAAATATGCTGTAAGGATAGTTGACCTTGCTTGAATATTCAGACATAGTCAGACTTTTTGCATCATTAGTCATTGTAATTGTAATCATTTACTCTATCTATTATGTTGTTATCAGATATGGAAGGGGATTTATTCCTGGACAGAGAGGATTGATTAAGATTTTAGATATTAAGTATTTTGGTAAGAACAGAGGTGTTGCCATAATAGAAGCCAATAAAAAGTTTTATCTTTTATCTTTTGATGAGCATAAAGTGAGTATAATAGAAAAATGGGACAGTCTTGAAAAAGGAGAAAAAGTAGAAAGTAATGAAAAAAGTCCTGTTACTGATTAGTCTGCTTACTGCTGTAAATGTTTCTTATGCAGATGCAGTTTCTGATACCTTAGCTCAGTTAAACAATCTTGACATCACTTTAAAAATACTTTTCTTAATAACCATATTAAGTCTCGCACCATCAATACTTATAGCTTTAACCTCTTTCGTCAGAATAGTAATAGTTCTTTCCTTACTTAGACATGCATTGGGTATACCCCAATCTCCACCAAATCAGGTTATTATAGCTCTTTCTCTGTTTTTAACCTTTTTTATAATGAAACCTGTATTTGAAGAAATAAATAAAAATGCCATCCAGCCCTATCTAAAAAAGGAAATTGGAGATATGGAAGCAATAGAGAGAGCAAAAAATCCTGTAAAAACTTTTATGATAAACAATACAAGAAAAGAGGACTTAAAATTGTTTCTTGACATAGCAAAGGAAAAGCCAAAAAATCCAGAAGACGTGAACATGATAACTCTCATCCCAGCATTTATGATTAGCGAGATAAAAACTGCCTTTGAGATTGTTTTTGTTATTTTTTTACCTTTTCTTATTATAGACCTTTTGGTGGCAAGTATACTCATGTCTATGGGAATGATGATGATACCCCCTATGCTTATATCACTTCCATTTAAGCTAATACTTTTCGTTCTTGCTGATGGTTTTGAACTTTTAACAAAAGCACTTGTTCAAGGATACAGGTGGTAAAATGGGTGTAGACCAGGCAATTTCTCTTATTCAGGATATGTTATATACCGCTTTACTTGTTGGAGCTCCCGTTATTCTTATAGCATTTATTGTAGGACTTCTTATCAGTATATTTCAGGCTGCAACTCAAATTCATGAAATGACCCTTACTTTTATCCCCAAGATTTTTGCAACAATAGTTGCTCTGATTATATTTGGTTCGTGGATTTTTAGAAAGCTTATAGATTTTACCCAGATATTACTTAAAAACTTAGTGGTATACATATCCTGATGAATCCGTTAATAACACCTGATGTGGCAGTTGCTTTTGGTCTTGTTTTATCAAGAGTTATAGGGGTTTTTTTAGGGTTTCCCCTTATTAATACTGCCTTAATCCCCCTAAACATAAGAGTTATGCTTGTTGTTGCTTTTTCATTTTTCTTTATGTCTATCTTTGATATAAGAATATCTGTGGATAATTTTTCTTTAATAGCCTATCTACTGCTTATTTTAAGAGAGCTACTTATAGGTTTCTTTCTTGGACTTATCGCAAACATATTTATAGCAGCTTTTTCGTATGCAGCAGAGCTTATAAGTTATTTTATGGGGTTTACCATAGTGAATGTGTTTGACCCCACATTTGGTCAGATATCTGTTCTTGACAGATTTTTTATTCTGATGTTTTATCTTCTCTTTTTTGTTACAGGTGCTTATCAGATGGTGATAGGCGGTCTTGTTATGAGCTTTAAAATCTTTCCTGTGGGGCAGATTTATTTTAATCCTGATATATTTAGATACATCTTTTACAAATCCCCTTACATATTCTATATGGCTTTTAAAATAGCTTTTCCATTTGTTTTAATACTGTTTATCATAAATGTTACCCTTGCACTGATAAACAGACTTATTCCCCAGATAAATGTGTTTATTGTTGGTCTCCCTCTCCAAATTTTTGTAGGACTTGCATCTCTTGCTGTTGGTGCTTCCCTCATTGTTTATTTTTCCATTTCAGTAATTAACAGCTTTGCCGAAAGTTTTATAAAAGGCATAGGAACAATAGGTAGATAAATGGCGAAAGACCCAAGTAAAACAGAAAAAGCCACCCCCCGGCGGCGTCAGAAGGCGAGAGAAGAAGGTCAGGTTGCACGAAGTCAAGACATACCGATAGCTGCAACTCTTTTGATAACCTTTGTAGTGTTAATTGGATATATACCTTATTCTTATAACATTTTATCTGAATACTTTAGCTATACATTTTCTGACCCTTTATATTTAATTCCTGATACAAATGGAAGTTTTGTAACTTATACAATTAAAATAATATCCTTGTTGGTAGCCCCTTTTTTCCTTGCTCTTTTGATAACAGGAATTGTTTCAAATGTAGCCCAGTTTGGATTTTTGCTTTCTACTAAGGCCATAACTCCTAAATTAGAGAGAGTAAATCCTGTAAAAGGATTAGGAAGATTATTTTCTTTAAAAACAGCATTTGAGCTTGTAAGGAATTTACTCAAGTTAATTTTTGCATCTGTTGTTGCCTATTTTCTTGTAATGAAAATAATAAATGAAGCATTAAATATGTCGTTTATTCCTATAAATCACGAGATATACTTCTTGATTAAATATACAGTTATGCTTATTTTAGCATTTGCTCTTATATCAATTCCAGTGGCAATTATTGATTTTGTTTACAGGAAGTGGGAATATGAAGAGAACCTAAAGATGTCAAAACACGAAGTCAAAGAAGAGAGAAAAATGTATGAAGGAAATCCTCAGGTCAAGGCTGCCATCAGGAAAAAACAAAGAGAGATGGCAATGATGAGAATGATGGCAGAAGTTCCTAAGGCTGATGTTGTTATAACAAACCCAGAGCACTTTGCTGTCGCCCTTAAGTATGAAAGGGGAAAAGATAATGCTCCAAGAGTTGTAGCCAAAGGAAAAGACTTTATAGCTCAAAAGATAAAAGATATTGCAAGAAAACACGACGTTCCTATAGTAGAAGACCCTCCTCTCGCAAGAGCCTTATACTCCAGCGTGGAAGTGGGAAGTATAATCCCAGAAAAGTTCTATGTAGCAATAGCAAAAATATTAGCCCGTATTTATAGAGAAAAAAGATTACTTTCCTAATCCAAAAACATTTGAAAGAGTGTTTATGTAGTTAAAATACGCAGTTATGGTTATAGCTTCAAAAAGCTGGCTTACTGTGTATCTCAGTCCTAATATCCTGTCTATATCCTCTTTTGTTATTTTGTAGTTATCTTTTCTTGATGCTCTGATACAAAATTTAAGAAGTTCTTTTTCTTCTTCTGATGCATTTATGTAGTCTACCCCTTTTAATGTTTCTTCTATCTGTTCCTCTGACATACCTAACATTTTTGCTATATTTTTGTGAACGTCAACACACATAGGACAGTTATTTTCTTTTGATATCAAAAGGGCTATTCTTTCTTTTGTTGAGTAGGGAAGCTCTGTTTCTTTGAGGAGAAGAGTTTTTACACAATTGTCTGTCATAAAGTATATATCTTTCCTGATAGCCAAGAGTTTAAAAATCTCTCCTAATTTCCCTGTTTTCTCTAATATCTCTCTTGCCAGCTTTTGAATTTCTGGGTCCATATCTTCAAGTTCAGGAAGTTTAATATAAGCCATTATTTTCCTCCTGATTTTTATTAATTGTTATTAATTATAGCAGAAGATTATTTGTTTCCTTTTTGTTTTCTAATCTGAGCCAAAATTCTCACTATCCTGTCTGCCATTTTTGGGTCTATGTAATCCATCAAAACTCCTGCTTTAGACTCTTTCATATTGTATATAATGTAAGCTGCCTTTACTGGGTCTTTCATTTTGGATATCCTTTCTGCTGCAAGCTCTGGGTCTTCGTCAACAGCTTTTTCAAACACTTTTGCCAATTTTTTGTATCGTTTTTCTGTTATTTTCTTTTCAATCTCTTCTAATTCTTTCTTTTCCTTCTCTAATTTTTTTCTTTCTTCTTTTATTTTCTCTAATATTTTTTTATTTTCAGCAATCGTCTTTTTTAGCTCCTGTCTGAGCTGTTCTAACCTTTTTATCTCTTTTTTTATTTCGTCTGTTGTAGGAGATGGGGTTTGTCCATAAGAAACATTAATGATTGTTACGATTAAAAATTTCATCAATAAGCTGTGTTTCCCTTTTAATCTCTTCCACATTTTTTTCTTTTTTCAGCGTCTCCTTGTATTTCTCTATTGCCTTTTTTTCGGCATTTTTTTCTTTTATTTTTATCCTTAATTTTTCTGCTTCTTCTTCTTTTAATCTTATATCTTTTTCAATAGATTTTATAGACTGAATTATAGACAGCATACGGCCTGTTTTCATCTGTAGAGAAAGGGGGTCTGAAAAGATAGCATTTTCTAAAAAGGAATATTCTTTTTCTAACTTATTTTTCTCCTGCGCAAGGGAAAAAATTTCGTCCTCAACTTTTTTTAGTTTTTGTTTTTCTTTGCTTATCTCGTTTTTAATCTTTTTCAGAAAAGCTTCTAAAATATCCATAGTAGTATAAACATAAAAAATCAAACACTGTTTGACAAAGTTTTTCATAAATTATAGACTAATTTAGTCAATAAACAACCGGAGGCTGCCATGGGAGAATATAAAAGACCTGTTGTTTCTGTTGTTGGAGCAGGAAATGTTGGGGAGCATGTTGCTAACTTAGTAGCAATAAAAGAACTTGCAAATGTAAGAATGTTTGACCTTGCCAGAAAAGATGGCGATAAGATTTATGAAATAGTAAAAGGAAAAGCATTAGATATAAAACAGATGGCTGCTGCCATTGGGTGTGATGTTGAGGTAGAAGGTTTTACTGTAACAGCTGAAGGTGAAGGATATGAACCGTTAGAAGGTTCGGACATTGTAGTCGTAACAGCTGGATTTCCAAGAAGACCAGGGATGAGTAGAGATGACCTTTTATCTAAAAATGTTGGGATAATAAGAACAATTTCAGAAAGAATAGCCAGATATGCACCTGAATCAATTGTTATAGTTGTCTCTAATCCTGTAGATGTTTTAACTTATGCTGCCTTGAAGTTAACTGGATTTCCAACAAGCAAAGTGATGGGAATGGCAGGTGTTTTAGATACGGCACGGTTTAAAGCATTTTTATCAATGGAGCTAAAGGTGTCTGTAAAAAATATAAATGCCTATGTTTTAGGTAGTCATGGAGATGATATGGTTCCGCTCCTTTCTGTATCTAATGTAGGAGGTGAACCATTAACCAAGTTAATTCCAGAAGATAGACTGAAAGAAATTGTAGAGAGAACAAAGTTTGGTGGAGGAGAGATAGTTTCTCTTATGGGAACTTCTGCTTATCACGCTCCCGGGGCGTCTGTTGTTGAGATGATAGAAGCGGTGCTAAACGATAAAAAAGAGATAGCCCCTTGTTCTGCATATCTTGAAGGAGAAGATGCAGAACACTATGGGGCAGAAGATATATGTATAGGTGTCCCTGTTAAACTTGGTGCACATGGAATTGAAGAAATTGTTAAACTGGACTTTACAGAAGAAGAAAAAGAGTTGTGGAAATCTTCTGTAAAGTCTGTAAAATCTGGGATAGAAAGAATTAAAGAACTGGGGCTGATATAAAATGAGAGAGATTCACGTCAATGAGATAGTAGAGAAAGTAAAAAATATGGTTATGGATGCTGAGTATAATCTTCCTGAAGATTTCGTTAAATCATTAGAGACAGCAAAGGCTTTTGAAGAATCTCCTATAGGGAAAGAAATTATTGAAACTATACTTCAAAATGCACAAGTGGCATCAGTAGAAAAGGTGGCATACTGTCAGGATACCGGTTATCCTGTATTTTTTGTTGAAATAGGACAGGAGGTTCATATTGTAGGGGGAAGTATAAAAGATGCAATAAACGAAGGCGTTAGACAGGCAACGAAGGAAGGTTATCTGAGGGCATCCCTTGCTTTTGACCCTGTTTTTGAGAGGAAAAATACAGGAGATAATACGCCTGCTCTTATATATTTTGATGTTGTTCCTGGAGATAAAATAAAAATAAAGTTTGCTGCAAAAGGCGGTGGCTCAGAAAACCAAAGTAAACAGACAATGCTAAAACCTGCTGATGGATTAGAAGGTGTTAAAAAATTTGTTTTAAAAACTATTGCGAACGCAGGTCCTAATGCATGTCCACCGTTTACTGTTGGTGTAGGAATAGGTGGAACATTTGATTATTCAGCTGTTTTAGCAAAAAAGGCGTTGTTTAGACCTATTGGAGATAGGCATCCAGACCCACGAGTTGCCATGTTAGAAGAAGAGTTACTTTCCCTTGCAAACCAGCTTGGTGTAGGACCTCTTGGTTTTGGAGGAACAGTTACAGCTGTTGACGTGAAAATAGAAGTTGCTCCTGTTCATATAGCGTCACTTCCGGTAGCTGTAAACATTCAGTGTCATGCAAACAGACATAATGAAATAGAAATATAGTCAGGGAGATGGAGATGTCACAGGTAAAAAAGATAACAACACCACTTACAGATGATGTGATACAGGATTTAAGAGCAGGAGATAGGGTTCTATTAAGTGGCTATATTTACACAGCAAGAGATGCTGCCCATAAAAGGATGTTAGAAGAGTATGAAAAAACAGGAAAATTACCTTTTGACATAAAAGGACAGGTCATATACTATGTTGGTCCAACACCACCAAAACCAGGGCAGGTTATTGGTTCTGCAGGACCAACAACAGCCTACAGAATGGACAAATATACTCCTAAACTCCTTGAATTAGGATTAAAAGGCACTATAGGGAAAGGATGGAGAGGGATAGAGGTTAAGGAGGCTTTAAAAAAATACAAAGCTGTTTACTTTGCCGCCTATGGAGGAACGGCGGCTCTTTTGTCAAAACATATTAAATCATCAGAGATAATTGCTTATGAAGATTTAGGACCAGAGGCTATAAGGAAACTGTATTTTGAAGACTTTCCTGTGATAGTGGCTAACGATATTTACGGTGGTGACGTTTTTACCCAGGGGCAAAAAGCCTACAAAAAAATTGAAATAGACCCGTAAGGAGGAAGGTATGAAGGTACACGAACATCAGGCAAAAGAAATATTTGCTAAATATGGACTTCCTGTTCCTAAAGGTTATCCTGCTTTTACTGTAGAAGAAGCTGTAGAAGCTGCCCAGCAGCTTGGGAAATTTCCAGTTGTTGTAAAAGCTCAGATACATGCAGGAGGTAGAGGAAAAGCTGGAGGTGTTAAGCTGGCAAATAGTTTAGATGAGGTTCAAAAATATGCAGCAGAGCTTTTAGGAAAAACTCTCGTTACATTCCAGACAGGTCCTGAGGGACTACCTGTTAGTAGAATTTACATTGAAGAAGGAACAAACATAGACAGAGAATTCTATGTGGCAATAACATTAGACAGAAGCAAATCAAAGCTAATAATTATGGCATCTGCTGAAGGTGGTATGGAAATAGAAGAAGTGGCAGCTAAAAATCCAGATGCTATCATTACAGAAGTGATAGACCCATTTATAGGTCTTAGACCCTTTCAAGCACGAGAAATAGCATTAAAGCTTGGATTTCCCAAAAATCTTATAAATAAAGTTGCAGGTGTATTCCTGAAACTCTACGATGTATACATGAAAGAAGATGCCTCAATGGTTGAAATAAACCCTCTTGTCTTAACAAAAGAAGGAAATGTTGTTGTTTTAGATGCAAAAGTTGATTTTGATGATAATGCATTGTTTAGACATCCAGACATTATGGAGATGGAAGACCCTACTCAGGAATCTGAATTAGAAGTCAGGGCTAAACAGTACAACCTGAATTACATAAAACTTGACGGAAATATTGCGTGTATGGTTAACGGAGCTGGTCTTGCTATGGCAACGATGGACACAATAAAACTTGCCGGAGGAGAGCCGGCTAATTTCCTTGATGTTGGAGGTTCTGCCAATGCTGAGCAGATAGCAAATGCTTTCAAAATAATACTGTCAGACCCTAATGTTAAAGCGATATTCATTAACATTTTTGGCGGAATACTCAGATGTGATAGATTGGCAGAAGGAATTATACAGGCTTCAAAGGAAGTAAAACCTCATGTTCCTATAGTAGTAAGAATGGAAGGAACAAACGTTGAACTTGGTAAAAAAATGCTTGCAGAATCAGGTTTAGACCTTATTCCCGCAGATACAATGTGGGAAGGGGCACAAAAAGCTGTTGAACTTGCTAAAAAAGGATAATGAAGGAGGAAGAAGATGAGTGTTTTAGTAAATAAAGATACAAAGGTTATTGTTCAGGGAATAACAGGAAGAGAAGGTTCTTTCCATGCTATCCAGTGTAAGGCATATGGAACACAGGTTGTTGGCGGTGTTACACCGGGAAAAGGTGGTCAGGATGTGGAAGGTATTCCTGTTTTTGATTCTGTAAAAGAGGCAGTTGAAAACACAGGGGCCGACTGCTCACTCATTTTTGTTCCTCCTCCTTTTGCTGCAGATGCTGTTCTTGAGGCTGTAGATGCGGGAATAAAAACAGTCATATGTATAACAGAAGGAATTCCTGTTAATGACATGATACCTGTAAAGAATTATATAAAAACATACTATCCTGAAACTGTTCTTATAGGGCCAAACTGTCCTGGAGTAATAACTCCAGATGAGGCAAAAATTGGTATTATGCCTGGTCATATATTCAAAAGAGGAAAAGTCGGAATTGTTTCAAGGTCTGGGACATTGACCTATGAAGCAGCATTTCAGCTTTCAAACAGAGGAATAGGACAGTCAACAGTTATCGGAATAGGTGGAGACCCTGTTCCTGGAACAGTATTTTCAGATGTTCTTAAATGGTTTCAGGATGACCCTGAAACAGAGGCTATTGTTATGATAGGTGAGATTGGAGGAACCGCAGAAGAGGAAGCAGCAGAGTTTATCAAAGAGTATGTTAAAAAACCTGTTGTTGCATACATTGCAGGTGTTACAGCACCTCCTGGAAAAAGAATGGGACATGCAGGGGCAATTATCGCAGGTGGAAAGGGAACAGCAGAAGAAAAATATAAAGCACTTGAATCTGCAGGTGCTATCACAGTCAAAAACATATCCTTTATCGGAGATGCAGTAGCAGAAGTTTTAAAATAACGGAAGATGGCTCCCTCCGGGGAGCTATTTAAAAAGCATCTTTTTTAAATTTTCCGTTAGGGACTCTGTTTCATCAGTTATACTTTTCTCCATGTTATTTAACATCCAAAAGAGTGTTGTTGATAGGATACTCCCTATAAAAAATCTCGCTCCTACTTCAGGGTCAATTGACTTTATTTCCCCTTTTTTTATACCCTCCTGTAAAATCTCCTTTATACCTTCTCTATACATATTTACAACTTCTTTAAGCTTTTCCTTTTTTTCCTTTTTTCCTATGTGTATAACATCAGAGAACACAACCCTCGGCAGTATTTTTGTTCTCTCAAGAAGTTTAAAATGTTCAGTATAAATTCTTCTTAATCTTTTCTCTGTATCTTTTTCTTTCTTTGCTTTCTTTATAATATCCGATAGCTGTTCTTTTAAGTTTTCTAAAAAGTAAATAATCATCTCGTCTTTACTTTTGAAGTATTTGTATATTGCAGGTTGAGAAACACCTAATCTTTTTGCAACTTCCGTTGTTGATACTTCGGACAGACCTTTTTCTGCTATTATCTGAGATATTATAAGAAAAACTTCTTCTTTCCTTTGACTAACAGGTTTTCTCCTTTTTTCTTTCAACTTATTTTCCTCTTTTTCTTTGTTTTAATTTTAAATATAAAAGATTTTTCCACAGATAGCATCTCTTTTCTTGTTTTTTATTTTACACTTGATTTAAAAAATCAAACAGTGTTATATTTTTATAAACCTTTTGGTTTTTGTAGCCTAAAAATATAAAGGAGGAATAAGCTATGGCATTTGATTTAACTGTTAAGTATGCCGGTGAAGGTGGAGAAGGTGTTATCTCTGCCGGTGATTTTACAATGAGGGCAGCTTCAAACTTAGGTTATGAAGTTGTTACGTTCAAATCTTTTCCAGCTGAAATCAAGGGGGGATATGCGCTGTCTCAGGTTAGAATGTCTGATGAAAAGATTCTTTCCCAGGGTGATGGGTTTGACATACTGGTTGCCTTTAACGGTGAAGCATATGAGGTAAACAAGCCTCTTCTTGGAAAGGGTAAGGTTCTTATCTGGGATGGTCCAGAAGGTGGAGATTTTGAGCCAGATTTGGAAGAGCTTGAGAAAATGGGCGTTTTTGTTTATGCAGTTCCCATGTCAAAACTGGCTAAAGAAGAAGTTGGAGCTTACATCACAAAAAACGTTATTGCAATGGCATCTGTGTTTGAGCTGTTTGGTTTTCCAATGGAAGTTCTGAAGCAGGAAATTGTTAAAAAGTTTTCTAAAAAAGGTGAAGATGTTGTTAATCTGAACTTTAAAGCTATTGAAGTAGCACAGAATTACATAAAGGAACATATAAAAAAGATAGACCCATACAAAGTTCCAGGGCCACTGCCAAAGAAAGACGTTATTATACTTGAGGGGAACGAAGCAATTGCTCTCGGAGCTGCAGTCGCAGGTGTTAAGGTATTTGCAGCTTACCCAATAACACCAGCTACTACTGTTGGAAACTATCTCTCTCCTATAATACTCAAAACTGGTGGTTTTGTTTATCAGTCAGAAGACGAGATATCATCAATGGCTGTTGTTATTGGTGCTTCATTTGCAGGGGCAAAAGCAATGACAGCAACATCGGGGCCAGGTATTTCTCTCATGCAGGAGCTTATTGGTCTTGCATCTATGACAGAGCTTCCTGCTGTTATTGTTGACGTTCAAAGGGCAGGTCCTTCAACAGGTATGCCAACAAAACACGAGCAGGCAGACCTCTTTGCTGCTGCTCTTGGTGGGCACGGTGATGACCAGAGGGTTGTTATTGCACCAAAGAATGTTGAAGAAAACTTCTATCTGACTATAGAAGCGTTTAACCTTGCAGAGAAATATCAACTTCCAGTTATAATGCTGACAGATGGTTCACTCTCTCTCAGAGCTGAAGCTATACCAACACCTAATATCAAAAAGATAAAAGAAAACCTGATAGAAAGACCGGTTATAAGGAAAGGTGAAGTAAAACCTGAAGAAATAGAAAACCTGTTCAGATATGCAGTGACAGAAACAGGTATATCACCTGTTTTTGTTCCAGGAGAATCTCCAAAGCCGTATACAGCTACTGGTCTTGAACACGCAGAAAACTCCCGTCCGAGAACAACACCGGACGAGAGGGTAAAAATGATGAACAAGAGATTTAAGAAAATTGCAAATATAGAAGAAGAAAATCCGCACCTTGTTGAGTGGGACTTAGGTGACCTTCAGGAAGGAGATAAGGCTGATATCGCAGTGGTATCGTGGGGTCTCAGCGCTTCAATAACACAGGAAGCAGTAAAAAGATTGAGAGAAAAAGGCTACAAAATAGCTGCCCTCTATCCTAAGCTTCTGTATCCGGTGCCTAAGAATGCCCTTGAGAAACTTGCATCAATGGCAGATAAAATACTCGTTCCTGAAGCTTCATACCTTGGACACTTTGCAAGATTTATAAAGATGTTCACAAACATACCTCAGGAAAAGATTGTCCAGTTTAACATTTATAGAGGAGAGCCATTTATACCTAAGGAGATAGAAGAAAAAATCCTTGAACTTTTAGGTGAGAAGGTAAGTGCATAGATGATTTTTATCAGGGCTTTTATGCCCTTTTTTTATAAGAATTAAGTAAAACGAAAAGGAGGATTTGTTATGGAATACATCAGACTACAGGAAAAATTACCACCTAAAGAATACAGAAGTGATATTGAACCTACCTGGTGTCCAGGTTGTGGGGACTTTGGTGTTGTTACCGCCCTCACAAAGGCGTTCTCTGAAGAGAAGTTAGACCCTACAGCCATCACAATGACTTCAGGTATTGGATGTTCTTCAAGACTGCCACTGTGGATGAATGCTTTTGGTGTTCACACAGCTCACGGTAGAGCTTTACCTGCGGCTGTTGGAATAAGACTTGCAAAGCCTGAAACACCAACCATTGTTACTGCTGGAGATGGTGACATATTCTCTATTGGTATGGAGCACTTTCCCCATACAGCAAGGAAAAACTTTGATATAACACTTGTTGTTATGGACAATAGGATGTATGCTCTAACAAAAAACCAGACATCCCCAACTTCCAGACACGGATACAAAGGTTCACTGAACCCTTACGGAAACATTGAAGATCCGTTCAACGTTATAAAATTCGCAATAGCATCTGGAGCAACATTTGTGGCTCAATCTTACTCTGGTAATCCAAAACATCTGGCAGAAACAATACAGGCGGCTGTTGAACATAAAGGATTTGCCTTTGTTAACGTCCTCTCTCCATGTCCAACATTCAACAAGATTGATACATTCAAGTATTACAAAGGAAGACTGATAGACATCAATAAAGAGCTTGGACACGACCCATCAGATATGAAAGCGGCTTTAGAACTTGCATCCCACGCTCTTGATGCTGATTTTCCAGAATTAGAGGATGCAGAACCATTCAAAGGGAAAAGACCTATAGGAATATTCTACAAAGTAGAAAAAGAGACATTTGAAGAGAGAGTTGCAAATCTTCAAGAGAAATTCAGACCTGAATCTGGAGAGCCTGATTGGGATGAGATTTTAGCAAAGTATAGGCCTTAAAAAGTGCTGCCCTTCGGGGCAGCTTTGTGATAAAAATCATTTTTTATTTTCTTTTATTTTTGGATATTAATACTACATGTTATAGTATAAAAGGAGAGAAAAGATGAAAAAAATAGTGCTGCTCTTTTTACCAGTTGTTTTTTTACTTGCATTTTCCTGCACGCAGAAGGAAGGTTTTAAGAAAGAGCTTTCAGAAGGAAGTCTAAAGGTTGTTGTCACATCAGACCAGCCTCCCCATGTTGGGATAAACAGATGGATGCTGAGGATTTATGAAAATGGAAAAGCTGTGACAGATGCAGTGGTAAAAATAAACGGATACATGCCTCCTATGCCGGGAATGCCTGAGATGAGCATGGACTATCCTGTTAAAAAGTCTGGTGATTATTACGAATCTGACGTAAACTTATCTATGGGTGGAACGTGGCAGATAACCATATATGTGGAAAGAAACGGAGAAACAAAAAAGTTAAAATTCGGTTTTAATCTGTGAGGTGAAGATGATAGAGTTTTTCAAAAAAGGATTTAAAACGCTGAAATTCAAGAGGAAAAAACCCTCCCCATTTGGAGAACTTGAAGAACAGATAATGGAGTTTTTATGGAAAAAAGGCAGTGGAACAGTTAAAGAGGTTAGAGCATATTTGGGTGAAAGCAGGTTCGCCCACACGACAGTTATGACAGTGATGGACAGACTTTATAAAAAAGGCATACTGAGAAGAGAAAAAGAAGGAAAAGGCTACAGATACTATCCAGTTATGAGCAGAGAAGAGTTTGAAAAAGAGGTTGCAAAAAAGGTAGTTACTGACATACTCAAGAGCAGTCCTTCCGGTATTGCTGCTTTTGAAGGTGTGATTGAAGAGCTGTCAGAAGAGGAGATAAAAAAGCTGAGAGAAATGATAGACAAAAAGGTGAAAAATGAAAAAGAGTGATGCTCTATTTTTGCTGACAGGTTTTTTTCTTTTTGTTTATCTGTTTGTTTATCTAAAGCTCTTTGCAGGTGTTCCTTTATGGATAAACGACCTTAAAAGCTGTTTTTCTGTTATGCATATAGATTACTTCTTGCTTAATCATGCAAATGTGTTATTTTATCTGTTTCTTTTCTGTGTTATGACTGTTTATCTGGTAAGAATGACATTCACAGCTTTTAAGAACATAAATCATTTTTACACAGTAAAAAGAAGTATAGACAGTCTCTCTGTTATGCGGTACAAAAACATTATCGTTATAGACAGTGAAAAGATTTTATCCTTTAACTTCTCAAAAAGCATTGTTCTTTCTACAGGTTTTTTGAAAAAACTTGGAAAGAATGAAAAAAGGGCAGTGTATCATCACGAACAGGGACACCTTAAGCATCTTGATGCTTTTAGATATCTGATTGCTGATACTATTCTTTCTCTACTGCCAGAAAAACTAAAAAACAGACTGCTAAAAGAGCTCGTTATTGTGTCTGAAATCTATGCAGATAGATACGCACTGAAAAAAGTCTCAAAAACAACGTTGCTTGGGGCAATTTTGAAAATAAAAGAGTTTAGCCTTCTTCAGCCTTCTGGATATAACTTTTCAGAAAGTAGATTCCATTTTATTTCTGAAGACAGATTTCCACCTCTGACAAAAATATGGATTATCCCTTTACTGATTTTACAGCTTACGGCTGTGTTATTATATCTTTATAAAACCTGCTTCTGCGGAGTTATGGGATGAGATTTATTATTTTTTCTGTTTTATTACTACATGTTGTAGCATTTGGAGTAGAGATAGGAGAGATTATAAAAAATCATCCGGAGATAAAAGCCATAGACAGAGAGCTGAAGAGCCTCAAAGAAAAAGAAATTTACGAGCTTTCACTTCCAGACCCGATTTTCAGTGTTGCTGTTAAAGATGTTCAGCTTTTTTACAGACCATTTGACAGAAACTTAGAGCCTATGCAGTCTATAGAGCTGAAGCTTTTGCAATCCTACCCTCTTTACAGCAAAAGAGAAAAAAAGTCTCAGATAGTAAAGAGTAGATACAGAAGCAGGTATTATGCACTTTTAGAAAAAAAACAGGAGCTGATGTTTCAGCTTTATCAGGCAGCTTACAGAATGTGGGAAGTGGAGGAAAAGCTGAAAATAGTAAAAGAGTATGAAAAAGTAGCTCAGGATTTAATATCTCTCACCACAACCCTCTACTCTGTGGGGAAAGCATCCCAGTCAGAGGTGTTTGATGCCCAGTTTTTTCTCACACAGCTCCAGAGAAAGGAGATAGTTCTGAAAAACAGACTGAAAAGGATAAAGTCCCGCATCAGATATTTTTCAGACAGGGAAATAAAGATATCCCCTGAAAAACCTGAAAAGATAACAGAATTAAAAACTCTTATAGACACTGCACTGAAAAATAATCCAGCAGTTCAGAGAAGATTTCAGCTTGTAAAACTCCAGAAGGAGAAGGTCTCATTAGCTAAATTAGAATACAAGCCGGATTTTGCATTTTTTGGAGCTTACTCTTACAGAAAGGGATACAGGGATTACATTTCTGTAGGTCTGAGTTTTAACCTTCCTGTATGGAAGAAAAATAAACAGGACAGGGCTGTTTTACAAAATGTACTGCTGAAAGAGAAAGAAGAAAATCAGCTGAAGGCAACTGTCAGAGAGGTAAAGACCCAGTTGGAAGAAAGTTACTACGATGCACTCTCTTCCTACGAAAGTTATCAGCTACTGAAAGATATAATGAGTCAGATATCCCATTCTGTTTACGAAAGTATCCTGTCTGAGTATCAGGTTGGAAGGAAGAATATCTTTGATGTGCTCAAGGCAATAAACCAGATACTGACAGTAAAAAATAAGATTATTGAAGAGACTGCCTCTTACAACATAGCCGTCAAAAAAATTGAAAAACTGACAGGAGAGATAAAATGAAGCTAAAGATGCTACTTTTTCTTATTGCCGGTCTGGTCATAGGAGCAGTGGGTTCTTTCCTGTTTTTTTCCAAAAGCTTTCCACAGATAGAAGATAAAACTCCTGAAGTTCAGTCAGAAAAACTGCCCCAGACAGCAGTCAAACCTGTTAATACAGGTCAGATTAGTCAGATGTTTAACATTGACACAACAGTAGTGGAAGAGAGATTTTTAACCAAAAATATAAAAGGTTTTGGAAAGTTAGAGCATCCAGAAAATGACCTGAAGGATATCACATTTAAAATATCTGGTTATGTGGAAAAACTGTATGCAGATTTTACAGGAAAATACGTAAAAAAAGGCCAGCCTCTCCTTTCTGTTTACAGTCCAGAGCTTGTTTCAGCACAGGAAGAATTACTCAGGGCATACCAGTATTATCAAAAGATGAAAAACAGCTCTGACAGAGTTTTAAAAAAGTCAGCAAAAGAGCTTTACGAAGCAGCATACAAGAGGCTCAAATACTGGGACATTACAGATAAACAGATAGAAAAGATACTGAAAACAAAAAAGGTGGTGAAAAGTATAACCCTGTATTCCCCTTACGACGGCTGGGTAATGGAGAAGTTTGTTTATTTAGGCTCTTATGTTAAAGAAGGAAAGCCTGTTATGAGAATTGCAAAACATCAGAACCTGTGGCTGATTGCAGACATATACGAAGATGACATTCCATTTATCAGAAAGGGACAGAAAGTTCAGTTTTACTTTCTGTCATACCCAGACAGAAAGATGGAAGGAGTTGTTGATTACATATACCCTATGATGGATGAAAAAAACAGAACACTGAAAGTAAGAGTTGTCGTTAACAATACAGGCAAAATGTATTATCCGGGAATGTACGGGGAGCTAAAAATTCAGGTTCCTTTAGGTAAGTTCCTTACTCTTCCAGAAACAGCAGTTTTGGACACAGGAAAAAGGCAGGTTGTTTTTGTTCAGAAAGAAAAAGGAGTGTTTGAACCGGTATTCGTCAGATTAGGGGTTTACGCAGACGATTACTACCAGATAAAAAAAGGTCTTCATAGAGGAATGGTTGTTGCAAACTCTGCACTGTTTCTTCTTGATGCAGATGCCCAGCTAAAAGGTAAATACTCCAAAGGTAAAAAAGAAATGAAAATGATGCATCATCATCATTGAAGGGTGGAAAGATGATAGAAAGCGTTATCCGATGGTCTGTAAAGAATAAACTTATCGTTTTATCTCTTGTTGTTATTCTGATTGGAGCATCAATATGGGCTCTAAAAAAGACACCTCTTGATGCTATTCCAGACCTCTCCCCACCACAGGTAATCATATACTCAAAATGGACAGGCCAGTCCCCTTCTGTGATTGAAGACCAGCTTACCTATCCTATAGTTTCTGTTCTCCTTTCAGCCCCTGAAATAGAGACAGTCAGAGGTGTTTCCTCATTTGAAACATCTGCCGTATATGTGATTTTTAAAGAAGGTACAGATATATACTGGGCGCGAAGCAGAGTGTTAGAGTACCTTTCACAGATAAAGGACAAACTTCCAAAAACAGCGGAGATAACTATAGGACCAGATGCTACAGGTGTTGGATGGGTTTACGAGTATGCGCTGTTTTCAGAAAAGAGAAATCTATGGCAGCTCAGGACACTGCAGGACTGGTATCTCAGATATGCACTTCTTGGAGTTGATGGAGTTGCAGAGGTTGCATCTATCGGTGGATTTGTAAAAGGATACCAGATAACAGTAAAACCGGAAAAGCTGAGAGAGTATAACATCTCTATCAAAGATGTGTTGAAAGCCGTTAGAAGCAATAACAACGATGTTGGAGGAGGAACGGTAGAAAAAAACGGTTTTGAATTTATTATACAGGGACTGGGATATCTGAGAAATCTTGATGATATAAGAGAGATAACAGTAAAAACCTTAAAAGACGGCACACCACTCAGGATAAAAGATATTGCTACAGTTCAGCTTGTCCCTATGGGAAGAAGAGGAGTTGCAGATCTTAATGGTCTTGGTGAGGTTGTAGGTGGAATTGTTGTGATGAGGTTCGGAGAAAATGCTTACAGCGTAATACAGAAAGTAAAGCAAAAACTCCGTGAGCTTCAGCAATCCCTTCCAGAAGACATAAAAATTATCACTACCTACGACAGGTCAGAGCTTATAGAAAAAGCGATAAACACACTAAAAAGGGCACTGTTTGAGGAAAGTATTATTGTTCTTATAGTGATAACCCTGTTTCTCTTACATATAAGGAGTGCTCTCGTTATAATTATAACCCTTCCCCTCGCAGTCCTTTCAGGATTTTTGTTTATGAAAATGTTAGGCATCACATCAAACATCATGTCTTTAGGAGGAATTGCTATTGCCATTGGAGCCCTTGTTGATGGTGCTATCATTATGGTTGAGAATGTTCATAAACATATAGAGAGGCTGAAAAAAGAAAAGGGAGAAATAACAGAAAAAGACAGAATTGATGCTGTAATAAAATCATCTATTCAGGTGGGAAAGCCTGTATTCTTTGCCCTTCTGATTATTGTGGTTTCTTTCTTACCTGTTTTTGCTCTGACAGGACAGGAAGGAATGCTTTTTAAACCCCTTGCCTACACAAAGACCTTTACTATGCTTGCAGCCTCTGTTTTAGCTGTTACCCTTGTTCCTGTTCTGATGATTTATCTGATTAAGGGCAGAATTCTTCCTGAGATGAAGAATCCTGTTAGTTTCGTTATGATAAAAAGCTACTCACCACTGATAAAACTTACTCTTAAAATCAGGTATCTTGTTTTGTTCCTTACCGTTTTAGCTATACTCTCTATATATCCACTGTACAAAAAACTCTCCTGGGAATTTATGCCTATGATGAATGAGCAGACCTTTATGTATATGCCTGTTACACCTCCCGGTATATCTGTAACACAGGCAAAAAAGCTGACACAGATTACAGACAGAATAATCGCATCATTTCCTGAGGTTGATACTGTTTTTGGTAAGGCAGGAAGAGCAGAGACAGCAACAGACCCGGCTCCACTTTCTATGATAGAAACTATTATCACCTTTAAACCTAAAGAGTACTGGCGGGAAGGAATGACATACGAAAAACTGATGCAGGAGATGGACGAGAAACTACAGATACCCGGACTGACAAACAGCTGGACTTATCCTATAAGAGGAAGAATAGATATGCTCCTTACAGGAATAAGGACACCTTTAGGTATAAAAATCTATGGTGCAGATTTGAAAAAGCTTCAAGAGATAGGTTCACAGATAGAAAAAGCTCTCAAATCAATACCGCAAACCATGTCAGTATTTGCAGACAGAGTTTCAAACGGGTATTACCTGAACATTGAAATAGATAGGGAAAAACTGTCCAGATATAACCTGTCTGTTGATGAGATAAACAGCTTTATACAGACAGCTATGGGAGGAATGCCTGTATCACAGTTCTACAACGGACTTGAAAGGTACCCTATACTCCTCAGATATCCTCTGGACTACAGAAACAATGTTGAAGAGATAAAAAATCTTTACATACCGGTGGGAAATGGTAAGCAGATACCCTTAAAGGCAGTGGCAAAAGTCTACTATGCAGAGGCACCGTCTGTTATAAAGTCAGAGAAAGGAATGAAGGTGTTGTTTGTTTATATAACACCTATGCAGAATGTAACGCCAGAAGAGTATGTTAATGCAGCAACAGAGGCTTTGAAACATATAAAAATTCCAGAGGGATATTTCATAGAGTGGGCTGGACAGAGCCAGTACCTTCAACATGCAAAAGAAAGACTGAAATACATAATTCCCCTCACAGTTCTGATTATATTCCTTCTGGTTTACATCACATTTAAAGATTTAACAAACACTCTCATAGTGATGCTCTCTTTACCTTTTGCACTGATTGGAGGGCTCTTATATATAGATTACCTGAATTTTAATATGAGTATTGCAGTTGTTGTTGGATTTTTAGCACTCCTTGGCGTTGCAGCAGAAACAGCTATTGTTATGGTTGTGTACCTGGAAGAGGCTGTGAAGAAAAAACTGTCCCAGAAAGGCAAATTAAACAAATCTGATTTTATGGAAGCAGTTTATGAAGGGGCAGTCCTCAGGGTAAGGCCAAAAATGATGACTGTTATAACAATACTTGCAGGTCTTATTCCCCTTATGTATATAACAGGTGTAGGTTCAGAAGTTATGCAGAGAATAGCAGCCCCAATGATAGGAGGTGTTATATCCTCAGCTGTTCTTACCCTTTTGGTGATACCTGCCATATATTCTGTTTTTCAGAATAAAAAATACTTGACAAAATAGATTTATCGTTATAAATTGTATAACCCTGTTAGTTAAGGCTACTTGAAAAAAATAAAATAAGCTTGACAGCTGAGAAAAATACATATATACTGTTCATCTGCTCTTAGGGTCGCTTTAACTATCTGTGTTAAAGGCTACTTGGCATAGGGAATAAGGGAGCTGAGGGCCAGGGAAAGGATAAGATTTTGTATGGAGAGTTTGATCCTGGCTCAGCGCGAACGTTGGCGGCGTGCC
>Ga0256833_1000415_pt1 | contig 33502 bp, 27 predicted proteins | sample 356284metaG_FD_190535 | JGI IMG/M metagenome (GOLD analysis project Ga0256833, IMG submission 190535) | Hydrothermal vent microbial communities from Mid Atlantic Ridge, Atlantic Ocean - 356-284 | ecosystem: Environmental > Aquatic > Marine > Hydrothermal vents | place: Atlantic Ocean: Mid... | reverse complement strand
CGCCGTCATGGACAGGGGGCGCATCCTCCGGGCGGGGAGTTTTTCCGAGGTCTTCATCGCCCCGGACCATCCCCTGGTGTCCGAATTTATGGGTTCCCACACGATTCTCGACTGCGTTTCCAGCCGTTCCATCGGCAACGGCCTGGCGCGGGTGGAAACGGGCAGGCTTTCCCTCCTCGTCCCGGATGAGAAGAAGAAAATCCGCAAGGTGGCCATCGCCTCCAGGCACGTTTACCTCTCCCTCGAAAAACCGCCCGGGCCCGACGTCAACCGTTTCACGGGAATCGTGGAGGAGGCCAGGGACGACGGTGTCCTGAAACGCCTGACCGTAAACGTGTCGGGAGCGCGGATCCAGGCGGAGGTGCGCCGGGGGGAAGGGGCTCTGTACCGGCTGGAGCCGGGCGCGCGCGTTTACGTCATCCTGCGGCTGCGGCACTTGAAGGTCCTGTGAAACAAATACCTTTCACTCCCCGAATACTTGGTTTTAACGAATGAGAGAGGAACCATATTTTCGATCTTCAACTCCCTCACGGTCTCTGGATCCGGTGAAATTGTTGTGGAAAGCTGCTTCAAGGAATAAGCGCCACAAATTCATTATCCAATATCTTCGTTATGGGGGAAGGGCAAGAAACATTGTTACCGATGCCCCCCGTCTATCGTGATGTCCACGTTCAACGTGGCGCCGATGTCCGAGAGCCCCTCATCGATTTTCTCTAATCCGAGGTTTTTGGGGACCTCGATGTCGAGCCGGATGGTGTAGAGGGCCGCGCCCGTCTGGGGGGACGGGAGACTCTTGGACTCGAAGTGGGTGATGTTGATTTCGTTGTCGGCCAGGAAGCGACTTATCTTGTAGACGATACCCGCCTGGTCGAGGCCCTCCACGTGGAGGGTGTAAGGCGTGACGTCCTTCCTCGGGGAGCCGCCGCTCCGGCTGATGGGGCGGACGAAGGCGGAGATGCCCCGTTCCATCTCGAGTCGCCGGCATTCCCGTTCAAGGCAGTTGAGGAGGGGCTCCGCCCCGGAGCCGGCGTCCTCCCCTTCCACGAGGAAGATCATGGCGAATTCGTCCGACAGGTTTGTCATGGTGGAGTCCTCGAGGCTGCACCCGTTTTCGTAGATGACCCGGGCCACCTCCGCCACGAATCCGAGGCGGTCCTTTCCGAAGGCCGTCATGATGAATCTCTTTCGCATGGGATATCTCCTCCCTGTAACGATTCCGGTTTTATCCGTCTATCATTTCCTTCGCGTGGTAGGAGCTGCGCACGAAGGGGCCGCTGTAAACGGCGGTGAAACCGATTTCGAGGGCGCGCGCCTTCCATGCCTCGAATTCCTCCGGCGGCACGTAACGGGCCACGGGAAGGTGCTCCTTGGAGGGCCGGAGGTACTGCCCGAGCGTCAACAGCCGGCACCCCGTGGCATGGATGTCCCGGAGGGTCTCCTCGATTTCGGAGGCCGTTTCCCCGAGCCCAAGCATGAGCCCCGACTTGACGGGGATGCGGGGATGGCTCCGCGCGGCCCGTTCGAGCAGGATAAGGGAGCGGCGGTAGTCGGCCTGGGGACGGACCCGGGGATAGAGCCGGGGTACGGTTTCCACGTTGTGGTTCAGCACGTGGGGCCGGGCGTCGAGCACCGTCGCGAGCGCCTTGGCGTCCCCCCCGAAATCGGGGATGAGCACCTCCACCCGGGCGCGGGGCAGGCGCCTTCGGACGGTCCGGATGGTCTCCGCGAAGAGACTCGCCCCACCGTCGGAAAGGTCGTCCCGCGTGACGGAGGTGACGACGACATAATCGAGGCGGAGGTGTTCCGCGGCCCTCGCCACGCGCTCGGGCTCCCGGGGGTCAGGGGGCGCGATGGGGCCGTGCCCGATGGCGCAGAAGCGGCAGTCGCGGGTGCACCGATCTCCCAGGATGAGAAAGGTCGCCGTGTGCCTGGAGAAACATTCCCAGATGTTGGGACACCGGGCCTCCTGGCAGACGGTATGAAGGAGGTTCCTGGAGAGCATCTCCCGGACGTTTTCATAGTCGGGTCCCCGGGGGAGGCGTTTCTTCAGCCACGCCGGTTTCCTCGCGGGATTCGTCGCTTCCCCGATTTTCAAGGCTTCAGGCGCGTTCATGGCCGGATGGCTATCTCTCCAAGCGAACTCATGGGGTTGACGGCAATACCGCGCCCCTCGAAGAGGTCCTTCAGGTGACCGGAAAGGGCGCTTTTGACGTCCTCAATTTTTATATCACGGCCCCTTTCCTCCTTCAAGGAGGTCATGGAGATCCCCGTGAGCCCGCAGGGATGGATCCAGGTAAAAGGCTCGAGGGAAAGATTCGCGTTGAGGGCCAACCCGTGGTAGGCGATTCCGTGCCGGACGGCGATGCCGATGCTGCCCAGTTTGCGGTTGCCGACCCAGACCCCCGGGTTGAGCGGGTTCCGCCCGGCGGGGACATCGAAATCGCGGGCGACGCGGATCATGGCCTCTTCCAGGCGGGAGATGTAATCGGGAATCCGCATGCGGGCGGCGCGCAGGTCGAAGATGAGGTAGGCGACCACCTGTCCGGGGCCGTGGTAGGTGATGTCTCCGCCGCGTTCGGCCTGAACCACCTGGATTCCCCGTTCCGTCAGGAACGTCTCTGAAACCTTGAGGTGCTCGCGCGTGGCGTTGCGTCCCAGGGTAAAGACGGGGGCGTGTTCCAGGACGAGGGCCACGTCCGAAGACAAGGTTCCCTCACGGCGCGCGGCGATCAGCCGGTGCTGCGCGCGGAGGAGGGAAATGTATCGCCGGGTTCCCTCCAGGTTGACAATTCTCAGGTCGGGCACGGTATCTCCTCCAGGGCCGCCGGGGCGTTATCCCGCCAGGTGCGGGTGGCGGGCCGCCAGGGTCTCGTCCAGCCGCCTCACCTTGGGCTTGGTGGGTGCCTCGCGCAGGGTATCCGGGGACTGCGCCGCCTCTGTCGCGATGGCCCGGCAGGCCGCGATGAAGGAATCGAGCGTTTCCTTCGATTCCGTCTCCGTCGGCTCTATCATGATGGCGCCGTGGACGACAAGGGGGAAGTAGATGGTGGGGGGATGGAAGCCGTAGTCGATGAGGCGCTTGGCCATATCCAGGGTCGTGACCTTGTGGGCCTCCTGGTTTTTGTCCGTGAAGACGCACTCGTGCATGCAGGGCCGGTCGTATGGGAGATGGAAGGTGTCCTTGAGCCGTTCCTTGACGTAGTTGGCGTTCAATACGGCAAGCTGGCTGACCCTTTTGAGGTCTTTCCCCAGGCTGAGGATGTAGCAGTAGGCCTTGATGAGCACGCCCACGTTGCCGTAGAAGGCGTGAACCTTCCCGATGGACTTGGGGAAGTCGTAGGAGAGGGCGTAGGCGTCGCCTTCCCTGACCACCCTCGGGACGGGCAGGAAGGGCGCCAGGGCCTCCGTGACGCAGACCGGCCCCGCGCCGGGTCCGCCGCCCCCGTGGGGGGTGGAGAAGGTCTTGTGAAGGTTCAGGTGCATGACATCCACCCCGATCGCTCCCATGCTGACGATGCCCATCATGGCGTTCATGTTGGCGCCGTCCACGTAGACCAGCCCGCCCTTGTCATGGACAATCTTGGCGATGGCCCGGATATTTTCCTCGAACAGTCCCAGGGTGTTGGGGTTGGTGATCATAATGCCCGCCGTGTCCTCGTCCATGACCGCCGCGATGGTTTCCTGCGCGAGGACCCCCCGCGCGCTTGAAGAGACGGGAACGGGGGTGAAACCGCACAAGGCGCTGCTGGCCGGGTTGGTTCCGTGGGCCGTGTCGGGGATGAGGATCTTGTGCCGGGGCTTTCCGCGGTCGTTGTGATAGGCGCGGACCACCATCATCCCCGTGAGTTCCCCGTGCGCCCCGGCCGCCGGCTGAAGGGTGACGGCGGGAAGGCCCGTGATCTCGGCCAGGCAGGTCTCCAGTTCGTGCATGAGAGCGAGGATCCCCTGGGCCATGGACGCGGGCAGCATGGGGTGGGCGTTGACGAATCCCGGAAGGGCGGCCTGACGCTCGTGGGTCTTGGGATTGTATTTCATGGTGCAGGAGCCCAGGGGATACATCCCCGTATCCACCCCGTAGTTCCACTGGGACAGCCGCGTGTAGTGGCGCACTACGTCCACCTCGCTCAGATCGGGGAAATCGGGGCCTTCCCCCGTGAGGGAGGCGTCCAGCGGGGCCTCCGGGACATCCCGCCGGGGCATGGAAAAGCCGATCCTTCCCGCGACCCCTTTCTCCCACAGGAGGGGCTCGTTCATAACCAGTCCGGTGGTTCCGATGACTTCCTTCATGATGCAATCTCCTTGATGAGGGCGTCCATGTCTTCCTTGCTCACCGTCTCCGTGGCGCAGAAGAGGGCGTGATCCCGCAGTTCCGGGAAATACGTCTCGAGGGGGAGCCCCGCCACGATGTTCTTTTCCAGGAGACGGGCGTGTTTCTCTCCGAAGCCCGGGGGCAGTTTTGCCACGAACTCGTTGAAGGTTGGCGCGGCAAAGGGAATCTCGGCGCCGGCCGCCTTCAAGCCCGCCTTGAGGTATTCCGCCTTGTCGTGGTTGAGCCGCGCCAGTTCCCGGATGCCGGTCCTCCCCAGGCAGGCCATGTACATGGCCGAGGCGAGGGCGCAGAGTCCCTCGTTGGAACAGATGTTGGAGGTGGCCCGTTCCCGGCGGATGTGCTGTTCCCGGGTGGCGAGGGTTAGAACGAATCCCCGTTTCCCGTCCTTGTCCACGGTCTGTCCCACCAGCCGTCCCGGCATGCTCCGGACATACTTGTTCCGGGAGGCGAACATGCCGAGCCCGGGACCCCCGAAGGACTGGGGAAGCCCAAGGCTCTGGCCCTCCCCGCAGACGATATCGGCGCCGAACTCGCCCGGCGGCGTCAGCAGGCCGTAGGCGAGGGGCTCGGTGAAGGTGACGATGAACAGGGTCTTGGGGTCGGCATGCGCCGTCTCCCCGGCGGCCGCCAGGTTTTCGATGCAGCCGTAGAAGTTGGGGGACTGGACGGCGACGGCGGCCAGCTCCGAAAGGTCTCCCGTTGCGGAGAGATCGGTGGTGCCGTCCGCCAGGGCGGGGAGGTAGAGGATCTCGTGCCCGGACGCCAGCAGGTAGGTTTCGACGACCCGCCGGTAGTGGGGGTGGATGAGCCGGGAGACGGCGACCTTCTTCCGCCGGGTCACGCGGATGGCCATCAGCAGGGCCTCCGCCAGGGACGTTGCCCCGTCGTACATGGAGGCGTTGGCCACCTCCATGCCCAAAAGGCGCGTGACCAGGGTCTGGTACTCGTAGATGGCCTGCAGGGTTCCCTGGCTTATCTCCGGCTGGTAGGGGGTGTAGGCGGTGTAGAACTCGCTCCGGAGGAGGAGCTGCCGGACGGCCTCGGGGATGTGGTGGGGATAGCTTCCCGCCCCCAGGAAGGTCTTGACCTGGGGAGGGACGCGCATCTGGGCGCTCAGGGCGTCCATGCGGTCGTTGAGCTCCCATTCCGTCAGGGGGCCCGGAAGAACCAGATCGCGGGTCCTCCGGCAGTCCTTCGGGATGGTCGAGAAGAGGTCGTCCAGGTCCTTCGCCCCGACAACGCGAAGCATCTCGTCGATTTCTTCCCCGGTATGCGGGAGGTATCTCATGGGTTCATCCCTCCAATTGCCTGAGGTAGGCGTCCCTGTCCAGCAGGGCATCCATCTCAGAAAGGTCGTCGGGCTTGACCTCGATCATCCAGCCCTTGCCGTAGGGGTCCGTGTTGACGTATTCGGGATGGTCCACCAACTCCTCGTTGACGGTGACGACCTCGCCTCCCACCGGCATGTAGAGCTCGGAAACCGTTTTGACCGATTCCACGGTGCCGAACTCGTCTCCCTTGCCGAAGGTGCTTCCCGCCTCCGGCAGCTCCACAAAGACGATATCGCCCAACTGGTCCTGGGCGTAGTCGGAGATGCCCACGCGGACGGTCTCTCCCTCCCGGCGGGCCCACTCGTGGTCCTCGGTGAATCGAACATCGTCCGGCAAAATCAGCTCGTTGAGTTCCTTCATCATCCTTCTCCTTTTTTGTTTTGTTGTTCGCGGGTTCGAGGGGATGGAATTATTACAGCATGGACTGAATCGGCACGCGCGCCGTCCGGTCCGGCCGGATATCGTAAGTGATGGCGACGGTGATGGCGCGCCGCCCCTCGCGCAGTTCAATGGTTTCCCCCGTCTTGAGGGCCTTTGCGACCTTGACGAAGCCGCAGCTCAGCCCTCTCGGCGTGAATCCCTCGGGCTTGTCGGCACTGGCGATGCTGTAGACCTTGCCGCCCGCCTTCCCGATGCCCATGTCGGAGACACAGGTCAACACGGTGCCGAGGGGATTTCCCCCGGCGTCCAGGACGGCGGTTTCCTCTGTCACGGGAACCTTGCGAAGGTCGTTACCGATGAAGGGATAGGTGTAGTCCGCGTCCCGGGCGTTCAAGAGGGCCTCCCCGCCCACGAAATCCTTGGTGAAACCCGTCCGGTCATCGTTGTAGGGGAGGGCGAAGTCCCACGGGTTTCGGAGGAAGGGCCAGGGGCCGATATCCTGGTGGGAAAGGGGGAGAACGGCCCCGGCCCGGAGGGAGTCCCGTGCGGCCAATCCGCAGGGGGTTATCCCCTCGTCAGCGCCCGCGTCGAGGAGCATCTCCCAGACCTCGGGCGCGCGGGAGGGTTCAAAGAATATCTCGAAGCCGAATTCCCCGGTATAGCCGGTCCGGGACAAGAGGACGGGCAGGCCGTTTTTCAGGCGAACTGTTCCCGTTGCGGCCGGGGAATCCTCGAAATGGCCCTTGAAACTAAAGTAACGCATCCCCTTAAAGATCGTATCAGGGTCTAGCAGGACCTTCTTGAGGATGCGCGCGGAGGCGGGTCCCTGGAGGTCGATCTTGCCAACCTGGTCCGTGAGGTCGCGGATTTCCACGGACAGTTTCCCCGCGTGTTCCGACAGGTGGCGGGCGATGACGCCGCCCATCCCCGCGTTCACCACGCAGAGGTAGCGCCTTTCGTCCACCTGGTCGACGATGGCGTCGTCCACGACCCCGCCTGACGCGTTCAGGAAGACCCCGTAGACGCAGAGTCCCGGGACGAGGGGTTTGCCCAGGGCGCCGACGCACCGGGTGAGGTCCCTCGAGAAACACCTCTGGAGAAGGGCGAAGGCGTCGCCGCCCTCGACGGCCACCACGGCCATGTGGCTGGTGTCGAACATGCCCGCCTTCGTGAGGACGGACAGATGTTCGTCCCGCGCCGAACCATACCAGAGGGGCATCTCGTAGCCGCCGAATTCCGCCATGTTGGCGCCGTTGTTTCTATGCCATGCGTGCAAGGGGGTTTTCTTCATGTTCAGGAACCTCATTGTTTTGTGCGTTTCTTTTCGGATTTACTAACCTTTTTTGACGAAAATGTCAAGTTTAAAAATAAATCCGGTTTATTTGCTAAATTCATATTGACATAATTGAAGAAATATGCAATATAATCTCACGTCTCGTTGAGAGATTTACCTGAATGTTTTGGCAAAAGGAGGCGCGTGGCGGCAAGACTTGTCATTCTCGGAGGAGGCCCCGGCGGATACGTGGCCGCGATTCGGGCGGCTGGCCTGGGGGCGGCTGTAACCCTCGTTGAACGCGCGAGGTTAGGCGGCACATGCCTGAACCGGGGATGTATCCCCTCAAAAATCATGAAAACGGCGGCGGAACACCTGGAAGCTGTCCGTAATGCCGGGTCTTTTGGCCTCGTTGTCGAGGGGGAGGCTCGTCTCGACCCCGCGGCCCTGCAGGAACGCAAGGAACGGATCCTCGAGTCCCAGCGGCGGGGGATCGCGGGGCTCTTGAAGAAAAACAAGGTCCGCCTCGTTCAGGGAGAAGCCCGCATTGAAGAAGGCAGGGTGCTCGTCGTTCGGAGCCCGGAGGGAGAGGAGACCCTTTCCTGGGACCGCCTGATTATCGCCACGGGGTCGCGGCCCCTTCAAATTTCCGCGTTTCCCTTCGACGGGCGGCGGATCCTTTCCAGTGACGACGCCCTCTCTCTTAAGGAGATTCCCCGGTCGCTCGTCATCGTGGGCGGGGGAGTCATCGGCTGCGAATTCGCCTGTATCTTTTCGTCCTTCGGAACGGCGGTGACGGTGGTGGAAGCCCTGGCGCGTCCCCTGCCGCTGCCCTCCGTGGATGAGGATTCTTCCAAGATCCTGCTTCGTGAGATGAAGAAGCGGAAGATACGGTTTATCGCCCGCCGGGTGGTGGCACGGGTGGAAGAGGCGGACGGCGGGCTTGCCGTTCAACTGGGACCGTCACCCTTCGTGCCGGACGCGGGCAAAGCCCCCGCCGATTCGGTCCTGACAGCGGAGAAGCTCCTTGTCTGCGTGGGGAGAGTTCCCAACACGAAAGGACTCGGGCTTGCCGCCCTCGGGGTGGAGACGGACGGAAAGGGCTGGATCCGTGTGAACGACCGGATGGAGTCCAGCGCGGCGGGCGTCTACGCCATCGGGGATGTCCTGGGCCCAGAAAGGGTCATGCTGGCCCACGTGGCCTCCCACGAAGGAATCGTGGCGGCTCAAAACGCCCTGGGCGGTTCGGAGGTGATGGATTACGGGGCCGTGCCGGGTGCCATCTTCACCACTCCCGAGGTGGCAGGGGTGGGATTGACGGAAAAACAGGCGAGTGAGGATGGATGGGAGGTTCGTTCCGATACCTTTCTCTTCCGGAACATCGGGAAATCCCAGGTCATCGGCGAGATCGCCGGCCAGGTCAAGATCGTCTCGGAAAGGGGCACCGGCCGTGTCCTGGGGGTTCACATGATCGGCCCCCGCGTGACCGACCTCATCACCGAGGGGGTCCTGGCCGTTCAAACGGAGTGTTCCGTTTCGGACATTGCCAGGTCGATTCACCCCCACCCCACCCTTTCGGAAGTGATGCAGGAGGCGGCCTACAAGGCGCTCGATCGGGGGATCCATGGGTAACACCCTTGACCGCGGGATTTTGGATGGAGAAACCCAACTTGACAAGTGGGCTTGGATAAGGATATGTTTTCTGCCTAATCAAAAACTTTTTTAAAGGAGGGTTTTTATGAAGAAGGGATTTTTGGCTGTAACGTTTGTGCTGGCCCTGCTGATGGTTGGGATCGGGTTTACCCATGCCCCCGCCGTCCAGGCGAAAACCATCTTCATCGGGATGAATATCCCCCTGACGGGCGACATCCCCAAGGTCGGCGAAAGTAGCAAATACGCGGGGCAGATGTGGCTGGAAGACCTCAACAAGGCCGGCGGGCTCAAGGTAGGAGGCAAGACCTACAAGGTGAAGCTGGTCATCGAGGACAACGAGTCCAAGGCGGATTCCGCTGTCTCTGTGGCCACCAAGCTGATTACCGAAGACGGTGTCCTGGCCATCGTGGGACCCCAGTCTTCCAAGCAGGCCGTTCCCGCCGGGGAAGTCTGCAACAACTATAAGTGCCCCATGATCAGCCCGTGGTCCACCAATCCCGCCACGACAAAGGATCGTCCCTACGTCTTCCGCGGGTGTTTCCTCGACTCTTTCCAGGGACCCGTGATGGCGAACTTCGTGACTCAGGAGTTCGGGTTCAAGAAGGCGGCGGTGCTCTACGACGTGGCCAGTGATTATCCCAAGGGCCTGGCCGAGTTCTTCAAGAAGGCCTGGGAAAAGCTCCATGGTGCCGGTTCCGTCGTGGCCTACGAGAGCTTCACCACGAAGGACACGGACTTCAGCTCCCAGCTGTCCAAGATCATCAAGTCGGGCGCGCAGTTCCTCTTTTTACCCCAGTATTATAACGAGGTTCCTTTGATTGTCCAGCAGGCCCACGCCCTTGGCTGGAAGAAACCCATCGTGGGTAGCGACAGCTGGGGATCTCCCGAGACTGTCAAGCTTTGCGGGAAGGACTGCTACGGCTGCTTCTTCTGCACGCACTATGCCGCGGCGGGCGCCAAGGGTGCCACCAAGGCCTTCATTGACCGCTACAAGGCGAAATACGGCTACGTGCCGGATGACGTGGCGGCCCTGACCTGGGATTCGCTCCACATCATCCAGAAGGCCATCGAGTCCTGTGGGAAACTGACCGGAAAGATCAAGGTCGACCGCAAGGCCGTTCGTGACGCCATGGCCAAGATCAAGAACTTCCAGGGAATCACCGGGAAGATGACCTTCACGGAGGAGGGCGACCCCATCAAGTGCGCCGTCATTGTCAAGATCAGCGACAAGGGCGAATACAGGTTCTATAAGTCTGTTTGCCCGTAAGGTTGTGCCTGTTTCTCCCCGGGGGGCGACCCCGGGGAGAGATTTCCCTGGCTTTTTTACGTCATCAAACTAAATAAAAGCGGGTTTTTGATCGTAGTGAACGAGGAGCGGAAGCAATGACATACTTTTTCCAGAATGTAATCAACGCCCTGCAATGGGGCAGTTTTTACGCCCTCATCGCCCTTGGATACGCCATGGTTTACAGTATCCTGATGCTCTTCAACTTCGCCCATGGCGATATCTTTATGGCCGGATCCTACATAGGGTTCGGCGTGGCCACCGGATTGCTCTACCTGGTCACCTCCGGGTTCTTTTCCCTGCCGCACTGGCTGATCCTGGTTTTGACCATCATCATATCCATGTTCCTCACTTCTTTCCTCGGCATCCTCGTGGAGCGGATCGGGTATCGGCCCTTGAGAAACGCGCCGAGGGCCTCGGCGGCGATTACCGGACTCATGATCGGCATCATCCTCGAAACGGGAAACCTGGCCCTTCTGGGTGCCCGGCGCCTGGGCTTCCCTTCCCTCATCATGACGAAAACCTACGAGATGGGTGGGGTCTTCGTGACCAACAAGAAGATCCTGGTGGTCCTCGTCTCTCTCGGGTTGATGCTGGCCCTGGACCAGTTCGTCCGCAAGACCAAGTGGGGCATGGCCATGCGGGCCATGTCGTACGACTTCGTGGTGGTGCCCTTGATGGGGGTTTCCATCGATGTCATCGCGCCGCTGACCTTTGCCATCGGTTCAGCCCTGGCCGCGGCTGGAGGCGTTCTCTACGGCATCGCGTATCCCGTCCTGGATCCCTACATGGGGATCCTCATCGGATGGAAGGCGTTCGTCGCCGCGATCCTCGGGGGGCGCGGGTCCATCATGGGGGCGGCCCTGGCGGGATTCCTGCTGGGATTCATTGAGATCTTCGTGACCATGATCTTTCCCTCGACCCTGCGGGATCTTATCGCCTTTTCCATCGTCCTCGTCATCCTGACGTTCAGGCCGTATGGATTTTTCGGAAAACCCTACAGCGCCAAATTACGGCTGTAGTGGGGTAAAGACATGTCCCGCGATCATGCGCATGGAAGTAGCAAGCCGAAAAAATTGAGAAACGAGGAATGGGAATGAAAGAAAGGAACGGCAAGCGGTTTTCGACGATCCGGAAATGGTTTTCCGGTATCCCCGCCCTTGGGTGGTTGCTGGGCGCCTTCGTGGCGGTCATCATCGAGTATTATTTTGGAGAATCCCTCGCGGACATGCTGGGCCTTGACCGGATCCCGGTGTTGTTTGGCGTGGTCATTATGTTGAAGAAACCGGCGGCGATTCCCGGGGCGTTCGCCTACGTCTTTATGATCTACGTTCTGCCGGTGACCATCATCGCGAGGATCACCTCAAAGGCGATGAACTGGCTGGCGGTTCTCCTCGAGAAGCTACCCCTCTGGATGTCCGCGATTCTCCACCTGATTTTGCTTTACTATATCCTCGACCTCTGGGCCGACATGAGCGACTATCGGCTGTTGCTCCTCAAGCTGTCCCTGATTGCCATCATGCTGACCCTGAGCCTCAATGTCATCAATGGCTACATGGGGGAATTCTCCTGTTCCCACCCGGGATTCATGGCCTTGGGGGCCTACACGGCCTCCATCTTCACGGTGGGGCTCTTCATGAACGACCGCATCCTCGGGCACGCCCTCATTTCAACCATTCCCTCGTGGATGGGCCAGATTGTTTTCCCCCTTGGATTAATTCTTGGGGGTGCCATTGCCGCAATCGGGGCCCTTGTCGTGGCGATCCCCTCGTTTCGTACCCGGGGCGATTACCTGGCGATTATCTCCCTCGCCTTCATGTTCATCGTCAAGAGCGGATTTGAGAACCTGGAAGTCTTCGGCGGTCCCCGCGGTCTGGGAGGGCAGCCGGACTGGGCGACCCTGCCGGCCGTCTTTATCTGGGCGGTCCTGTGTGTCTGGACCATCAATAATTTTGTCGAATCCACCATGGGAAAGGCGTTGAACGCGGTCAGGGATGAAGAGGCCGCGGCGGAGGCCATGACGGTCAACACTCGAAAGACCAAGATGATCGCCTTTATGTTCGGTGCCTTCTGGGCGGGAATCGCCGGCGGCTTGTTCGCCCACGTCCTGCGCTACGTGAATCCCGGGACCTTCGGCCTGAAAAAACTGGCGGAAGTCCTGGCTATGGTCTATTTCGGAGGGTTGAATTCCGTGATTGGCTCCATTGTCGGGGCTGTGGGATTCAATCTCTTGAGCGAGATGTTGCGGCCCCTGGAGATCTTTAAGTGGATTATCATCCCGGTCCTGCTCATTCTTGTCATGATCTTCCGCCCGACGGGACTGATTGCCTTCAAGCACTTCGACATACGGGAGATCTTGAAGCCGAAACTGAAAATGAAGGAAAGGGTGTAAGACGATGCCGTTGCTTCAGGTTAAGAACATGACCCATTTTTTCTCCGGTTTGCGGGCGGTCCACAACTACAACCTGGTTATAGAGCCGGGGGAGATTCATGGATTGATCGGGCCGAACGGGGCGGGAAAAACGACCATCTTCAACCTCATTACGGGCGTTTACACTCCGACGGAAGGGGAGATCCTCCTGGAGGGCAAGAGCATCGTTGGGCTCCAGCCCCACGAGATCGCCTCCCGGGGCCTGGGGCGCACCTTCCAGAACATGAGGCTCTGGCGGCACATGACGGTGCTGGAACACGTCAAGATGGCCCACTATTCGAAACTGACCTATGGGTTGGTCGGTGCCTTCTTCGGCACGGCGAAACGCTACCGGGAGGAGGGGGAGATCGAGGAACATTCCATGGAGCTCCTGGAGCTGCTGGGCGTGGCCCAGTTCGCCGACCAGAACGTCCTTAATCTTCCCTACGGGGTCCAGCGGAAGGTGGAGATGGCCAGGGCGCTGGCCGTCAAGCCGAAGATCCTCTTTCTGGACGAACCGACCGTGGGGATGACCCCGGAGGAGCTGGTGGGGATGATGGAGGTCTTCCGGACCATCCACAAGGAATTCGGCCCGGCCATTTTCCTCATTGAGCACCGGATGAAAGTGGTCATGGAACTCTGCGAGCAGATCCAGACCCTGAATTTCGGGGAGGTCATCGCGGAAGGAACCCCGGAGCAGATTCAGCGAAACCCAAAGGTCATCGAGGCCTACCTTGGAAAGGAGGAGGTGGAATAATGCTGCTGGAGGTGAAGAATCTTCGGGTTTCATACGGGAATATCAAGGCCCTCCACGGCATAGACTTCCAGGTGGATGAGGGGGAAATCGTCTGCATCATCGGGGCCAACGGGGCGGGGAAGAGCACCACCCTCCGCGCCATTTCCCGGATGGTGGAGGTGGAAGAGGGAACCCAGATGACCTTCATGGGCAAGGATATGCTCAAATACAAGCCCGAAAAGGTGGTCAGCGAACTGGGGATTTCTCACGTCCCCGAGGGTCGGCGGCTCTTCGGAAACCTCACCGTCATGGAAAACCTCAAGCTCGCCACCTTCGCCCGGAAGGATACCGACCAGATAAAAAAGGACATGAAACGCATGTTCTCCATCTTCCCGCGCCTGGAGGAACGCAAGAACCAGGAGGCTGGAACCTTGAGCGGCGGCGAGCAGCAGATGCTGGCCGTGGCGCGCGCCTACATGAGCGCCAAGAAGGTCATGCTCCTGGACGAACCCTCCATGGGGCTGGCGCCGAAGCTGATGTTGAGCATGTTTGATTCCCTGGCCGAGATCAGCCGGGAGGGAACCACCATCCTCCTCGTGGAGCAGAACGCCCGCCTGGCCCTGAAGTTTGCGCAGAGGGGTTACGTTCTCGAGACGGGAAACCTGGTCATCCAAGGGAAATCGAAGGACCTCCTCAATGACCCGGAGGTCAAAAAGGCCTACCTGGGGGGATGAGGGCGCGGGTCCGCCGTTTTTGAAAAGTAAATAACCTTATATTCTTTCCATTACAGAAGGTAAGGGACCATGTGGTTGTAACCCTTGTAGACCACGAAGGTCTCCACCGACTGGACCTCCGTGATCTTCGAAACCTCTTCCGAGATGAAGTCGAGGAGGCGAAATTCCTCGTTGAACAAGACGGTGACGATGATGTCGAACCGCCCCGTGACCACGCAAGCGGAGATCACCCCCTTCAGCTTGCTGAATTCCTCCGCCTTGCTGATGAGGTTCATGGTGCTCAGTTTCACGCCGATGATGGCCGTCCGGTGATCGGGGATCGCCTCCGGGTTGACGAGTCCCGTGATATCCAGGACCCCCTCGGCGATGAGGTGATTGACGCGGCCGCGCACCGTGTTTTCCGAGACCCCGAGGGCCTTGGCAATCTGCCGGAACGACTTCCGTCCGTCCCGCAGGTGGCGAATGATGGCGAGGTTTGTGTCATCCATCTTCACGGTTGAGACTCCTTGAGATATTTATCCAAAACTATGAGACTTTACGGTTCCTGTCAATACGTTCACGCGGATCCCGGTATCGCCGTCGGTGAGGCTTTCCCGTCCAGGTAGACCCTCGGCAGGCGGGTGGACATGCGCGTGACGATCTCGTAGTTGATGGTCTCCGCCTTTTCGGCAATGTCATCGGCGGTGATTTCTTCCTCTCCCTGCCTGCCCAGGAAGATTAATTCGTCTCCCATGACGGGGCTTTCGGGCAAGTCGGTCAGATCCACCATGAACTGGTCCATGCAGACCCGCCCCACGATGGGACAGCGCCGGCCGTGCACGAGAACCTCCCCGCGGTTGGACAAAAGGCGGGGGATCCCGTCGGCGTAGCCCATGGGGACGGTCCCGATTACGGAGGGCCGGGGCGTGGTGAAGGTGCACCCGTAGCTGAGGGGGGTGCCTTCCGGCACCTCCTTCACGTAGGAAAGCCGCGCCCTGACCGACATGAGGGGCCTCAGACCGATTTTCGGGTTTTCCGCCATGACGGGGTCCGGGTAGAGGCCGTAGAGGGAGATGCCGACGCGAACCAGGTCGTAGTGCATCTCCGGGAAGTTGATGGTGGCCGCGCTGTTGGCCAGGTGAACCACGCGGAAACGGATACCACGTCTGGCGAGTGTGTCGAGAAAGCTTTGAAAACGTGCGTGTTGCGAACGCGCGAAGGTCTCGTCGGGGTTGTCCGCCCAGGCCTGGTGGCTGAAGATGCCCTCTAGGGCGAGATGAGGAAGTTTAGACATGCGGGAAATGATTCGGAGCGTGGCCTCCGTGGGTGGGAAGCCGATTCGCCCCATGCCCGTGTCGATCTTGACATGGACGCGCGCCTTTTTCCCCGCCCTCTGTGCCGCGCGGTTCAGGGCGATCGCCTGCGCCTCCGTATAGATGGTGAGGGTCAGCCCGTGCTCAATGGCGAGGCCGTAGTCTTCCTCGGGGGTGTATCCCAGCAGGAGAATGGGCTCGGGGATACCGCTTTCACGGAGTTCCAGGCCCTCTTCCAGGAGGGCGACCCCGAAGTGGGTGATCCCCTCCCGCCGCAAGACCCTGGCGACCGGAACGGCACCATGCCCGTAGGCGTTGGCCTTGATAATGCACATCATCCGGGTGCCGGAAGAGAGGATGCGGCGAAAGGCGGCCACGTTGTGCCGCAGGGCGTTTAAGTCAATCTCGATCCACGCGGGTCTCATGCTCTGCATTCCGGGGAGTCAGAAGGTGATGTCCACGCAAGGGAGGTCAAAGGCCTCCGCTACTGCGGGATAACAGACCTGGCCGTTGAGCACGTTCAGGCCCTTCCTCAGGGCAGGGTCTGTCGCCAGGGCCTTCTCGTAGCCGTTGTCGGCGATCTCCAGGCCGTAGGCCAGGGTCACGTTGGTCAGAGCGATGGTAGAGGTGCGGGGCACCGCGCCGGGCATGTTGGCCACGCAGTAGTGGACCACGTCTTCCACGATGAAGGTGGGGTCCTCATGGATCGTGGGATGGGAAGTTTCGCAGCATCCCCCCTGGTCGATGGCCACGTCCACGATGGCGGAACCCGGCATCATCTGTTTCACGATGTCCCGGGTAATCAGTTTCGGAGCCCGCGCGCCGGGAATCAGGACGGAGCCGATAACCAGGTGGCTGTTGACGCATTCCTCCTCGATGTTAGCGGGGTTAGACATGATGGTAACCATCCGGAAATCGGAGATGTCCTCCAAGTAGCGCAGGCGCAGGGGATTATTGTCCAGGATGGAGACCTGCGCGCCCATCCCCACGGCGATGACTGCGGCGGAATAGCCCACCACGCCGCCGCCGATGACGGTCACCCGGGCGGGACGGACGCCGGAGATGCCGGAGAGGAGGATGCCCATGCCGCCGTTCTGGGCCTCGAGGCAGTAGGCCCCCATCTGGACGGAGAGCCTGCCCGCCACCTCGCTCATGGGAGAGAGGAGGGGAAGCGACCCGTCTTCCAGCTGAACGGTTTCGTAGGCGATACCCACAACCTTCTTCTTGAGGAGTTTCTCTGTCAGTTCCCGGTTGGCGGCCAGGTGGAGATAGGTGAAGATGACCTGCCCGGGGCGCATCCATTCCAGTTCCGGCCCGATGGGTTCCTTGACCTTCATGATCATCTCGGCCTCCGCCCAGACGTCCTGGGCGTTCTCCAGGATGATGGCCCCGGCCCGGGCGTATTCCTCGTTGCGGAAACCCGATCCCAGACCCGCGTCTTTCTCCACGAAGACCTTATGCCCGTGGGCCACGAGGGCGCGAACACCGGCTGGGGTAGCCGCAACGCGTTTTTCGGCGGATTTTATCTCTTTCGGGACGCCTATTTGCATAATATCCTCCTTTATGGGCATAAAATTGACAAAATATGCACTTTGACTCTTTATACCCAATATGGTGGAAAAGTGCAATCATGGTTGTTTTTTGACGATGATTCTTTTAAGTTTGGAAAATCATGATCTCGGCGCTCAAAACTATCCTCCCTATATTTCTCGTCATCGGCCTGGGCTATGCCGCCCGAAGGAAAGGGTGGTTGACGGAACCCTTTATGGCCTCCGGGAACAGGATCCTCTACATGGTGGCGATTCCCTGCCTGTTGTTTCACAAGATCTCCACGGCCCCTTTCCATGGGAGTTTTTTCCCCAGTTTGATCGTGGGGTGTGTCGTGACCATTGTTCTAATGAGCGTGCTCATCCTTTTGGGCGGCCACTTTCTGCCTTTTTCGAAGGGAAAATTCGCCACCTTCCTGCAGGGGTGTATCCACGGGAACATTGGCTACATCGGGCTGGCCGTCTGTTACTACAGTTTCGACGAGCGCTACTTCGGTATCGCCGGCGTCCTGGCCGGTTTTTTCATCATTACCCAGAACATACTCTCTGTGACCTATTATCATCTCCTGATAGATCAGGGAGGCGGGAGCAGGGGAGGAACCTTCGGGAGGCTGGTAGTCAATCCCATCATCCTTTCCACCCTCGCGGGACTGGGTGTCTCCTTTTTTAGGCTTTCTCTCCCGATTATAGCGGAGAGAACCTTGATGATCGTGGGGCGCATGGCCCTTCCCACGGCCCTGCTCATCATCGGGGGTTCCCTCGATATGCGTCAGGTTTTCATCGACCTGAAATCCTCGCTTCTCTCCTCCGCCTTGAAGATGGTGGCGCTACCGTTGCTCGGAATCTTGATTTTCACTCTCTTGTCGGTTCCACGGAACCTCTGGGTGGTGGGCGTCACGCTTCTGTCAGCCCCCGCGGCCACGACCTGTTACATCATGTCCCGGGAGCTGCACGGGGACCCGGAGCTGGCCTCGTCCATGGTGACCACCAGTATTCTCTTATCCCTCTTCACCTTCGTCCTTTGGCTCTCCATCTTCAACGCGTGAGGCGGCGAAGCTTTTTTCAAGGCGGTTGACGCCGATAAGCCACATGCGAAGTGTCCGGTTCATGACCTGGATGGATCGAGCCGTCCAGCGGTAGAACTCCTCGCCGGTTTTCATCCCGAGGTTTCCCTGCCTTACCTTTTCTTCCAGGAGAGGGGAGGGTTCACGGCTATGGCCCATATGTGGAACCAGGGCCTTGTAGATGGCCAGTTTCAGATCGGCCTCGATGACCGCGACTTGCATGGTTGTGCTAACTTTCATGGCGTCTTCGCCCTGAGACGATTGTGACGAGGGCTTGAAACGTTCATCCGATTATGGTTAACCATGTCCCATGGAGGAAGTAAACACGCGCGACATGCCTCCCGCCGATTTAGAACCCTTGCTGTCGAGAATTTCGGCTTCCTACGTGGCTCTGGAAAGGGTGGTACGGGAAACCATCGATAGGGTGGTGGGGCCTATTTGCGCTACCTGCGAACGTGTTTGTTGCAAGGCCAGTTACTGCCGCCGGACCATGAGAAATCCCTGGTACCGGTTTCTTTTCGAGACCTACGGCGGGGCGGATATCCCGTGGCAGCGGCGGGAGCCGCCGCCCGGCCTGGGACCGGACGGGTGTGACATCCGCGCGGGACGTTACGCTTATTGTTCCGCTTATAACTGCCTTGCCGTTCTTTCTTCCCTTGACTCAGACGAGGACAGGGAGATATTCCAGGGAATCTCCGATATCCTGAAGGATGTAGGGCTGAATTTCCTGGGGAAACGCCACCTGACCGACCTGATGGACTGGGAGGAAATAACACTGCCGAGATTGCGGAGGTTTGAGAAAAAAATCGAGGAGGGAACGAAGCGTTTCAACGAACTCCGTTCCCTCCTCTTTATGGATAAACCGGGGAAATGAAACCCGCCCGGATTATTTTCTGTAGTCTGCTTTGCTTAGATGCTGCACGTCCCGGAAAAGAGATCCCGTTCCGACCAGATCGGAGTGATGGAAAACCCGGGCCGGAATCCTCCGTCGTTGTAGTCAATCTTGATTCCGTTCACGTATTTTTTGAGCATCTTATCAACCAGAAACTTGATATCCTGGATCTCGAAAATCTCGTCCGTCTCTTTTGGCTCATCCAGAGCCAATCCAAAAGAAGGACCGCTTCACCCGCCGGGGGACATGTAGACCCTCAGCGCATGGTCCATGTTATTCTTCTTCAGGTAATCTTTTATCATTTCTATGGCTTTATCCGTTACTTCCAGCATGTTATCCTCCTTATGTAAGGTTTTGCTAATATAGCCATATTTTCTGAATTGTCAAGTCTTTTAAGAAAATGCAAAGGTTGAGTGTGCATGATAATGCAGAGCCACGTAAGCATCTGTCCGTTTGTGAATATGAATAGCACGGGAGTGCGCTTTATCACGAAAAGAGTTTCCTCGTTAGAAAAGAACAATATAGAAATAATTTGTAGTATTACATTAAAATTATAAGATTAACTTGCTTTAAGAAATGATGCGTATCGCCTTTGGAAGAAACAGACCCTTTTCCCTGCACCACCGGTTGAAGGCGTAGAGGAAAACATAGGAACCAACCAGCAGGGCAACGCCCAGGACAACAGACGCGGCAGTCGTGTCCACGGGCCGCCCGAGCTCTCTTGCCAAGAACGGGGCCAGCCGTCCCCCCATGATGAAGCCCGCGAAGAGGAACGCCAAGGGTAGCAGGTAGATGAGTAGGACACTGACGAAGAATTCAATGGTGGTCAGGCTTACCTCTACCCGATCGCCAACCTTCGCCCCCGCACGGTTCAATACGATGAAGGTCTTGTCGCAACGCACGTCTCCCGACGACATGCAGGATCCGGACAGGTGGCATCCCTCGCACGCGGAGGAAGTTTCCTTGGTGATGATGGCCTTGTCTCTTATGATACCAACTACTTTGGCCGTTTCGACGATCACGTTTCCAGAACCTCCCCCTGGATGTTGATGTCGTAGGTTTTGATTTTGTGGGTGAGGTTACGCCGGGCAATCCCTATCTTTTCCGCCGTCCTGGAAATGTTGCCGGCGTTTTCTTTCAGCTTTTGCACGATGTAGGTGCGCTCAAAAAGGGAGACGGCCTCCTTGATGTTGTCCGCGTCGAAAAGCGGTTCGGGAATGGGGGAAAGCCCTTTGAAAGCGGGTTTTTTGACCATTTCCGGTGGCAGGTCGTCCAGTGTGATGGTTTCGGAGGGCACCATGATACTCAAGCGCTCCATGAGATTCTTCAGCTCCCGGACGTTTCCCGGCCAAGGGTAACCCAACAGGGTCTTCTTTGCTTCGTCATTTAGAACCTTAAGGAGTTTGCCCCGTTTCTCCGTAAACTCCCTCAGGAAATAATCCGCCAGGAGCAGGATATCGTCTCCTCGTTCCCGCAAAGGTGGTACGGTAAAGGGGATAACGTTCAGGCGGAAGTAGAGGTCTTCTCGGAAGTTCCCCTTTTTAATTTCATCCTCCAGGTTCTTGTTTGTGGCGGCGATGACCCGGACGTTTACCTGGATGGTCTTGTTGCCCCCCACGCGTTCGAAGCGCTGTTCCTCGAGAATCCTCAAGATCTTTGCCTGGGTCTTGAGACTCATGTCCCCAATCTCGTCGAGGAAAAGGGTTCCGTCGTGGGCCATGTCGAACTTTCCACGTTTCGAGGAGGTTGCCCCGGTAAAGGCCCCCTTTTCGTGTCCAAAGAGTTCGCTCTCGATGAGTTCTTCGGGGATGGCCGCGCAGTTTACCTCCACGAACGGCTTGTCGTGCCGTTTGCTCAAACGGTGGATTTCATGGGCCACCACCTCTTTCCCGCTCCCGTTCTCCCCAAAGATGAGGATCCAGGCGTCGGTGGGAGCCACCTGATTGATTTGTTTCCGTAAGGTCTGGATGGGGGGGGACTCGCCGATGAGGTTGTGCTGCCGCTCAATTTTTTCTTTCAAGAGGAGATTTTCCCGCTGTAACTTGCCATAATCGATGGCATTCTTGACCGTAAGCAGGAGTTTGTCCATTTCCAGGGGTTTTTCGAGGAAATCGTAGCTGCCCAGTTTGATAGCCTTGACCGCCAGGTCGATGGATCCATGTCCCGTCATGATGATCACGGGAACGAAAGGTAAAAATTCCTTGAGCCTCTTCAACACCTCCATCCCGTCCATTCCCGGCATGGCGATGTCCAGAAGGATCGCGTCGGGGACCTCCCGCTCGCAGATTTCAAGGCCTTTCCGTCCGTTGTCCGCCAGGAAGACCTGGTAGCCCTCGTCACTTAGGATTCCCTCCATGCTCTGGAGGATACTCCGTTCATCGTCGATGACAAGAATCATTGACACCTTTATTCACCTCACACGGGAAACTCAATTTCGAAAATTGTTCCTTGGGGTTTATTGTCCCTCACCCGGATATACCCATTATGATCGTTGACAATGGTATTGACAATGGTGAGCCCCAGCCCCGTTCCGGTTCTTTTTGTGGAAAAGTAGGGCTCGAAGAGACGCGCCTTGTCCCTGTCCGGGATACCATGCCCCGTATCCGCCACGGAGATCTTTACGATCTTCAGGATACGGTTGAAATTGGTTTTAACCGTCAGGGTCCCCCCGCCGTCCATGGCGGCGATCCCGTTGTTTACCAGGTTGGTGATGGCGCGGGATATCTGCCCTCGGTCCAGGTTCATTTCCGGGATATCCTCCGCCAGTTGGATGTCGAAGGTGATGTGGGGATGGGCCTCCGGGTATATCTTCAACGTGTCCCGGATAATCTCGTTCAGGTCATCGGGCTTGGGATTCGCCTCCGGCATCCGGGCGAAATGGGAAAACTCGTTGACCAGGGCCTTGAGTTCATCCGCTTGCTGGATAATGGAGTTGGTACATTCCAGGAAGACAGGATCGTCCTTTGAAAAATGTCCCGAGTATCGCCGTCGAAGCCGTTGGGCGGAGAGCTTGATGGGCGTCAGGGGGTTTTTTATCTCATGGGCGATGCGGCGGGCCACCTCCCGCCAGGCGATCATCCGTTGCGCTTTCAGCTCCTGGGTCAAGTCCTCGAAGACCCCGACGACCCCGAGATAGGTCCCGTTTTCTTCCTTTAGCACGGTTAGGTTTATTCTCAATGTCCGGAGTGTGTTTCCGATGGGAACATCGATCTGCCGCTCGATACGTCCCAGCGGACTTTCTTTGACTTCTCTCAATAGGTTGAGAGCGATCTTCCGTTGTGGGTCATGAAGGATCTCGTCAAGACGCCTGCCCACGATCCTTTCCGCCTGGATGCCAAAGAGGGTGGCGGCGGATTTATTGAGCGTGGTGATGCGTTCCTCCTGATCCAGGGAGATAACCCCCGTGGCGATATTCTGCAATACCACTTCCATGTAGCGGCGGCGCTGCTCCAGTTCCAGATTCAGTCTTTGTAGATTTTTCGCCGTGGTCTCGATCTGTGTCTTGTTTGCCTTTATCTCCTGGGTCATCCGGTTGAAGGCCTCCACCAGGACAGCGATTTCATCCCGCGTCTTGATTTTCAGCTGGAAGTCGAGGTTACCTTTCGAGATCTCCTCCGTCGCCTGCGCAAGTTCCTGGATGGGGACGGTAATCTGCTTCGAGAAGTAAAGTCCAAACCAGGTGGCGGAAAAGAGGACCAGGAGGGTGACCAGCGACAAGGAGAGAAGGTAGATGGATTTGACAGGGTTTTTTAGCACCTTCAACTGCTTGTATTCCATGTAGGCCTTCGATATCTCCTTTATCTTCTTGACCAGGTTTCCCTTAAGGAAGTACCCGGTTACCAGAAGGTAGTTGGACGCCGGTCCCTTCTTCCCCAGGGGAGCGATGCCGTAAACGATCTGGCCAGAGGAGGATGAAACCCCGTAACTAAAACTCTTTCCCTTCTTGAACCCCAATTTCAGAACGTCCTTGGAAGGCGGCGCCAGGGCCTCGTCGGGAAGGGTGGAGTCGATACCCCGAGCCACCATCATCAGCTTGTTGCGCTCAAAAATCATAATACTACTCACATGATACAACGGGATGAGTTTCTGCAGATAGGCTTGGCTCGCTTCAGGCTTAGAAATCAGCACCTTTTCGATAAATACCGGATCTTTCGACAGGCGGTCGGCCAGGCGAACGATGTTTTCAGCCTCCTCCGTGTAATAGGTCTGTGCCACCTCCAGGGCGCCAGCCAGGGATGCCTCTACCTGAGAGCGAAACCACTTCTTGGTGCTCTTCGTGATGATTCCCACCGAGGCGACAAAAAGGAGGAGGGCGGGGATCAGGGAGAGGGAGATGAAGGCGAAGACCAGTTTGGTCCGGATCTTTGCTCCCAGAACTTTCCGTTTCTTTTCAAAAAAGAGCTTGACGAAGTTTCTCGTGATAAGGAAGATTAGCAAAAGGGCGAGGATGATATCGATATTGACCAGTGAGACGAGGATGATGTTGTTGCTCAGAGGGATCTCTTCACCGAACTTCTGGTAATGCACCTCGATAAACGCCAAGGCGACCAAGAGGAGGGAGACCGCGATAATGATCCAGAGTTCGCGCTTTCTTCGCTTCTTTTCCTGAGCGTCCTTCTTGCTGATATCTATGATTCTCTGCATGACAACTTTTTGAGATTAAAGAATTTTTTTACAATTTATACCATAAATCGATCGGCAGGTAAAATTCTTCATTTTGCAGAAACTACAATTTCGAGCTTGGAAAGTTCTCTTTTCGGCTTGACACTGGATTGTTTTAGGCTTTAATATAATAGGTAAATGATGGCGGATTAAAACGCTTAATAATTTTGAATGCTATTATGATAAAGCAAAAAAAGGAAGAGAAAGGCTTAGAGGAACGGTTGGCCCATGTGGGGAAATTAACTGCTGGCATTGGGCACAACATTATGACGCCTCTCTCTCTTATCATGATGAACGCGGATCTCTTGTCCATGAAGGTGAAGGGAGACAGGGAATTCTCGGCCCACTTGGAAGAAATTATTCATCAAGCCAACGTCATATCTAAAATTGCGGAAACTATGATGTGGAAGGTGAAAGCCGAGGAACAGACTAAGCGCATCGCGATTCAGATCGGGGATCTCGCCCAGGAAAATCTTAACTTTTGGATGGGAGACATGTTCTTCAAGCATAAATTGAGCAAGAATTTCAATATTAATCCCCACACGCCTCCCATCGTCGGGGTTCCCTTCCATTTTACCGCTTTCATTGATGAATGGATAACCTCGGTTATCGAGCGTGCGCAGCCGATAAACGGCGGTAAACTTGTCGTGGAAGTGGATGTGGATGACGAAAAAGAAGTGTTCATACAGTTCGAGGATGACCTACCCCTTCCCGCCGAGGAAGAGGTAAAAATTCTCAAGAGCGGCTGTTCGGATCCCGCCTCAGTGGACGTGTTCCCCGCCCTGACACGGCTTCTCGGGAATCATCCGGGTGAGATAACGTTCGATATTTCTGGAGAAAAAGGAGTCAGACTCCGCTTGACATGGGCCCTCGGATAGCGCTTTTTTACTTCTCGGGATAGATTACCAGTTCCGTGGGTTTCTTCCGTGACCCGAGGATCTGTATCTCGTTTTTATCCAGCAACAGGACCATTTTGTTACCGCTTAACTTGTTTTTTCCGTCCCAGGCGGTGGGTGATTTTTCCAAGACGATCTTCCGGGCCGCGTTGTAGAAAACGGCCCTGCCGCACATGACCTTCTTATCGCGCTGCGAGATGGAGACGTTCCCGTGGGCGATGATCCTGTCGATGGCTTTGCCCCCCGCTACGTAAAAGGCGGTGAGGTCGTCGCATTTCATGGTTACGTCCTTCTGGGTCACGACCACGTTCCCGTAGAAGCGCACGGAGTTCTTCCCCTGTTGCGCCTCCACATGATCCGAGGCGATGTGAATGGGAAGACGCGTGTCGATGGCGCCAACGGGGCCAAGGGAATTATCGCCGGCCGCTTTCCGCCCCTTCGGGGGAAGGCGGTCCGTTTTCACCAAGGTCTTGACCTTTGGCGTCTCTTTTTCCGCTTTCGCCACCTTGGATGGTTTTGTCTCAGGCGCTTTATGTAACGCCTGGGTAGAGGCTTTTCCCTTTTCTGGCGCGGGAGGAGGGGATTTTACTTTTGTCTTTTTTACGACCTCGGCGGGCGGTGCCGGCGCGGCGGCAGGCTTCGCCTTTACCTCAGCCTTGGGGGGTGCGGGCGCCTCCTTTTCAGCCGTAACTTCCTCAGATTCCCGGGTCTTGTTAATCTGCGCTACGGGTTTCTCCGCCTTAGGCTGGACGGTGACGGGCTTTTCCGGCGCTGGTTTGGTGGCCGTTTTCGTCACCTCTTTCGCCGCCGGGGCGGGGGTGGAGGTCTTTTCTTCCGGCATGGATTTTTCTTTTTTGACCTTTACCGTTTTTCCCACGGGCGGATAGTAAACCTTGGGAGCGGGTGCCGGCGCCTTTTTGGCCACCTTCACGGCTGCGGGCTTGGAGGCGGGCGCCGCTTCCTTCTTCTCCTTCTCGGGAGCGGCAGTTTCTTCCGACGTCTTGTGGATCGCCTTTTTCTCAGACGTTGTTTCGATATCCTGAACCGTCTCCGCCGGCATTTTCCTGGGGAAGGTCACGTTAGGCAGGTCCTTAAGGGCGGCAACCTTGTAGTCCTTCTGGAGCAGCTTCCACGCCTCTTTGCCGTAAGGTGTCTGCGGGTAATGCTTTGCCACGAAGCTGAGATGGCGATAGGCCGCGTTTCGGTTTTTCAGTTTGAGATAGGCCTTGGCGATGCCCAGGTGGGCCCGGTCCTGGACCTTCAGGCTGTAGAATTTTCTGAGGATACCCTTGAAGCGCAGGATCGCTGCCTTGTAATGATGGGTTCTGAGGTAAAAGTCGGCGATGAAAAATTCGTGCAGAGAGAGCTCGCGCTGACAGAAGGCTATCATCCGGATGGACTCGTTGACGAGAACCCCCGGCGGGGAGATCCGCAGGACCTTTTCGAAGTAGGTGATGGCCTTTCGGACGAAGGTGGCGTCACGGTCGTAGGTGCGCCGCTGCTTGTAGTAGGACATGCCGATTTGGAAAGTGGCGTAGGGCACATCAGGACTTGTGGGATAGAGCTTGATGAATTCCTCATAGTTGGCGATAGCCTCGGGATACTCCTTCAATTTGTAATGGCTGTCCGCGATGTATAGGGTAATGCGCGCCTGGTAGCTTCCCTTCCTGGGATAGTTCTCCCGCAGGAAGAGGAAGGCCTGGATGGCGTCCTTGTACTGCTTGGCGTTGTACATCTCCACTGTTCGGTTGAAGAGCTGTTCAAAAGGGGGCAGTTTCTTGTTGACTACCTCCACTTCACTCTTTTTTTTCCAGAACTTCAGGGATTCCCCGCAGCCTGTGACGAGAGGAATGAACAAGGCGAGACAGAGGATCAGCGCGATCTTTTTCGACATGGATTCCACCTTTCCTACGTTTGTAAACGTTGATTTTGTCGTTGATACTCCCTTGCCTGATACATGAAGGCCTCCAGGCGGGTCAAGGTATTCGTCTGCTCCTGTCCGTCGTAGGCCATGTTCAGGATGGGAAGATGCTGGTTTTCCTCCCTGAATCGTTTCAGAATGGCGCTGACGATGGTGCCGGGCATGCAGGTGAAGGGCATGATGTTGATGATACCACTCGCGCCCTTATCCTTCAAATCGATGGCCTTTCCCACGCTCAGGATCGCCTCACCCTCGAAGGTGGGATGGAGATAGGGGCGGGCCTTCTCGATGATTTCTTCCGTCTCCGGTTCGTGGGAATTGCGCAGGTACCGGGAGAGGAAATTCATCAGCATTTCCTCGTCCTTTTTCTGGAAATGCTCGACGAGGGAGAGCTTCAGATTGCTCAGCCACTTTTTCTGGAGGCTGTTGCGCATCCGGGCGGTGAAATTGGTGTAGTAGACCCACTCGGAGAGGGGGGAAAGCCACACCTCGCCCCCCAGGGCCTCCACCTTCCGGATGACGTCCTCGTTGCTGAACCGGTTCAGACGAACGAATATCTCGCCCACGATTCCGATAAGGGGCTTTTTGACAGACCGGTCCACCTCAATCGTCCTGAAATCCTCGATAATCGCCTCGAATGTTTCGATGAGATTCCGTTCGTTTCGGATATCTTCGCAGATGCGCTTGAGACAACGCCGGTAAATCTCATCTGTGGCGCCCTGTTCTACCTCGTAGGGACGAGTTTCGTGGAGCATCTTGTACAACAGGTCCACGGCCACGATCCCCTGCCAGGCGAGCCGCTGGAATTTCTTTCCCAGGGCCGCCACGTCCTCGTAGAGAGACTCGTCCTGCTCGGGGGCGAAGATGGGAAGGTTTGGATATCCCAATTGATCCAGGAGGAGCCGGTGAAACCGGTGATACTGCCCGTAACGGCAGGGACCGCTTCCGGAAGGGAAAAATATGGCCACCTTTTCCGGGTCGAAATCCGGTTTCTTGGTAATGCGTATCAGGTCCCCCGTGGTCACGATGCAGGGGAAACATTCCTTGCCCGTCGTGTATTTGCGGCCGTATTCCAGTGTTTCCTCCGAGGATTCCGGGAAGACGTCCGCCTTCAGGCCGCAGGCCTCGAACGCAGCCGCGAAGGCGTATGCGTGGTCGGCCATGTGGGGGACGTATATAACCCTGTCGGCAAGGCCGAGGGCGACTTTCCGGGCCTTGACCGTGGATGGACGCCAGGGACGGGGTTTTGTCTCCTTCTTTTTCACGTTTCTCAGACTGTCCAGAAAGGCCTCGCAGCGGGTGATGGCACCGGCATCCGCGCTGTGTTCGTCGATCTCCAGTTGGAGATAGGGCTTCCCCTTGCTCTCCTCACGGTAGAAGTGACTGATAAAAGAATCGGGACCGCACCCAAAATTGGTGATGTAGAGGGAATAGAGATTTTCGCGTTCCCGAAGTTTCTTTGCCATGGCCAGGATCTTCTGTCCATACTTCCAATAGATATCGCGCACGCCCTCCGTGGCGGGCAAGTCATCCAACCGGATGAAATCCATGGGAATGGGAAGGACCCCCAGGTCGAGCAGTTTTTTCGGGAGGTTCAGGTTCACGCCGTTGTCACAGGTGTTGTAGGGGCGTCCCACCACCACGATCCCCGTGTCTCCCTTCCGCGCAAGATCCGCCATGACTTCCCGTCCCCGCGCGATGAGCCTGTCGTAAAACCGTTGCTGCACCCGCCAGGCCTTTTCGTAGGCGGAAGCAATCCTTGAGGAGGAAACCCCCAGCATCTTTCCTAACTTCGCCAGGTCGCCCTTCAGAATCTTCTTGCCCTGCCCGAAGCGAATCACCGGGGACAGGAGGCGCGTCCGGTACCGGGAGAAGTCGATGGCGGAGGGGAGAGTGTAGGGAAGGGTCTGGGCGTAGGGGCAATTGAAGCTGTTCACCGCGTCTTTCACCAGCGGGGGCTGGTCGATGACGCTGGGCAGGAAGAGGTTCGATACCCCCTTCTCCAGCAGGTCGATGACGTGGCCGTGTGCTACCTTCACCGGAAAACAGGTCTCCGCCACGATCGATTCGACCCCCTTGCGGATCAAATCCCGGCGGGTGGGGGCGGAGATCATGGGGGTAAATCCGAGTTCCTTGAAAAACCGGAGCCAGAAGGGGAAATATTCATGGAAGAAGAGGAGCCTGGGGATCCCGATGACATCCGGGCGTGTGGGATCCTCGGGGTCTCCCCCGTATTCTTCCAGGAGATAGCGCTCCCGCTCCTCAAAGAGATTGGGGAGGTCCACCCGTTTCTTTTTCTTGACCACGTCGTATTTCTCGCATCGACTTCCGTAGTAGAGCGGGGCCTCGTTTTCGATACTCACCTGCCGGATGAGGCAGCGGTTGTCACACCCCTTGCACTCGAAGGTCTTAATGGTATAGGAGCGTTCCGAAAGGTCGAAACCCTTGAAGTTGGAGGGGCCCGGTTGTTGGGCCATGTACTCTTTCGCCAGGATCGCCGCTCCAATGGCCCCCGTTACGTCGTGGTTGGGCGGTACCGTGACGGGACGTCCCAGAACCTTTTCGAACGCGGCCACGACTCCCTTGTTGAAGGCCGTTCCGCCCTGAAAGAAGATATTGCGGCCGATCCTCCGGTCGCCCACCACCCGGTTCAGATAGTTGAGGACGATGGAGTAGGAAAGCCCCGCCACCAGGTCATCCGTCTTGGCGCCCTTCTGCTGGTGGTGGACGAGATCCGATTCGATGAAGACGGTGCACCGTTCCCCCATTCGCACGGGGCGCCGGGCGGAGAGGGACAGTTCGCTGAATTCTTCCTTGATGGAGATTCCCAGGCGTTCCGCCTGCTCTTCCAGGAAAGAGCCCGTCCCCGCCGCGCACGACTTGTTCATCTCGAAGTCGACGACCACCCCGTCGTCGATACTGATGAACTTGGAGTCCTGACCTCCTATCTCGAAGATGGTATCCACCTTGGGGTCGATGTGGACCGCCGCCGTCGCCTGGGCGGTGATCTCGTTGCGCACCACGTCGGCGCCCACGAAGTCTCCGATGAGATAACGCCCGGAGCCGGTGGTGGCCGCCCCGAGGATCTCCACGTCCCCGCCCAGTTCCTCCTCGATCGACTTCAAGCCGAATCGCACCGCCTCGATGGGTTTGCCGGCGGTCATGAGGTAGCGCTTCGTGACCAGTTCCAGGTTTTCATCCAGGACCACCAGGTTGGTGCTGATGGACCCCACATCGATCCCGAGATAGCCCCGGATGTTTTCTCGGGATCCGCTCTTCCGGGATTGCCCCGAGGTGTCGTGATTGGACGAGAGGCTTAGGGGTTCCATCGGTTTGTCGTCACGCTCGATCTTCGTAAGGTATTCCCGAACGGCCTCCAGGTTCGGCGCCCCCGTCCGGATGCCTTCTTCCAGGGCGCGAAGAACCGCCCCGATGGCCCCCATGGCGGTGAAATGTTCCGGAATGATGAGCTCGCCCTCCGCCAGGTCTAGCACGTCCGTAAAGGCCTTCCGCATCGCCACGTTTGCCGCCACGCCTCCCTGGAATACCACGGGGCGCCTGAAGGTCTCCCCCTTCCCGATGCTGCTCTTGAAGTTTCTTGCCAGGGCGTAACAAAGCCCCGCAAGAATATCCTCGTCCGGGGTGGCGATCTGCTGGAGATGGATCATGTCCGATTTTGCGAAGACGCTGCAGCGTCCCGCGATCCGTGGGGGATTTTGGGACCGCATGGCGATTTCGCCCAGTTCCTCAATGGTGTATCCGAGCCGCGTGGCCTGCTGGTCGAGAAACGATCCCGTCCCCGCGGCGCAAAGGGTGTTCATGGAGAAGTCACGAATCTTGACCGTTCCGCCCTCTTCCTCCAGGTGGATCAGCTTCGAATCCTCTCCCCCCACGTCCATGATGGTTCGGGCCTCCGGATGAAAACGGGTGACGGCCTTGGTCTGGGCGATAATCTCATTGGCGAAAAAACCCCCGCTCAGACGCGCCATCAGCTTGCCGCCGGTTCCCGTGAATGCGACGGCCTCGATTCCACCGGCGCCGTAGGTCCGGACCAGATCCTCCAAAACGCCCAGGGCGGTCTGAATGGGCTTTCCAAAATTGCGAATGTAACGGTCTAGGAGGACTTTTCCTTCACCGTCTAAAACAGCAACATCCGTGCTTACGGATCCAATGTCGATACCGATGGAAACCATGAGCCTCCCTTCTCAGCCTACCGAAAAGAACTTCCCTGCAGCATAAATGTAGCCTTTTTATGAGCGTTTTTCAAGCAAGATTCATCCACATGGCCCGCAGTGAATCGCGTCAAAAAGCGGGAAGAAGGGGTGGGTGAGCCTTCTCTGCCGCATACCCACCCCAGAAACGGCGTTGACTACGCCTTCAAGCCTTTGGGCAATCCTCTTTTCGAATCAGTTTTCCCTCGCGCGCCAGCCTAACCATTTCCTCTTCTTTCTGAACCTCTTCAAGGCTGACGGGCTTGACGCTGTCCGGCATGGGTTCCAAACCGTATTTCCACTTAAGAAACTGCATTCCAGAACCGGGGAACAGGGCGTAGATAAGCACGTCCTCGATCGACTTGGCGATATCTTTTGTGGCCTCCTTTGCCTTCTCCAGCTCCGGATCCAAAAGATCGGCCGCCCGGCATGTAATGGGGGTCTCTCCCCGCGGATAACCCTTCAGAACGATCTTCTGGATTTCGGGATCGATGGGTACCGGCGGTTTTCCGTAGAGTCCGTAGACGTAATCCTTCGTCTGGTTGGTAATCATCTTGTAGCGGCCGAAGAGGACGTTCATTACCGCTTGGGCCCCGACCAACTGGCTTGAGGGCGTTACGAGAGGGGGAGACCCCAGCTCCTTCCGGACCCGCGCCACCTCCTCGTGCACCTCCGGCAGGCGGTGCAGGGCCTTGGCCTGCTTGAGCTGGTTGACCAGGTTTGTCGTCATGCCGCCCGGGATCTGGTGCACCAGGACCGTCGTGTCGATGACCGAAAAACGGGTCTGGTCGGCAAACCGCTTGTATTTGGGGATGATGGTTTCCAGATACTTTCCAATCTCGAACACCTTGTTCAGATCGAGCCCCGGATCCCGGTCCGTGTCGGTCAGGGCCACGATGAAGGGCTCCACGGCGGGCTCGGAGGTCCGCATTCCGAAGGGCGCCGTCGCCAGGTCGATGACATCGACCCCGGCCTCGACGGCCTTGAGGAGCGACAGGGCCCCCATGCCGCTGGTGAAGTGGGTGTGGAGCTGAACGGGGACATCCAGTTTTTCCTTTAGGGCCTTGATGAGCTCGTAGGCGTCGTAGGGAGAAATCAGGCCCGCCTGATCCTTCACGCAGATGGAATCGGCTCCCATCTCCTGGATCTTCAGGGCCTTGTTCACGAAATAGTCGACGTTGTAGATGGGACCTCCCAGCCGGCGCTCGGTGAGAGAGTAACAGACCGTTCCCTGGATATGCTTGCCGTTTTTCTTGATAATCTTGAAACTCGTTTCGAAGTTCCGTTCATCGTTCACGGAATCGAAGACGCGGAAGATGTCGATACCCGCGTCGCAGGCCGCCTGGACGAAGGCCTCCACCACGTCGTCGGGATAGTTCCGGTAACCCACCAGGTTTTGACCCCGCAGGAGCATCTGGAAGGGGGTATTGGGCATGAGTTTTTTCAGGGTGCGGATCCGTTCCCAGGGGTCTTCCCCCAAGAACCGGTGCATCACATCGAAGGTGGCGCCTCCCCACATCTCAACGGAATGGTAACCCATCTGGTCTATCTTTTCCGCGATAGGGATCATGTCTTCTGTCCGCATGCGCGTGGCGAAGATGGACTGGTGTCCGTCACGAAGGGTCGTGTCGGTTATCTTGACCGGATTTTTCGCATTCATTTTTTTCCTCCTCGAATCAAAAAAATAAAAGGGTGGCTTCTCCCCACCCTTTTATTCACAATCATTCCTGAAGTCAAGCGTTACTTGAGGAAAGCAAGGAACATGCCCGCCGCCGTCGCCGTTCCGATGACGCCTGCCACGTTGGGGCCCATGGCGTGCATCAGGAGAAAGTTTCTCGGGTTCTCCTGCTGTCCCACCCGTTGGGTCACCCTTGCGGCCATGGGCACGGCCGAGACGCCCGCCGAGCCGATAAGGGGATTAATCTTGTCCTTGAGGAACAGGTTGAAGAACTTGGCGAGCAGCAACCCGCCCACCGTGCTGAAGGAGAAGGCCACGAGGCCCAAGATAAAGATGAAGATGGGCTGGGGATTGAGAAAGGTTTCCGCCTTCATGGTCGTTCCCACGGCGATCCCTAGGAAGATGGTCACGATGTTAAGCAGCTCGTTCTGGGCCGCGTGGGACAACCGCTGGACCACGCCGCACTCACGGAAGAGGTTTCCCAGCATCAGCATGGCCATCAGGGGGGCGGAATCGGGAACCAAGAGGCAGATGACGAGGGTGGCAATCATGGGGAAGAGAATCTTTTCCAGCTTGGAAACGGGTCGGAGCTGTTTCATCACGATCTGGCGCTCCTTCTTGGAGGTCAGTAGCTTCATGATGGGCGGTTGGATGAGCGGAACCATCGCCATATAAGAGTAAGCGGCGATGGCATTGGCACCCAAGAGCCTTGGCGCCAGTTTCGCCGTCAGGTAGATGCAGGTCGGCCCGTCCGCGCCCCCGATGATCCCGATGGAGGCCGCTTCCTTCACGGTGAATCCCAGGGCGATCGCTCCAAAGAAGGTCACGTACACCCCAAACTGGGCGGCCGCGCCCAGCAGGAGGGTCTTCGGGTTGGCGATGAGGGGGCCGAAGTCGGTCAATGCCCCCACGCCCATGAAGATGAGAGGCGGGATGACCTCCCATTCAAGGCCGTAGTGGTAAAAGATCCAGATGAGATCTCCCTTTCCGGCCAGGGGGGTCAACGGGAGATTCACGATAAAAATGCCAAACCCGATAGGCACCAGGAGCAGAGGTTCGAAATCCTTCTTGATGCCGAGATAGATGAACAAAAACCCAATGGCCCACATGACGACATGGCCCACCGTCAGGTGAAAAATCCCCGTCTTCAGAAGCAGGGAATTCATTGAAAATACATCCATAACCTTCTCCTTAAGAATTCCTGTT
>Ga0256833_1000414_pt1 | contig 33505 bp, 29 predicted proteins | sample 356284metaG_FD_190535 | JGI IMG/M metagenome (GOLD analysis project Ga0256833, IMG submission 190535) | Hydrothermal vent microbial communities from Mid Atlantic Ridge, Atlantic Ocean - 356-284 | ecosystem: Environmental > Aquatic > Marine > Hydrothermal vents | place: Atlantic Ocean: Mid... | reverse complement strand
GAACATTTGCTCATACTATTTTCTTCTACATGAGAATCGCCATTCCCCCAAAACTGCCTACTGGCTATCTCGCATATCTCTGTGCCTATAAGTTCGTCTTTAGTATATCCAAGTAGGCCAGTCACAGTCTTGTTCACTGCCTCTATTATTCCTTGCTCGTCTATCACAAAGACCATGGACCCCATGGTATCAAGGACGGTGCTCAGGTAGGCTGACAGATCGGAGAGGCTATCATAACTCTTCTTCAACCGTGAAGTCATCCAGTTGAATGTCTCTGCCAGGAGGGCAAACTCGTTACGACAACTCATCTCCACCCTGAATGACAAATCACCTCTACCCACTGCCTCTGCACCTTTTTTCAAGGCGTCCACCGGCTCCATGAGTTTGTATGAGAAATAGAGGGCATAAATCGTGGCCATGGTCAGGATGCAAACCAGCATCACTGCCCAGAATAGGAATAGGTGTTTCAAGACATAGATGGCCCCAGAGCCGGCAAGATTGTAATCGGAAATTATTGCCCCAGCATACTTTCCAGCACCATCAAAGAATGGAACTATAAGTAACCTCTTTGCTGGACCGAAGGCGGCACTACAGACAAAGGCAGGAACATTGTTTTTGCCCCCTGCATTGTGTTCACGAAAGGCCCGGACCTTATCCCATATGTTCAGGGGGTACTTTCTACCAGGTTGCTCCGAGTTTGAAGACGCTATTATGACGTCTTTCTTATCCACTATTGTTACTTTTTTACTACACCTTTTCCATATCTCCTTAGTGAGGTTTTTCATATATCCATAGTCATAACCAGCCGTTCTGTCTTTCAAGCTCTCCATTACCAACAAGGCCATGAGCTTACTTTGTTCTTCCAGGTCCTGCTGGGCATGTTTACGCATCATCAACCATGTGGAAGTAGTCAGGAAGATAAAGATAAGAGCTGTGGGCAGAAATGACACCAGGAGAAAAGCCCGGATTATCTCGCCCCTTAGACCCTCTTTCAAGGCACGCCTCCTATTGCAAGGACCGGCTCAACAGGGGTAGATAAGAACGCCATAAAAGATACATACTTACGAGTATGAACAACCCTCCTATAACAAAAAACTCCGAGCATTCTTCCACGTTACACCAGTAGCAGGTGAAGATGTGATAGGCAGCTATCAGTTGGACAAGGCCTGTGACTATGAATTGTATGCAGACTCCCTCAAGAGCCTTGTTACCTGTCTGACGGTATCTCAAGACATATACGATGCCGGCTACCATGGAAAAAATCGATACGGACAAGAATACGATTCCCTGGGGATTTATCCTTGCCGACTTATAGGGTATGGGTTCTGGTAATTGCATGTAAAAAAGGCTTACCAACATCACAGCTATGATGGCAGCAAGGGCTATTATCAATGCCCTCCAGAGTTTTTTAAGGGCCCTGCCAACGTCCTTGATTGCTGACTCAGACAACACATAGATGGAGGTAGATATATAGATGGCAATAATGGTGATTATATCTGGATAATTATGGGCTGTACCACAAAAGCCGAGATCACTGCATACCTTGCAATAACTGTTGTGAAAACCTATGGGAATCATCCCCAGGCTAAAAACCAACAATGCTGCAGGAACCAGCCTGAATGTCTCCAGCCGGGTGAACTTATAGATAGATGCAGTGGCACCGGCCAGAAGAACGGACAGAATAATGGTGGCTAGACTTATCCAGGCCTGAAAATATAGATGATTGTGGATCTGTGAAAATGTGAAATCCCCTATGTCGTATCCCCAGAAAAAGGAGCCAACAGACGCTACCAACAGGACCGCAAACAATAGATCCATCTTCTTCATGACAGGGTTCTCCCTGAAAAAACATGCCCAAGGGCATTGTCAAACCAGCAATTTCATGTACCCAACCCCACGATTATATCCAGAAGCTCATCCAAATACAGATTCTTACCTGCAAGATGCGTACCTATAATCAGCCCCCTGGATATTATGCAACAATCAATAACACCCTGGATTATTTTATCAACAGAAATAATAAAAGAACAAACAGACTTAACTTTAAGAAAGGACAAAAAACAAGGGGTTATTTCAGGAATACTTACACAATTTCGAAATAGACATGGAAAATCGGCATAAAAACCATAAGGGTATTGCTCTTGGCATTTTCTTCAGGGCAGAACCCTGAACCAGGACTATACACTTCAAACGCCTGGGAAAAGCGATCCCTTATCTCCTCTTCGACAAGCTTGGAATGTATAATCCGGGTTCAAGAGATATTGGTCCTGAACTCCATGGCCTTTTTGAGGGTCAACTGGTCAGCATATTTGAGATCTGTGCCCATGGGAATCCCACAGGCTATCCTGGAGGCCTTGACACCTGCCTCTGAAATGACCTGTGAAAGATAACTTGCAGTAGCCTCACCGGATGCAGTACTGCTGGTTGCAATAATCACCTCATCTATCTCCTCTGTTTCCAGCCTTTTTAGAAGTTCTTTGATCTTCAGCTGTTCAGGACCAATACCATCCATTGGCGCAAGCACCCCTTGGAGCACATGGTAAATGCCATTAAAGCAACCGGCCTTTTCCATGGCAAGGACATCACCTGGCTCTTCCACCACACAGATGACAGAGGAATCTCTTTTGGGATCACTGCAAACCGAACAAGGATCTTTCTCCGAAAACGTAAAACACCTGGAACAAAGGCCTATGCAATCGTGGAGCATTGCTATGGAATCGGCCAATTCCCTGGCCTGGGCCGATGGCCATCTGAGTATCTGAAGGGCCAATCTTGTGGCGCTCTTTTCTCCAATCCCAGGCAAACGCATCAGATTATTGACCAGCCTTTCAAGGGCTGGAGGCATTGATTTTGACATATCCTGTCAAAAAAGCCCTGGCATTTTGAGCCCGCCCGTTATCTTGGACATCTCTGATTCAACCATCTCCTTGGAACGGGAGAGGGCCTCATTGACTGCAGCTACAACAAGATCCTGTAACATCTCCACATCTTCAGGATCAACCACTTCCTTTTCTATGGCAAGGGAGACGATCTCGGGCTTACCGTTTGCGACTGCCTTGACCATACCTCCCCCTACACTGACCTCCACTGTCCTCTTGGCAAGCTCCTCCTGGGTCTTGGCAATCCTGTTCTGTAGGATCTGGGCCTGCCTCATCATCTCTTTCATATTGGGATTCATATCTAATCTCCTGTCTTCGTCTTCTTATATTTTCTTCTATTATAAAAAGTAACATTGCTGATCCTGGCCTGAAAGAGGTTTATGGTCTCTTGCACCAAGGGCGAATTAATTAATTGGAGCCGCCGGCCATTGTTTCCGTTGGACCTGCATACACCCTTGTTGCCATGACCATTTCTCTCCCCGCCTTTTTCCATCCTAAAAAAAATATTTACAGGCCTATTGAAAAATTCCTCAGCCATACGATTTATGCGAGCTGCATTTTCCCTGTCACAAAGCATCTCTCCTGTCACATCTGGTGGGCACGATAACTCCACGGATGAATCATCCCGTGCCTTTAATCCTGAACAGGCCTCCAGGACATTTCCAATACCAGGCCTTTCCCTCTTTACAATCTCAACAAAATCCTCCCATCTCTCCTCAATCCCTATGGTGCCCTTATCTGGCTGCTGATTACTCCCCTGTTCGACTTTGTTGGCAAAGGTCATGGAAAGAGATCCGTCCTCCCTTTCCCCCTGATAGACATGCCCTTGTTCTACACATCCCTGCCCTTCGGGCCTTGCCCCCCCATCCAGGTTACCATATTCCTGATAGGCCCTTAGAAGAGCTTCCACCTGCTGGATGAGTTCATCTATGCTGGAAAACTCCTTTAGGGTACAAAGACGCATGAGGAGTACCTCCAGGCTCATCCGAGGATCACTACTCCTGTAAAGGTCCTCCATGGAAGAAGAAATGATCTGCATTGCCTGGAGTATCTGATGAAAAGAACAGTTTCGAAAGCGCTGTCTGATCAGATCGCGCCTTTTGTGGTCCATCTCGATCAATGACGAACAGTTTTCCCTGTGGAGCCTCTTGATGATTGCAAGGTCCCTGAAAAATTTCAGAAGATCCCCTGCCAACCTCTGGAGATCTGAGCCAAGCCTATAGGCCATATCCACCATAGAAAGCACTGATGCCATATCCGACCCCAATATGGAGAATGCCAGTTCCTCTATGGTTTCAACACCGATCACCCCAAGGGCCTCGCATACCTCCTCATAGCTCGAGGCACCATAGGCTGCCACCTGATCCAGAAGACTCAAACCATCTCTAACGCTTCCTTCTGCCTCCCTGGCCAATAGAAGGGTTGCCTGCCTTGGCAGGTGCAGCCCTTCCTTCTGGACGATCTTGTCCAAATGGTCTGCCAAGTCATCTTCTGGCAAACGCCTGAATTCAAAATGTTGACATCTGGAATGTATTGTGGCTGGTATCTTTCTTGGCTCGGTTGTGGCAAATACAAAATAGGCATGGGCTGGAGGCTCTTCCAATGTCTTCAGCAAGGCGTTAAAGGCCTCCTTGGTAAGCATGTGGACTTCGTCTATGATATATATCCTGAAACGGCACTGGACTGGCTGAAACCGGATCTCCTCCCTGAGCTGTCTTATTTCATCGATTCCACGATTTGATGCCCCGTCTATCTCGTTGACGTCCACGTTGTTACCAGCAGTTATCTGCCTACAGATGGAACATTCATTACATGGAACCGGGCTGGGACCTCTTTCACAATTCAGGGCCTTTGAAAGAATGCGGGCCACAGAGGTCTTCCCGACCCCCCTGGGCCCGCTGAAAAGGAGGGCGTGGGCAACGCGGTCGTTTTTGAGAGCATTCTGGAGAGTCCTGGTAACATGCCCCTGACCGATGACCTCTTCAAAGGTCTGGGGTCTCCATTTTCTTGCCAGTACTAAATAAGACATCTTCCCTGCTGCGGATAATCTAAAAGAAAAAAGATGATAGCCAGGCACCCCTGCGGCACACGAAGGGTCCCACTACCGTTGCTTCCTTCCGGACCTGGCGGGGTTCGCGGGATTTCGTTGCGCAGGACCCGGCTATCAAAAAGGTCTCTGGCAAATGGCGGAGAGGGTGGGATTCGAACCCACGGTGCGCTGTTAACGCACACACGATTTCCAATCGTGCCCCTTCGGCCGCTCGGGCACCTCTCCTGGATATTATGAAACAGGGTTAATCTTATACCCTTATTACCTCTTTTCAGTCAATACAAAAGAATCAATAATGGCGGAGAGGGTGGGATTCGAACCCACGGTACGCCTATCGAGCGTACAGACGATTTCGAGTCGCCCCCGTTATGACCGCTTCGGTACCTCTCCACAATTCCAGACCAAAAATCTTGGTCTCGTTTTTTCCCTTTTTGAGGCAAAATCAGCCTTCTTTATCTTAGGGATTGAGGATATCAAAATTATAGTATCAAGGCAAGAAGGAGTGATCTCGCCCCATGATGAACACCTGGACATGGAATTGTCCTCAAGTGGCTAATATCCTTGGCCCGAACGAGATCGAGGCCAGAACCGAGACTATCCATCTTTGGTTCATCCCAAGACGATCCCCCTATGGATCAGCTATCTTTTCTTCTCTTTCTGAAAAAATCTCCCAGGAGTTGAGAGCACTCGCTGGCAAGCACCCCCTCCTTCACATCCATCCTGTGATTCAGGCCTGGAAGCTGATTTATATCCAATACAGAGCCAAAGGCTCCGCTCTTGGGATCCCTCACCCCGAAGACGACACCCTTCAACCTTGCCCACACCATAGCGCCTGCACACATCACACAGGGCTCCAAGGTGACGAACAACCAAGCATTGTTAAGGCGATAATTGCCAACCTTGACCCCTGCCTTTCTTATTGCCAGGATCTCAGCATGGGCAGTGGGGTCGTCCATTGAAATGGGACAGTTGTGAGCCGATGACAATATCTGGCCTGAGGAAGAAACCACTACTGCCCCTACAGGGACCTCCCCTTTTTTCCACCCCCTTATGGCCTCCAAAATGGCCTGTTTCATAAAATTGTCCAGTTGCTCATCATGAAATCCGCACATCGCCTTGCCTCCTGTCCGCTTCAAGTATCCCATGTTCAGCAAAACTGTAATAACTGGATGGCCCTCCAATCAAAATGTGATCCAGCACCTTGACCCCAACGACATCTCCGGCATGAACGAGTTGTCTTGTCATATTCATATCCGCTGCTGAAGGATTCAATGAGCCCGAAGGGTGATTATGTGCAAATATAAGGGCTGTCGCATTCTTTAAAAGGGCCTTTCTCATCACCTCTCTCGGATATACAGCAGTAACATGTGCAGTACCTACGAAAAGTTCTTCCAGGTCTATAATACCATTTTGAGAATCCAAAAATACTGTGACAAAGACCTCTCTGTCTCTGAACGAGAGGGCATGGCACAGATAATCCGTAATGTCAGCAGCGGATCGAATCTGCCGCCTTTCCTGGAGCTGCTGCCTCAGAAATCTCCTTGCCACTTCGTGGATGAATTTTAGGGCGAAGATATTTTTGGGGCCTATTCCCTTTACTTCCTGTAACTTCTCGGAAGAGGCCTCGAGGATCAAGGCAAGACCGCCAAAACGCTTACAGAGCTCCCGGGCTTGTACCTTGCAATCCTTCCTTGGTGTGCCCAGGGCAAGCAGTGTCTCGACTACCTCTTCATCGGTAAAGGAATCCAGGCCATAACGAAGAAATCTCTCCCGCAGCCTCTGTCGGTGACCATGCGCCATTTCATACAGATCTCTCTCTGTTTATTCCATATTTTTTCATCTTGTACCTAAGCACCCTTTCGCTGATCCCCAGAAGTTCAGCCGCCCTTGTCTGGACCCAGCCCTTGGCCCTCAACGCCTTGAGGATCTCCTCCCTTTCCACTTGCCTCAAGCGTGACTCGAGATCCTGGCCGAGTTCGTCGGATGACTGGAAATCCCCAGGTATATCCGAGGCCCTTATTACATTTCCTCGGCAAAGAGTCACCAGCCGTTGAATTATGTGTTCCAGTTCCCTCACGTTCCCGGGCCAGTTGTATTTCAATAGCCTATCCATGGCCTCCGAAGAGATACGCACCGGCTTTGTACTGTATTTCCCCAGAAAGAGCTCCACCAGCTCAGGGATGTCCTCCTTTCGTTCCCTCAAGGGAGGCAGATGGATCTCGAATACATTCAACCTAAAATATAGATCCTGCCTGAACAGTCCCTGTTCGATCAAGGCCTTTAGATCCCTGTTGGTGGCTGCCACGACCCTGACATCCACCGTAATTGGTTGGACCACACCCAAAGGCGTCATCTTCTTCTCCTGTAAAACCCGCAAGAGCTTGGCCTGGAGATGCTCTGGCAGTTCCCCTATCTCGTCGAGGAATATGGTCCCACGCTGGGCAAACTCAAAGAGTCCCTTCTTGTCTCTGGCTGCACCTGTGAATGCGCCTTTTTTGTGACCGAACAACTCGCTTTCAAAGAGATTTTCTGGAATGGCCGCACAATTCACCTCTACGAATTGATAGTCCTTTCTCGGACTCAATTCATGTACAAGCCTTGCCATGAGTTCCTTCCCCGTACCTGTCTCTCCATAGATCAGCACTGGCCAAGGAGTGGCTGCCACCCGCCTGGCTGTAGAAACTGCCTCCTTCATGGCATGGCTGCTGCCTATGAATGTCAAGGGTATCTGGCTGTCTTCGATCTCCTTGCTGACCTCCTTGAGATCTTCCTCCGTTTCTATTCTGCTTACAGCCGCATCAACTTTTTCGAGAAGAAGCTCCAGATCCACCGGCTTTTCAAGAAAATCACAGGCCCCGAGCTTCATCACCCTAACTGCCGTATCTACAGCTCCATATGCTGTTATCATTATGACCTTGACCATCGGGTTTATCTTCATGAGCTCCTCGAGGACATCGTCTCCGTTCATGTCTGGCATCCTGTGATCCAGTAATACCACAGGGATGAACTCCTTCTTGAAGAGGTAGATGGCCTTGCGACCGTCCTCAGCCTCGACTGCCTGAAAGCCCTTTTCCTCTAAAAATTGCCTCAAGATGCTCCTCTGGAGAGGCTCGTCGTCAACTATGAGTACCTTCATAACAACACCCCGATCATGCCCCATGCCTTAAAGGAAAAGCCACTTCGATGATGAACAGCCCATCCTGAAGATAGGCATGTATAAATCCTTTGTGGGCGGTAACGATTCGCTTACAGATCGCCAGCCCCAGACCAGTCCCCCTGGTATTCAGGGTAAAGTAGGGCTCAAATATCTGGCCTATCTTTTCTGCTGGTGGGAGCTTGCCCCTGTTGGATACCCTTACCACCTGAAAGCCATCTTTCACAAAGAATTCCATAGTGATATTCCCTCCTTGGGGTTGGGCATCCACAGCATTGGAAAGAAGGTTTTGAAACAGCTGATGTACCAGATGAGGATCTGCATCCACCTCCATTTCCTCTTTTATCCTCAAATCTATGTCTATCTCCTTGGAACCCTGCATAGACTCCATGCTCAAAAGGGCCTTTCGCAGCTCTTTCGACAAAAGCAAGGATATCTTGTCTGGCTTTAGCTTTCTGGCATATGACAACAAGCCTGAAATTATCCGCTCCGTCCTCACCAGTTCTTCTTGGAGCAACCTCAACAGCGAAGAGTGCTGCTGGGACAGGCCTTGCCTGTCCATGAGGATCTTTTGTATGCCCATTGATACACTGTTGAGGGGATTTCTTATCTCATGAGCCAAGGTAGCGGCAGAACGTCCAAGGCTTGCCTCATGGCGTTTTTGGAAGAGACGCTCCTCATATTCCCTCATCTTCTCCACATAGGCTGCCTGGTGTCTGTAAAGCAACCAGGTGACTATGCCACCAGTCACCACCAATACGGCAGAGAAAATGAACAAAAGCATCCAGATATTCCGTTGTCTTTGCCTTAATGAAGATGCATCCATGCCCAGGACGAGGACATCCTCGTCAAAATCAAACTGTACCCTGACCACAGGGCCTGAAGGGGTATCGATATATTCCACATCACCCTTTCGATCACAGGTCTTGGGACACCCCCATCCATTTCTCTCTCGACATGCACTTTCTCTATCCATTACCCTCACAAATTTCACCCCTGCCAGATGGGAGATTTCCTTCAAAGTACTTTCGAGACTTATTCTCTGCTGAATCTCAAGGACATTTGTGGCATCTATACCAGTGATGACACAGGTATCTGTCTTCCCATCAAAGGGACTATTCAAGACAAAGATCTTGTCCTGGTCAAATAGCCTGAGCCTTGAACTACCTCTACATAGGGAAACTACGTCTCTGCCCAACCAGTTCGTCTTACTCTCTATGACCTTGGAGCTACCTTTTTCTATGATGCTTATCCCCTTAAGGCCAGCTTCCCTTGAAAAGGCGGCAAGCTCTTGGGGCATAAAGGGTTCTATCTCGTTCAGATACCGTATGAATTTGATTTGGCTCCTCAGAAAGGAGGATATGATCTGTCTGGTGATCTTACCGGCTTCTATGGCATTTTGGGCATTGAGTTTTATGATTTCAGCAGCCAATGTGGCATGATCCCTGGCCTCGTCTAGAAATACCCTGTCGAGATACCTGGTCTGCCAGATGGCCACAGAGACGGCCACGCCCAATATCACCAGAAAGGCGGCGAGATTGGCCTTCCACAGGCTGGGGGAAGGGGTACCTGCCTCCATCCTATCTTTCTGTCTCTCTGTCATCATCAAAGGCGGTCATCTGCCATGACCATGCCCACGGCCTCCTCTGCCCCTATGACCATGAAAACCCTTTCCCCTCAAACCTATGGCCTTTCTGAGCCTCTTCTTGATCCCGGTCATATCATGAGGATGCCGAGCACTGATCCTGTTGGCCCGCATCCCCCCATCTGCCTGACTGGACATCCAGATTCTAATATGGGAACCAGGGCCTATGGCGGCTACATCCTTGGCAGAATCGATGGATACAACCCTGTCCTGTCCAGTTTCACTATCCCGGACGGTTATACGCTTCCCCGGCTTATCTATACTTATCACCCAGCCATCCAACAATTCGGAGGCCATCGCCAGAGAACTTAGAGATAGGAAACTCATGGCTACCACCATCAACGACAGCCACAAAACAATATTTTTCCCCCAGGTCAATCTAATCATTTGGATCTATGAGACATCCTCATCTTCACTATAGCAGTAATTGAGTACATTCTAAATATTGTTGGATAAACCTTTTACCGCAAAAAAGGTACCACAATCAAAACCATTTAAAATCATTAAAGATCTAAATCGAACAGACATGACACTCCTCATTTTACACCCACAGGATCGACAAAATTGTCGAGAGAAAGCATCCCCTTGTCGAATCCCGACATTTGCCATCCCCTGCATTAAGCATACAACTTATTGTTTTAATTAATAAAAATACAAAAACAAAATCTGGCACATTCCTTGAGTAGACAAGAATCAAATAACATGAAAAAAACCTTATAAAAAGGAGGATCAAAAATGAAATTGTTAACCCTTAAATCCATAATCATAGCAGCAGTATTGTCTATGTCCGTGGCTGTACTGGCTGCGGATTACAGCAACTACTCCCTTCAAGAGCTTGCCCAGATGCGAGGGACATTGATGAACAAATCCGTGGAGGAAAGAAATGCCTTCAGAGATGCCTGGCGAGAAAAGATGCGTAGCGCCACACCGCAAGAAAGGGCCCAATATGCAAGGGGCAATAGATACGGCCAAGGAAACACCAATGGCAATGGAACCTGCGATGGCACTGGCCACGGCAGAGGTCATGGCCATGGACGAAGGTAAGAAACCGATTAAGACTTATAACATAGGATCATTAAAGAGACAGGAGGACAACAAATGAAGACATTCAAAAGGAGTCAGATAATCGTGACAACAATTTGCATCATGTTTGGTGTGAACACGGCCTTGGCAGCAGGACCAGGCTTTGGCAACCATAGGGGTTCATCCGCCTGTTTGCCAGGTGCGATCGTCTCACAACTTCCCTACGAAGAGTTGAGCCAGCAAGAACAGGATGGACTGCTGAAGATGAGGGAAGAAGAAAAGCTGGCAAGGGATGTCTATATGTATCTAAATGACCTCTGGCAGGATGCAGTATTTTCTAACATATCCCAATCAGAGCAGAGACATATGGATGCAGTTGCCGCCCTCATCAGCAAATATAATCTCCAGGACCCTGTTGCAAACATGGGACCAGGCCAGTTCAATTCTGCTGAGATGCAGGATCTCTACAATAGCCTGACACAAAAAGGCACAGCAAGCCTGGAAGAGGCACTCATGGTAGGGGCCACCATAGAAGACCTGGACATAAAAGACCTTGAGGAACTCCTTGCAGCAACAGACAACCAGGATATCCAAACCGTCTATCAGAACCTCGTAAAGGGCTCCAGGAACCACTTGAGGGCTTTCACCGCCAGGCTTGCCGCCATGGGAGACACCTATACTGCCCAGTTTCTCACACAGGATCAGGTTGATACAATAATCAACAGTCCTTGGGAAAGGGGCCGTGTTGACAAAGACGGCAACACGGTAGCTGGCCCCGGCAGGTCAGGTGGAGGCCATGGAGCCATGGGCAGGGGGAACAGGGCCAACTTCATCGATATGAATGGAGATGGTATCTGCGACAATCGACAATAGGAAGCAAATGCCAGGGGGGCTTATAGGCCCTCCTGTATTTTTAACTCCTGTGCCAGGATAGCAGGCAATAGAGACCATCAGGAAGGAAGAAATCAACTACTGTTAGAGGGAGGATATGATGAACAAGGACTTTTCAATACTGATCCTTTTACTCATACTGTTGGTTCTCCTGGGATGCGCTGCCCAGTCGGGCTGGACACCCACTATTGATACATCTTCTAATGAATCCATAAAGACAGATGTGACAACAACAAGACCTATTCCCACCTATCATAAAGAAGTGACACATACCAAGAGACCAATCAGGACAGTAAGGGTAAAAAAAGTTTATCACAGGACGAAACCGAGGATCATTCAGGCTGTAAACACCTATCAATCCAGAAGGACATACGCCCAAGACCTTGCAGAGTGTAAGATGCTCGCCCAGCAGGCAGCTGGTTATATGCCAGAAGAAACCATCAAGGGTGGATTGATAGGTGGTGCAATTGGCGCTGCAGCAGGAGCTGCCATAGGTGCTGTGTTAGGCCATGCTGGAAAGGGAGCTGCCATAGGTGCTGCTGCGGGAGGCATTGGCGGAGGGGCATACAAGGGCCTATCAACTGATCAAAGATACAAACAGGCCTATATCAGATGCATGAGGAACAGAGGCTACAAGGTCTTGAACTAAGTGCCAAAACAGGTGGTCTAAAGACAGCGTCTACCCTACAAGGAGGCACTGTGATCTGGTACACGTGCATCAAGACAGTGGCGTACAGCCTTCAAGAGTCTGTCGGGGTTGAATGGTTTTTTTATAAGAAGAGGAAGTTGGCTCTGATGAAATTCCGATAGATCTGCCCTTGAACTGTAGCCACTGCAAAACAATATCTTGGCAGTTGGATCTGTCTTCAGGATCTCTCTTGATGCCTTTATCCCGTCCATTTCTGGCATAACGACATCCATCAAGACCAGGCTTATCTCCGGGAAGAGAGAACGATAGATGGAGACAGCCTCCCTTCCGTTCTTGGCCATTATAGTCCTGTAACCATAGGGTCGAAGGATCTCACAGGCCAGATCCCTCACCAGTTCCTCATCGTCTACGACCAAGATGGCCTCGCTGCCCGAGAGCTGAACCTCGGATTCCGTCTCCTTGGAGGCATATTCTCTTGGAAGTGCCACCCTGAAATAGAGGTGAAACGATGTCCCCATACCTGGACTTGTCTCAACATCTATCATCCCTCCCAGACTTTCGAGGATACCGTACACCATGGCTAATCCAAGACCTGAGCCTTTTCCCACTTCCTTGGTGGTAAAAAATGGATCGAAAATCCTGTCTATGATATCCTGGGGAATACCTGTGCCAGTATCTGCGACATCGAGCTTGACAAATGCGCTGTGGTCGGTCCTCCCCCTGAAAGAGGCAGGAAGATCCTCAATAGAACAAAGGCTGGTGGAGATCTTGAGAGTTCCACCATGGGGCATGGCATCCCTGGCATTGATACATAGATTCAGGACGATCTGCTGGAGCTGGGAAGGATCACAGAGGATCTGGGGAAGATCCTTGGTGAGGTAGAATTCCAATTTGATGTTTTTGGGGAAAGAACTCTTCAACAGCGTCAAAGATTCTTCGATCACCTCATTTATCCTGCATGTGGCATCATCCTGGGGCTTGGTCTCCCTGCTGAAGACCAACATCTTCTTTACGAGGGCTGCTGCACGTAGGCTTGAATTTTCTATGATCTCCACGAAGCGGGCCAGGTCTGGCCTATCTGTGACCTTCTCTTTCAAGATGGAGGTAAAACCCAGGATACCTGTGAGGATGTTGTTGAAATCGTGAGCGATTCCTCCGGCCATGGTACCAATGGACTCCATTTTCTGGGCCTGCAACAGCTTGCGCTCCAACTCCTTCTGGCTGGTGAGGTCTGTCACCAGGGCAAGGCAACCCAACATGCTGCCATCCTTTGTATCCTGGACAGGTACACTGCTCATAAGCGCAGGGATGGACTTGCCCTCCACAGATTGAAAAAGGATCTCCTCCTTTGCCTGAAGACCGGAATAGTTGGCCATCAGGAGGGAGAGTAACTTTCTTTTCTCATCACGATCTGGCACAAAATCATAAATCCTACAGCCCTTTAGATCCTTTTTACCAATAAGTGTATTCATCTTCCTGTTGGCAAATATGACAGAGCCCTCTTCATCGATGATCATGATACCTTCATTGATGTTTTCTACGATCTGCCTATGCTTCTTCTCCGATGTCTCTATCTGTCTGTAGAGATTTGCATTCTCTATGGCCATAGCTATGTGATTGGCAAAACTCGAGAGAAAGTCCCTGTCGATATCCTTGATGAAATCTTTGTCAGATGCGTTGTCCCCCACCATTATCCCCACTACCTGGCCCCTTACAGACATGGGTACAATCACAAAGGCCTTAGGCTGAAACGCCCTTAGCAACGGATTTTTCTTGTTGAGGGCAAGGGCCCCCACATCGTCCACCAATATAGGTCTTTGGGCCTGGGCAGCCCGGGCTATGATATTGTTCTTCTTGTCAATGGGGATATGATATTCCCTGAGTTTTTCCAAGGTCTCCCCATCTATTCCAGCCGCATGGATGAGACTCAGCTTCCTGCCTTCTCTGTCTACGAGGAATACCCCGGCCCTTTCTAACTTTGCGATATGCATCATTCGTTTTAGGACCTGATCAAGCAATTCGGACAGATCCAGGGTGGATAGAATGGCCGTACTGGTTTCGTACAATGCGGAAAGTTGATTGATCCTGTTTTCGAGTTCCTTGTTCAGGGCATAAATCTTTTCATATTTTTCCTGGAGAAGCTGTTTGTCCTTTTCCACTTCTCGGATGGATTCCCTGGCTATCTTCCAGGGTGCTACAACATGAAAAAACTTGCTTTTGAACCTGGACTGGGGCCTCCATGAAATATGGTATTCACAATAGGGCTGGCCTTTGAAGAAACACTGGGATTCTTCGACAGTACAGGCATCTCCTCCCCACACTGTAGGTATGGCAGAATATATCCCCTTGTTATACAAGCAAAAGTCTCTGCTCAAGGCCAATTCACTGTTCCAGTGAAGTTGCAGGACGGCATCCCGCTGACTGAGGCTCACCAAGGTAATAGTCTTGGTCCTATTGAAGTTGTCATTGACGCGCTGGGCATAGCTGAGGATATTCTTAGGATTGCCAAAGGCATAAATAAAAATCTTCTGAACATACCCAAAACGCTTCTGCATTATGGAATTGTATCCGATCTGATAGGCAATATTTTCATCCTTTAATATTTTTTTAGCATTGTCATAAAGTTTTATTATTACAGTTGAGGACACCCAGTTGTTAGGATCTGAGAGAAAAGCCTCTTTGTCTGGAATTCCATGCAGTTCTTCATCAAGGCCTTGAAAGAGCGCCTGTATTTTATCAGGTGCCTGTTCTTTGACATATTGAATAATTGCCAGGCAATTTAGACAGCTATTATGCTTTTCCATTTTTGTCTTTTATGGCCAAACTACCATTGCTCTTTTTGAAAGAAATTTTGTTTTTATTGAATTTTCATATAATTAAGATTAAGAAAAATCAAATTTCGGCTTTCAAAAAAATCATAGCTAATATATATAATATAAATAACCATTTTGGCACTTATCCTGCTAAGTTATTTGATAAGATTTGTTTAAGGAGGGACGAATTCTTGACCTATAGACCCACTTCCCCACATCTGCTTAACAACTAACTCCCTGAAAAACAAGGGAATAGCATAAGCAGCCTTAAGATGCGTCCCTCCAAAAGGTTCCAAAGGAGGAAGCCATGAAACATCCCCGTCTGTTCAAAAACATGGGCATCAGTCAATTTTTTCAGCTGCCATTCAATGTTTACTTAGCAAGGAAATTGCCACTATCCTTTCTCAGGACCTACCTTTACCTATGGGGCCTCATCTACATAATAATCAAAATCAGGATGTGCGCCAACATAGCAGTATGCCTTTCCATTATCAGGAATGCCAGGAACCTACCCATGCCCTTGGCAATAGCCCTTTGCAGGGCAGTATGTGGGGTTTTCGAACACTATCTGGAAAAGATGGTGATGGCCTATAGGCCCTTGGAGGAGACGAAACTCTATCTCCAGGAAAAACTAACCATCAGTAACAGGCAGATGCTCGATGTACTGGCAAGACAAGGTAAGGGAGCCTTACTCGTCACTGGCCATTTCGGGGCTGTCGAATACTTACCCTTGGCCCTGGCAATGAATGGTTACAAGATAGCCATGATCTGCCGATTCAAGACAAAAAGCCTGAAAAAGGCCCTTATACAAAAGGCGAAACGTTTTGGAGTACTCCTAATAGATGCAGATGAACCCAAGGTGGCCTTTAAGGCATTGAAGGCCATAAGAGATGGCAGATTTCTCATAACGGAATGTGATGAATTCTCAGAATGGCGTTTTCACAAACAGCAGAAGGTAGATGTATTTGGACGAACAATACCAAGGGACAGGACCCTCGACTTCTTCTTCAAAAAGGCAAAGGTACCTGCATTTTTGACACTCGTGCATAGGCAAGGAGACAGGTTTCGTCTCTCCGTAGATTTTCTGGCTGATGGACAGACATGCACCTCTGTCTCGTCCATTGCATGGAAAAAATTGGAAGACTATATTTCCAAATATCCATTTCAATGGTATCAGATAAAGGGAGCATCTAAATTCATCCTGGAGCACAGTATTGAGCCAGAGACAATTGACAATAAAGCGGATCAGGATATTCCGGGTACAGATACCGTTCTCGCTCCAAGTTTCACATAACCTCGCCAGCAGAAACGAGAGTCAGGGATTTGTAGTTGAAATCACGGATGCAGACGGGTATAGGGGATATGGAGAAGGTACCCCAAGAGACTATGTGACAGGTGAAACTGCAGCGGCATCTGAAAATGCCGCTGCACAATTGGGCAGTCTACTCCTGAAAAAGACCTTTCGAAATCTGGAGATATTAATCGAGTTCATAGAGGATACAGGTAGCACATCCCTGGCCACCAACCATCCATCTGCCTTTTGTGCCATGGAAATTGCCCTATTGGACCTGTTTGCCAGGAAACAAGGCCTGCCATTGTGGAGAGTATTTACTGAACAGCCATGCGTTGACCGCCTCACCTATTCTGCCGTACTGCCGTTACTCGACAAAGGGCAAAGGGCCAAGTTTCTTGCTCTCACCAAGAAACTTGGTCTATCCCATATAAAAGCCAAGGTCTCGGATCGCGGACAGGCCCTGCAACTTGCAATGGAGATCTTTGATCTTCTTGGTCCAAGCACAGACCTGAGACTGGATGCAAATGGCGCTTTCTCTTGGCAGGAGGCTGTTGATACCTTGGCAGCCCTACGTGATCGGGGGATCAGGATCTCTGCCTTTGAACAGCCTGTTTCCAAAGATGACCTGGAAGGCCTGAAAAAGGTTGAAGCCCACTCTGCTGTCCCTGTAATAGCTGACGAATCTGCCTGTTCCATGAGCGATATGGAGAGAATAATTTCTCAGGGCCTCTGTTCTGGGCTGAGTATAAGACTGTCGAAGTGTGGTGGGCTCCTTAAATGCATAAAGGCAGTAAATATGGCAAAGGTGTCAGGTCTATTTTGTCAGCTCGGCTGCCATGTAGGAGAGACCTCCATTCTGGCTGCGGCAGGCAGGCATCTTGCAGCTATTTGTGGACCTTTTAGATATACCGAGGGCAGCTATTCAAGATTCGTCCTGGAAAGGGACATAACCGAGACACCTTGTGAATTCTCTTTTCATGGCCAGGCAAGTATCCCAGACGGACCAGGTCTTGGTATTGATATTTCCATGCAACTACTTCATTCCTGTTCTGAGCTGATTTCAGACACAGGTGCCTGCTGACAGCATTTCCAACCTTAGCCACGTCCTTGATTCATCCCGGATTATGCACTTCAAACGCATGAAAAGAACAAGTCCTTTGCACTATTGCCGAATCTGCTTTGTTATGCCTAACATCTTTGGCAAGCTTGTAAGCTGCACGATCCGGGTTTATGTAATCAATTATTAGAGCATGGATATCCTCATTCTGCCTTTAATCCAAGTCATATTTGGCCTGCTTATCCTCATGGCCAGTGCTGAATGGCTCACCACCACATCTGTAAAACTGGCAACGGCCCTGGGTATAAAACCTGTGATCATAGGACTTACCATCATAGCCTTTGGCACCTCTGCCCCTGAACTTTTTGTGTCTCTCATGGCCGCCTTTGAAGGCCAGGCCGACATTGCAGTAGGCAATGTAGTCGGCAGCAACATTGCCAATATAGGCCTTATCTTAGGGATAGGTGCCTTGGTCTGCCCCTTTGCCATTCCATCGAGGATAGCCAGGATAGAACTGCCCTTTTTGATCTTCTCTCTATTCTGCTTCTTGGTCGCTTCGTTCAGAGGGTATATCGGCCGCTCAACCGCAACCTTATTTCTGGTGGTCTTTTCTGCCTATCTTTTTTTTCTTTGGCATTATAAAAGGGGACTTTTGGCAGATACTGAACCAGGGCCTGCTACCTTGGCCCTGAGGGAAAGGCCAAGGTACTTGCTCCGGGCCTTCCTAATCACTATCAGCATGATTGGACTCGTGGCCGGCTCCAAGTTCTTGATTGTTGGTTCTGTGAAGATAGCCCGTTTTTTACACTGCCCAGAGCTCATAATCGGCCTCACCCTTACGGCCATCGGTACGTCTCTGCCAGAACTGGCAAGCACATTGTCTGCTGCCAGGCGGAGACAAGGCGGGCTGATAATTGGAAACGTCCTTGGAAGCAACTTTGCCAACACCTGTGCAGTTCTCGGCATCACAGGGCTCATCAAACCACTACAGATAAACCATCAAATCCTCATTCGGGACCTCCCCGTCATGGTAGTGATGAGCCTGGCCCTCTTCCCCATCATGAAAAAAAAACATATCAAGAGGTTGGAAGGCCTTTTACTTCTTATTGCCTACCTGTTTTATATCATGTTACTTTATCTCAAAACTTGATACACAACAAAAATACAGGATTACCCAAAGTATAGTCCAGGATAAACACATAGGAAGGAAATAGTTTTTTTGAAAATGATGTGTTGACATGCCGCATATTGTGTTACTTTTTAACTACATGGCTTGAAATTTCAGACATATTTATTATAAGATCAAGCTGTTACAAATTTTTTGTCATCCTATATACTGCAAGGAGAAGGCTACAAGGCCATAACTTTTTATGCCTTGGTCGGCAGTTATGAAACAAGAACCCCATCTACCTTGCATCAGGTATCTGGCAAGATAAAAAAAATCGGTACTTTTGGTGAAAAGTGCCCGATGAGGACTTTGACTCACGGTGCATCCAGGGAAAATCTTGTCAGAAGGGAAAAGGGTCGATAAGGGATGTAGAAAAAATCAGGGAGGGAGCAATAAATGGCCAAAAAGACATTGGGATTAGTACTCTTTTTTTATTTGGGAATGATTCTTTTTACCTCGCAGGCCTACTGTGCTGGATTTCAACTTTTCAGCGAACTTTCTGCCCGGGGGACGGCTATGGGAGGTGCCCTTACTGCCCGAGATGACATTGCCGAGTCCGCTTGGTTCAATCCTGCAGCATCCTCCATGTTAGAGGGGTTAAAGATGTCCTTTGGCACAGCCCTTGTCATTCCTCAGATGAAACTTGAACACGATGGAACCCATGACGACATGAAAGACAAGGTCTATCCGGTTCCACACGTCTATGCTGCCATGCCGGTGGCTAACAAATTTGGCGTATCCATGTCTGTCAACGTACCCTATGGACTCACTACGGAATGGCAACACGATTGGCCAGGCAAATACTATGCTGTCTATACAGAGCTTCGTTGTCTCTACCTTTCTCCTGCCCTTTCATTCAAACCATACGATTGGATTGCCTTTGGGGTAGGTCCCAATTTCGTCTATGCGACCGCCGACATGAGAAGGGCCCTTACACCCCAAGTGCCTGGCCTGAAGACCAACATGAAAGGAAAAGATTGGGGTTATGGCTATACCCTATCCATGCTTTTAAAACCCTTCAAAAACTGGAATCTTGGACTCACCTATCATTCCCAGATCGATATAGACCTCTACGGAAAGGCCAGATATTCAATGGATCTGCCTTCATTCCCAGCCTCCAACATGTGGCTGGATGTCCGCCTGCCACGAACTGTCAGTATTGGTATATCCACTACAGCCCTCAAGAACTGGAATTTTACTGCTGACTTCGTCTGGACGGACTGGTCGTCTTATGACAAACTTGATTTCCAGTACGAGCAGGCACCAGGGACAGGTAAACCAGGTGTTATCAGTATACCGAGGAACTGGGAAGACGCATGGGCATTCAGGTTCGGTGCTGAATACACCCTCAATGATCAGTGGCTCTTGAGGGGAGGATTTATATACGACCAATCCCCAATTGACAACAAATGGAGGGAACCAACACTGCCTACCAACGACCGCTGGGCGTTTTCCGTGGGCACAGGCTGGAACTATAAACAATTTGGCGTGGATGCAGCTTACTGTTATGTCCTGGTTGAAAATGGTGGTACATCTCCCCTTACCCCTACACTGGACGGGACTTACAAGGGGCAGGCCCACGTGATAAATCTATCCTTTAGATGGAACTATTGAAAATCGTAAAAGGGCAAGGTTATCCCATGACCTTGCCACAGGTAATCGAAAGGTCTGCATCCCTATACCCAGAGAAGACTGCATTAAGGGCTAGGGGAAAAAGCGGGGACCGCTACATTACGTATAAGGAGCTCAAGGGCCAGATCGATCGATTGGCCGCAGGGCTGATCTCTCTGGGCCTAACGAAAGGAGACAGGGTATCCATTCTCGGCCCTAACTCTCCTGAATGGGCATTGGCCTATCTATCCACGGCCAGGTGCAGTGGGGTCAATATCCCCTTGGACTCTCTCCTCAGCAAAAACGAACTCAGCCAGCTCATTGCAAAGGCAAAGATCAAGATGGCCTTTGTAGCGCCCAGGTTTCTTGAAATAATCACTGATGCCAAGGACGCTTATCCAAGCCTGGAAAGGGTGATATGCCTTGACCCCAAGGCGGAAGACCTGCCTGAGGGGGTGATTACGATCAAGGAGGTAATGGAAACAGGCAGGCCGGGATATGAGCTTTTTCCCGAGGTGATGCCTGAGGACATGGCTGCCATAATATTCACATCTGGGACAACAGGGACCCCAAAAGGTGTCATGCTCACCCATTGGAATATAGTATCAGACTGTATTGCCTGTTACCATGCCATCGATATCAAAGACGAAAGCTTCCTGTCCGTGTTGCCCATGCATCATACCTTTGAATGCACGGCCGGTTTTATTCTCCCTCTCTTTTCAGGCTGTTCCATCACATTTGCCAGGAGCCTAAAGTCCAAGTCCATCATAGAGGATCTCAAGGCCTGCAAAGGCACTGTGATGCTCGGGGTGCCACTTCTCTACCAGAAGATGATGGAGGGTATCATAAGAACCGTAGAGAAGGCCCCCAGACCAAGACGTCTACTGTTCAAAAGTATCTGGAAGGCAGTGTGTGCAGCCGAAAGACTCGGCAATCCCCACCTGGGTAAGTTCCTTTTCAAGGGTTTGAGAAAAAAGGCAGGACTGGCTACCATTCGGTATTTCGTGGCAGGAGGTGCACCTCTGCCCCCATATATCCCTAAGTTTTTCAGGAAGTTGGGCATCGATATCCTCCAGGGATATGGCCTTACAGAGGCAAGCCCGGTCCTGACATTGAATCCCCCCGATGCACCAATTGATGAAAGTGCTGGCAAACCACTTCCAGGAGTCGAGATACGAATCATATCACCTAACAGAGAGGGAGTAGGAGAACTTGCCTTCAAAGGCCCCATGATTATGAAAGGATATCTTGACAATCCAGAGGCCACGAAAGAGGCCCTGGACGAACAGGGATGGCTTCACACTGGAGACCTTGGATTCATAAACCAGGATGGATATGTCTTTGTATGCGGCAGGGAGAAAAACCTCATTGTCACTGCTGCTGGGAAAAATGTATATCCAGAAGAGCTGGAGACAGAGCTCAACAGGAGTGAACTGATCCTGGAATCCATGGTCTACGGCCGAATTTCGAGTAGTACCATGGGGGAAGAGGTATATGCAATAATAGTTCCAGACTACGAATACCTGGCCAGGGAATATCCCAAGGAGCAGATGGAGGACGATAGACTTCATCAGTTGATCTCGGCGGAGATAAGGAGGATAAACAGGGAACTGGCATCTTATAAGCGAATCAAATCCTTCAAGATAATAAACGAAGAATTGCCCAAGACCTCCACCAAGAAGATCAAGAGACATCTTTTCAAATTTTCCTCCAGATAAAATTGATAGAGAATCCCCTGCTCAGAAATCTAAACAACCTCCAGAAGCAGGCAGTCATGGTCCAGGGAGCCAATATCCTGGTCAATGCAGGCCCTGGCACAGGAAAGACCAGGGTCCTGACTGCAAGGATTGCCTGGCTTCTGGAACAAGGCACGGATGCCCACGACCTATTGGCCATAACCTTCACCAACAAGGCGGCATCTGAAATGGCCGAGCGTATGAAGGTGGCCTGTCCTGAGGGAGGAGTAAAGATAACCACCTTTCATTCATGGGCGTATGATCTCCTGTGCAAAAAACGCCCCCTGGACAGAACACCAGTGGTCATCACCGAGGACGAACAAAAAAGGCTCTTCAGGGAGGCTGCACACAGCGTAGGGCTAAAGGGCGATACGAGGCCCTTATTTCAAAGGCTCCAGTTCCTCAAACAGTTCTTTCCAATAGACCTCCAGGACGAAGCTGAAGATCTCCGCCTTGCATGGCAACACTATCAAAACAGCCTTGCCGCACACAATCTCTATGACTTTGATGATCTCATCATCTCTGCCATTGCCATCTTGGAAGAAGAACGTGGGCGTGATTCTAATTTTCGACCATACCGCCATATTCTGATAGATGAGTTCCAAGATGTGAGCCCTGCCCAGTACAGGCTTTGCCAGCTCCTTGCAGGACCGGGATGCTGTATAATGGCTATCGGCGACCCCCACCAGTCCATCTATGGCTTCAGGGGCTCCAATCCTGCCCTAATGGAAAAATTTATGCAGGATTTCAGCCCTTGTACCAGGATAAGCCTCATTACTGCCTATAGGTGTGGACAGAATCTACTGGATGCTGCAAGGGTTGTCCTGAGAGAAAAAAGTGCCCCAAGATTGATATCTGCCAACACCATCCCTGGCTCAATCACCTTCAAACAATTCAAAGGCCCTTCTCAGGAAGCCACATGGATTGCAAAAACAATCGATCGCCTATCTGGTGGCGTGAGTTTCGAGAGCCTGAACCAGGGCTCTGCAACAGGGCAAGAACTCAGAAGCCTTTCAGATATCGCTATCCTCTTTCGAATAAATAGCCTCGGCGAGATCCTGGCAAAGGAGCTGGCAAAGATGGGCATCCCCTACCAGGTGTCCCCGAAATCACATCACTCCTCAGATGAAAACCTCAACAAGATATGGCATATCTTGGAACTTCTCGAAGGACATCATGTGGACTACCACAGTATCATGCTGAGCAAGGAGGAGAGAAAAATAGTACTGTCATTATCGGGACACAAGAAGCAAGCCCTACGGACACTGGAGCCAGTAAACCTTCTTGATACCCTGTCCGAGGCATTTGGACTACATCTTGAGTCGGTGGAAAAAGCGTTTTTGGAAAGGGCCATAGCATCTCACAGGCAAGGCAAGCCCTTGAGTCTTGCCCTCAAGACTGAGCAGGACTACCTGGATTTCCACGTAGAGGCAGTCTCCCTCCTCTCTCTCCACGCATCAAAAGGGTTAGAGTTCCCGATAGTGTTCATTGCAGGCTGTGAACAGGACATCATCCCCCTGAAGGATTGTGATCCCAGGGAAGAAAGGCGCCTTTTCTACGTAGGATTGACCAGGGCCTCCGAGCAGATATTCATTACATGTACCAGTGAAAGACAACTCTGGGGTGAAAGGATAACTGTTCGCCCCTCCCAATTTATCAAAGAGATAGATGGGTTTATTGAAAAAGAGGGGAAGAAACCCGGCGTTAAAAGGAGGAAAAAGGTACACCAAAAAAAACTTTTCTGAACATTTCTCGATTTTCCCCCTTTTGATATTGGAAAAGTTTTTTTATATAAGGAATACCATAGTGGTAAAATACCTCCCCAACTACGAATAACCAGTGGAGAAAATAACATGGCCAAGATAACTGTATCTGAGGTAGAACATGTAGCCCACCTGGCCCGTCTAACCTTTGACAGCCAGGAGATAGATGAGTTTACAAGGCAGCTCAATGATATCCTTGAATTCGTGGACAAGCTCGACGCCCTTGACACGTCTGACATAGAGCCCACTACTAGGGCAATAGAGGTCCTAAACGTATTCAGGAAAGACGAGATCAAACCATCTCTGCCAGTTGAAGAGGCCACGGCCAATGCACCAATGGCTGAAAATGGCGCCTTTGTGGTACCGAGGATAATATAGCCATAATTCGTCCCTTCACTATTCTTACAAAGCCCAGAGAATTAGGTTTAGACAAATGAAAAATCCGGTAGATTTGACCATATCAGAATTGAGACAGCTCCTCGATATGAAAGAGCTTTCTTCGGTAGAGGCAACCCAGGCCTATCTGGAACGCATCGAATCAACAGACAAGCGGGTTTGTGCATATATTAGCGTGACTGCAGAAGAGGCATTGTCCCAGGCCCAACAGGCCGATGAGACAATAGCCAAAGGAGAAGCAAAATCTCTGACAGGCATTCCTCTTGGCATAAAAGATGTCATTTGCACCAAGGGGATCAAAACAACCTGTGGATCAAAGATGCTCAAGGACTTCAGACCACCCTTCAATGCCGATGTAATGGAAAGGCTGCATGCCCAAGACGCGGTCATGTTAGGAAAGCTGAACATGGACGAATTCGCCATGGGTTCCTCCACCGAAAACTCCGCCTTTTTCCGCACCAAGAATCCCTGGGACCTTGAGAGGATCCCTGGTGGTTCGAGTGGAGGTAGTGCCGCCGCTGTTGGCGCACGCCTCTGCGCTGGTTCTCTGGGATCAGATACTGGGGGCTCCATACGCCAACCTGCCTCTCACTGTGGGGTAGTTGGCATGAAGCCCACCTATGGACGAGTGTCCAGATTTGGTCTCGTGGCCTTTGCCTCATCCTTGGACCAGATAGGCCCTCTTACACGCAGTGTGCGCGACTGTGCCCTTTTGCTCGAGGCCATCTCAGGCCACGATCCCAGAGATTCCACCTGCCTTTCGGTTCCAGTACCACCCTATTCTGAGGCGTGTACACCTGGTCTCAATGGATTCACCATAGGGATTCCGGAGGAATATTTTGTAAAGGGTCTGGAGCCAGAGGTGGAAACTGCCATCAAAGTGGCAATAGATGCCCTGTCCTCCCAGGGGGCGAAAATCGTAAATATCCGCCTACCCCATACAGAATATGCCGTTGCCACCTACTACATCATTGCTACAGCAGAGGCATCTTCCAATCTATCCCGCTACGACGGTGTAAAATATGGTTACAGGGCCAAGGAGTATTCCAACCTCATGGAGATGTATAAAAAGACCAGGGCCGAGGGGTTCGGCCCAGAGGTGAAACGCAGGATAATGCTTGGTACCTATTGTCTTTCTGCCGGATATTATGACGCATTTTACAAAAAGGCATCACAGGTACGGACATTGATCATCCAGGACTTCAAAAATGCCTTTGAAAAATGCGACTGCATTGCTGCCCCTGTAGCCCCTACTACTGCATTCAAGCTTGGGGAAAAGGTGAATGACCCCATACAGATGTATCTTTCGGACATCTTTACTATACCGGTAAATCTTGCAGGTATCCCAGGCATGTCTGTCCCCTGTGGGTTCGATTCCAAGGGTCTTCCAATTGGCATTCAACTCATGGCAAGCCACTTGCAAGAAGAAAAACTCATAAAAACGGCTTATAATCTGGAATCGGCCCTCAACTTGCAAGGAGAATGGCCGGAACCCTGATAAAGGAGTAATACACGGTTTGCAGAGAATTCCTATAAAACTCGCAAAGCCAGGCATGATCCTGGCCAAGGAAGCAATCACTCCAGAGGGACAGGTACTCTGCGGAGCAGGCACTGAACTCAGCCAAGAGGTCATAGCAAGGCTGATCAAACAAGAGGTCCTGACTGTAACCGTGGAGGGCCACCCAGTTCAACTTCCAGGTGAAAAGGGCCTTACAGAAAAACTCAAGGAACTTGATCACAGATTTGTAAAGGTGAAAAACGACCCTGTACTGCGGGCACTAAAGACCCTGATTGCGGAATTCTGGGTGGTCCAGGAAAAGGGTGAGGACTTTCTCCAAAAACTGAAAAAGACCAAAACCAGATAAGGAGCCTTTTCATGAACAAGGAGGAAATCCGCCAACGTCTAAAAGATGTTCAATCCCTTCCGACATTGCCTCCCATTGTTTCCAAGCTCAACCAGATGGTCTCTGACGAAGACGTCACTGCAGTCAAATTAGGTAGAATAATAGAAAAAGATCAGGTGCTTACCAGTAAGCTCCTGAAGATGGTGAACTCTTCCTTTTTTGGTTTTCCACAACGCATCAGCACCGTATCCAATGCCATAGTTCTACTTGGCTTCAATGTCATAAAGACACTCATAGTAACATCGTCCATATTCGAGGTCATGCAATCCTCTGACATAGGCCTTTTCGAGCACTCCCTTGGTTGTGCTACTGCAGCAGGCATCGTGGCCAAAAAATTGGGCATCAAAAACCCCGAAGAGGTATCCACTGCCGGACTGATCCACGACCTTGGCAAGATAGTACTAAGGGCAGAATTGCCTGAAGAATACGAACAGGTGGTAGAGACTGCCCGTGAGCAGGACAGATATATGCGTGAAGTGGAAAAAGAGGCCCTGGGGATAGGCCATGGAGAGATCGGGGGCATACTTGCAAGGCAATGGAACCTACCAGAACGATTGGTATATCCCATAGAATATCATCACAATCCCGAGGCTTCCCCAGATTACAAGGAGATTTCTGCCATCATCCATTTTTCCGATATATTAATAAGGGCATTAGGCTTTGGCTTTGGTGGCGACAAGTGGGTCCCCCCCCTGGATCACAATGCCTGGAATAGGATCAAGTTTGGCAAGAAAGACATGACACATATCCTTGAAGAAGTGGATGAAAAACTGGCAGAGCTGCAGGATTTCACCCTGGACATCCATAAAGACGAAGGGACAGAGTCTTAGGAAACAAAATGGCTCGAATAGCTCTGGTCACACCTGATCATTTCAAGAGGGCAGATGAAAAACTTTGCCTTGAGGCAAAAGGCCACACCATCGTAGCCAATCCAGATCTGGCTAGATCCCTTGAGGGGATACTCGCCGACCCACCGGATCTTCTCATTATCCAAAAAGGCCTCCATAGACACATGGACAAGGAGGTTATCCTGGCCCTCAAAAACAATCTTCAACTGGCACTTTTGCCCATAATACTACTGGTGTCCGAAAGGGATCTATCCGTGGGACTTGACTGGGGCCATTACCCTGTGGACGATCTGATCTCGGAACATGCCTCCATCGAGGAGATCATAACACGGATAGATCTTGCCCTTGCCAGGTCACGAAGGGTTGCAGACAACAACCCCCTTACCAAACTCCCAGGCAATTCGTCTATATTGAAAAGCATCCAAACCATGCTGGAGAAAAGAGAAGCCAGGGCAGTAGCATACGTGGATATAGACAACTTCAAACCCTATAATGACAAGTATGGTTTCTCAAGGGGTGATGAGGTGATTCGAATGGTCTCTCGAATACTCGTCAATGTCATACAGGACTATGCTGGCCATGAAGGTTTTGTAGGACACATAGGCGGAGACGATTTTGTATTCATGGTACCCCTTGAGAAGATAGAGACCATCTGCAAAGAGATACTGACAAATTTTTCTGCCCTAATACCACTCTTCTTGGATGAAGCCGATATCGAGGCAGGCCATTTTGTCTCAAAAGACCGCCAGGGCAATACCAAAACATTCCCTCTAACCAGCCTCTCCATAGCAGTGGTACCTTGTGAACCAGGACGTTATAGTCATTACGGTGAGGTTGCCTCCACTGCAGCAGCCCTAAAGAAAAAGGTGAAGGCCATGGAGGGCAACAATTTTCTCATAGACCAGCGTGCCCCTGGGGCACAGAAGATACATCAGTGAAATGCCTCTTGGTAAATCCGTGGATAACCGATTTTGCCGCCTATAATTTTTGGGTTCGCCCCCTGGGACTTTACCGACTGGCCCAATGGCTTGATGCAAGGGGTGCACGGTTCCATCTGATAGACTGTCTTTCTCCATTCAGGGCACCGGGTAAGTTCAGGAGACAAGAGATAGAATTCCCTGGAGATTTGCCCTTCAGATTCCGAAGGAGTTATGCCAGATATGGCATATGCCGCGAAGAATTCCGACAGAGAATTAAAGAGATGGGAGAATTCGACGCGGTTTTTCTCACATCCGTCATGTCCTATTGGTATCCTGGGATACAGCTTGCCATAGAGGAAATAAAAAAGGTTTCACCTGAGGCGCCCATAATCCTTGGCGGTATCTATGCCACCCTATGGCCAGAACACGCCAAACAGGCCTGCCAGCCAGATTTTCTTTGCACTGGTCCCATTGATGGTTGTGCCAAGACATTGGCCAACTTTTTGGGGCTGGATCCAGCCCCAAAACGAAGAGAAAGGCCATGGTATCTCCTTCCCGGGCTCTTTGACCAGACAGGCTATTGGGCTGTAAGGACAGCCACTGGCTGTCCTTTTTCATGTTCTTACTGTGCCTCCAGGATAGTATCCGGGGCATTTTTGCCTCGATCGCCTCAGGAGGTGATCTCAGAGATCTCGTTCCTCTATGCAAGGGGTATAAGGCAGATTGCCTTTTACGATGACGCCCTCCTCGTGGATTTCAAAAGCAGGCTTGGCCCCATCTTGAAGGGATTACTTCACAAAGATATCAGAATAGCCTTTCACACACCCAACGGCCTCCATGCAAGGCTCATCAATAAAGATGTTGCCAGACTATTGGTAAGGGCCAATTTCCAGAGTATACGCCTAAGCCTCGAAACGACAAACCCTGTTCGCCAAGAAGAAACTGGGGGAAAAGTCACCAGTAGAGACCTTGAAGAGGCGGTAAAGAACCTCCTTAGTGCAGGCATGCCCGCAAAGGCGATCGGGGTATATCTCCTTGTGGGGCTGCCTGATCAGAACCTCGATGAGATAGAAGAAGGCATCAAATATGTAAAAGGCCTTGGTGTCAGACCCTATCTTGCAGAATTTTCCCCCATCCCTGGTACTGTGGAGTGGAAACGCCTTGAAAAAAAGGGGATTGTCTCAACACGGATGGATCCCTTGATGACCAACAATACCCTCTATTTCCGCCTATATTCAGGCTATGACATGCAAAGGTTTCATGAGTTGAAAAGGCTTGCTGCTTTTTGAAGCGTCAAGCTATCATCCTATCCTCTGGATAGTGGTCAAGATTGATATATGGCAAACGCTCATCCATTTCATGCCTGCCTCTTTACAAAGTTGATTATGTCCCCCAGTTCCTTGATTGAATAAGGCTTCAACAAGGCTGCCTTGAAACCATATCTCTCAAAATCCGACATGACCGGATCGTTTGAATAGCCGCTTGCCACGACTGCCTTGACCTTGGAGTCTATCCTCAACAATTCATTTATTGCCTCTACCCCACCCATACCACCAGGTATGGTTAGATCCATTATCAACAGATCCACTCTCTTCCCTGCCTCAAGCCTTTGCCTGTAAATCTCTATGGCCTGTCTACCATCTTTTGCCTCAATGGCTTCGTGTCCCAATACTTTCAAGATCTGAATCGCAAGCCCTCTGACCATCTGATCATCATCCATCACAAGGACTAAGGAGCCATGTGACAACCTTTTCTTCTCCTCGTGGACAATATCTGATGCAGAGTGAGGGTTCTTTTCACATACAGGCAGAAAGATGGAAAATGTCGTACCTTCATCCCCTGTGGAGCTAACCCCAACCGCCCCTCCGTGTTTCGACACTATAGAGTGGACAATGGCAAGTCCAAGACCGCTTCCAGTATGCTTGGTAGAAAAATAGGGCTCGAATATCTTGTCTATGATTTCGTCAGGGATCCCGCTGCCTGTATCCGATATGTCCACTCTGACGAACTTGCCTGGTGGAAGGTTGAATTTTTCCAAGACAGATGGTTCTCTACAATTGGAACACGAGATGTTCAGCTCTCCCCCATTGGGCATGGCATGTATGCTGTTCAATACCAAATTTTGAACAACCTGCCCTATCTGGCCCTGATCTACATGCACCATCCAAAGATTCTCCTGGAACAAATAGGAACAGATCACCTTGCTGCCGTGCAGAACAAAATCGGCAGACTCCTTTATAAGGCGAGGGATAGGCGTACATTTCTTTATCGGGCGTCCCCCTTTGGAAAAGGTCAGTAGCTGAAGGGCAATCTCATGGGCCCTATGGCAGGCCTTTATTGCATTGTCAAGCTGCCGGTAAGATTCACTGGACGGCTCCATGGGATATTGTGCAAGCTCTATATTCCCCATTATGGCCGATATTATGTTATTGAAATCATGAGCGATACCTCCAGCCAGCACCCCTACTGTCTCAAGCTTTTTCATCTTCAAGAGCTCCTGCTGAGTTAGAAGCTCCTTGGTGATATCCCTAAAGACCACAACGGCACCGATTATCGATCCATCTCTGTCAAATATGGGGGCAGCACTGTCAGAAACATTGCATCTCGTGCCATCTTTTCTCACCAGGATGCATTCCTTGTCCAGACTGATTATTTCCCCGGTATCTATGGCTATTCTCACAGGGCTATCCACCGCCCTTCCCCTCCCCTGATCCAACAATTGCACCACCTGGAAAAAGGTCGTGCCCCTTGCCTCATCCTGGCTCCAGCCTGTGATCTCTTCGGCTACCGGGTTCATCAACACTATTTTCTGTTTGGTATCTGTAGTGATCACCCCGTCTCCAATAGAAGCCAATGTGACGGCAAGCCGTTCTTTCTCCGTGAAGATGGCCTTTTCTATCTCCTTTCTCCAGGTAATGTCAGTCGATATCTCTATACGCACGAGTCGACCGTCTGTCCAAGGAATGGCCCTGTCCCTACACTCGTACCACCTCTTACTTGCTTTATCTTCGTATTCCCAGATATGGACCCCTTTAGGGCGTCCATGCCTGTCTACGAGCACGTTGTTGGTACAGAATGTACATGGAGCCTCCTGCCCGGGGTGCAGGGCCAGGTAACATCTCTGGCCCACCACATCTCCTACCTCCTGCCTTATCCTGTCGTTTACAAAGAGGAGTTCGTAACTATCCATATCACCCACATAAACCCTGGCATCCATACTGTTGAGAATGGCCTTCAGTTGCTCAGCCGCCCTGCTCACCCTTGTATCCCTGGTATTTATGGCCTGAAGGATATGATCCAATTCCTTTATACCGCCGGCAAGTTGGGCATCAAGGGGAGCTTCCTCATGGATCTGGCGCCTCTCTACAGCCTCTACCAACTTCTTCACAGGGCGAGAAAAGAACCTATTAAGAGAAAACCACAACAGAAGAAATATGATACCAAATATCCCAAGCAGCATGGAAAGATGCAGCAGCAAAGGCATCTGCATATGCCTATGGATGACATCCATGGGAAGGGTATAGTAGATGCGCCACTGAGCTGGTACTGCAAAGGGCCTGGACATGGATAGATATTTTTTGTTCCCAGAACTGTATGTAATGAATCCATACCTATCTGGCCCCTGTTGGTCTCCCATCTCAAAGGCGAGATTTTCCCTGGTCCGTACGATCTTTTCATCTGGATGATAGATGGCCCTGCCTGTTGCCGACAATACGAATATCTCTTCCTGGGGAAGGATCCTATTGGTAGTGAAATATCGTATGGCAGGGATTATATCGACCAAATCCCTTTCCACCACAAGGGAAAAATTGCCATCAATGGGATAGAGCATACCTACCACTGAACGGCCAGTAAGGATAGATTGATAATGATGGGGACTATCCTTGAATCCGTTTGCAAAGACCTTGCTGAAATCTACCCCCAGGAAGGAATTATATTTTTGGGGTATGAGTACAACCTTACCCGAATCATCGAGTACATACCAAAGAATACACCTGGGATAATGACCTCCATCCTTCCTCAGATATACCCTTTTCCCCTTTTTGAAAAGGGCATCCACATCGTTTTTTTATATCATTTACTATGCAGTCACACAGAATCCGCGTCCTGACTAAGTCTGCAGCCACACCCAACCTGCCCCTGACAGCCCTGGCAATAGATTCCATCAAGGAATTGTATTCCATTACCCCGGCAAAAACCAACATAGCCAGCCCCGCAGGTATGGCAAACCACAAAAGTACTGATGTTAACCTTCTGTTTAGAGAATGGTTGTTCAACTATATCTTCCGTTCCAGCACAAACCTTCCTTTTTTTATGGTCACCTCATATACAGGCCTTATCACGTCACCATACTTGTCGAAAGATAACATACCCATCAATCCCTCATACCTTTCTGAGATGAGGGCGCTTGCAATTCCTGGTCCTGACATGGCCTTTGCCTTGTCCAAAGCGTGGGCAAGTATCATCATAAGCTCATAAAAGGCGGCAGAACGGGCGTTGGCCTCCTCATGAAAGGCTGAGCTCATCTTTTGTTTAAACATCTCGAACCTGGATGAATTGAGTTCAGGATTTATATAAGTGATGATAGACAGGTCTTCCCCAGCTTCTGATGCATATTGAAGCAATTCAGGCATCTGCGCCCATAGACTTGCAAGCCGCAACCCCTTGTAGCCTGCTGCCTTAAGTTTCTGCAGGGCAATACCCGTCATTGTTGCCTCTGTGAGAAGCATGACCGCATCTGGCTCATGGAGAAGCAAATCATGGATTATCTCGTCCCAGTCTACACCAGAACCCGATTTAAAATGGACTTGATAGACCTGTCCACTGAAATACCTTTGGACAGCAGAGGCATAATCGGTGACAAAACCAGGATTGGCCATATCCATAAGCAGTGCCAAAGTTGCCACCCCTTTTCCCTCGAGCAACTTGGAACTCTTTCTGCCATAGAGACCGCAATCCACACAAGTCCTGAAAAACAGGTCTTCTTTACCGCTAAGTCTCGTCGTAGCCGAACAGGCAGTAATAAGGAGGATGTCCCTGGAGGTTATTATTGGATAGGCAGCAAGGGTTGTGGACGACCGATTGTGTCCGATGATCACAGGTACACCCTGGGCAATAAGTTCCATATCTGCCTTGATTGCCCCTTGGATAGTGCCTTGGTCATCTCTCACCAAGAGCTCCACAGGTCTGCCCCGGATACCACCTGCCTCATTTATCTCCTTTATTGCCAGGAGTACACCGTTTCGGCAATGCTCTCCTCCTGCCCCTCCAATCCCACTTAGATTCACTACCATGCCTATCTTCAGGGCTGGCCTCTGCCTGTGACAAGAATACAATAGCAGACAACACAAAAGGGCACAAAAGGCCAATGTGGTTTTTTTGAAGAACATGAAAAATTCCCCCGTTCACACCATTCATAATAAGGGCAGAGAGTACAGAAAACAGCCACCAAAGGGGACGAGGATCTTCAACATCTTGACCCAGCTCATATCCCTCACATGCCTGAAGAAAACTTTCCTATAAAAATCTGGGATGGTTATCAGACAAATCGTCCCATCATGTCTACACCCAAAAGTGCAAATGCATCGAGAAGAGATCTTCAGGCACTCAAAGCCACAAAGGGCTCACAAAGGTTGCCAAAGCTCCTTGGTTATCTGGTACGTGAAGCACAGAAGTATGTCTCTAAGTGCCCTCCAGCTCGCAT
>Ga0256833_1000413_pt1 | contig 33605 bp, 35 predicted proteins | sample 356284metaG_FD_190535 | JGI IMG/M metagenome (GOLD analysis project Ga0256833, IMG submission 190535) | Hydrothermal vent microbial communities from Mid Atlantic Ridge, Atlantic Ocean - 356-284 | ecosystem: Environmental > Aquatic > Marine > Hydrothermal vents | place: Atlantic Ocean: Mid... | reverse complement strand
TTTTTCTTCCCGTTGAAAAGGAGTTGAGAAAGTCTAAATTGGTTTTTAATGCTCTTGATTTTTAACTGTTTGCGGAGGTTTTTTTGGCTGTCCTCTCTTTGTCTGAAAGGAAGATTGGCGAGAGCTTGCAGGAGCTCTACAGTGTAAAGAAACCTGCTTCTTATCTTCCTTTAGAGCTTAACTTGAGAGCTCCCAAGTTTTCTGAAAGGGAGGTAAGGTTTGTCATTTCCTATCCGGACCTCTACGAGGTCGGTTCTTCCCACATAGGAGGGAAAATCCTTTACTACTTGGTTAACAAAACCTCTTTTGCCTTAATGCACAGGGCTTATCTTCCCCGCCCTGACATGCAGGAGTTTATGGCAAAAAGGGGAATTCCCCTTTACACTCTGGAAGAGCTCCGCCCGGTTAAAGACTACGACCTGTGGGGACTCTCTTTCTCTTCTGAGCTTACCTATACCAACGCGTTAAAGCTTTTAAAGCTTGCAGGTTTACCTCTTATGTCTAAAGAGAGAGAAGGGAAGTTTCCCTTAGTCTTTGCGGGAGGTCCTTGCGTTTACAACCCTGTTCCCCTTTCACCTTTTATTGACTTTTTCGTTGTAGGAGACGGAGAGAAAGCTCTTATAGAGATTGGAGAGCTCTTTAGGGAAGTTAGGTCTCAAGGGGGAGAAAAGGAGGACTTCCTTAGTGAAGTTAGAAAGATAGAAGGAGTTTGGGTTCCAAAGTTTGGCAGGTATCCCGTTAAAAAGGCGGTCTTTGTTGGGGTTTCTGAAGGCTACTTTCCTACTTCTTACCCGATACCGGTAGTTGAAACTGCCCAAGATAGGATTGCAGTTGAAGCTGCAAGGGGGTGTTTAAGGGGATGTAGGTTCTGTCAGGCAGGCTACATATACAGACCTTACAGGGAAAGGAGTTCTGATTTAATAAAAGAGCTCTTAGAGAAGACTTTTAAAAACACCGGCTACGAGGAAGCTTCCCTTTCCTCCCTTTCAATTTCAGACCACAGCCAGTTTAACTCTTTGGTTCCGGAAGTTATGGAAGTTTGCCATAGGGAGATGCTCTCCCTTTCCCTTCCCTCAATGAGAGTTAAAGGCTTTAATCCTGACCTTGCCTTGCAAGTTATGCAGGTTAAAAAGACCGGATTTACTTTGGCTCCAGAGGTAGGTTCAGATAGGCTTAGGAGAATTATAAATAAAGACCTAACAAACGAAGACCTCTTTAATGCAGTTGAAGGTCTCTTTTCAAGGGGTTGGAACAGGCTAAAGCTTTACTTTATGATAGGTCTTCCTTTTGAGGAGTTTGAAGACATAGAGGCTCTCGTTGATATGCTTTGGCAGGTTTATAAAATCTCAAGGAGGTATAAAGGGAAAAAACACTTAGCTGCCGGCATCTCTATTTTTGTTCCAAAGCCCTTTACTCCCTTTCAGTGGGAGCCCTTTTCAAAAGAAGAGCAAGTTAAAGAGAAGATAAGCTACATAAAGAGGAAATCTCCTAAAGCTTTTACTTTAAGGTTCCACGATTACAGGCAATCCCTGATAGAGGCCCTTTTAACTAGGGGAGGGGAAAAGACTTCAGAGCTCCTCCTTTTGGCCCACCAAGAAGGTTGCTTCCTTGACGGTTGGGACGAGTTCTTTAACTGGGAAGGGTGGCAGAGGGCCTTTGAAAAAAGCGGGATTGATTTAGACAGAGAGCTTGGCAAGAGAAACTTAGAAGAGGAGCTCCCCTGGGACTTTATTAAAGGAGTTGTCAGTAAGGAGTTTTTAAAGAGAGAGCTTAGAAAGGCTGAAAAGGAACTTTGGACTCCAGACTGTAGGATTGTAGGGTGCCACGCCTGCGGAGCCTGCACTCCGAGCCAGATAAAGAAACTGAAGGAATTTCCAATTCCAGAGAAGATAGAGTTTAAAGTCCCTCCAAGACCTAAAAGAGACTTCCCTTTAAAAAGGAAAGTTGCTTTAATCTTTGAAAAGGTAGGCTTTTCAAGATTTCTCTCCCTTTTAGATTTAACGAGAGCTTTTACCAGAACTTTCAGGAAGTTTAAAGTTCCCGTTAGGTATTCCCAAGGCTTTAACCCCCATCCAAAGTTCAACATACTCTTTGGTCTTCCTGTGGGAGTGGAAGGGCTTGGAGAGGTTGTTGAACTTGAGTTAACCGAGGAAAGCTACGACTTTGACTCCTTTATTTTAGAGTCTAAAGACTTCCTTCCTGAAGGTTTAAAATTTAAAGGCTACTTGGAACTCCCCCTTAAAGGGAGTTTGGCAAGTGTCGTAAATAGTTTTAGCTACGTTATAAGGCCTTTAAAGGCCTTCTCCTTAAAAGCTTTATGCGATAGGAGCGATTGGATTTTAGAAGTTAAAGAACTTTCAGAAGAGGTTGAGTTAAAGGTTAAGGTTGAAGGAGGGAAAAGTTTAAAGATTCAGGAAATTTTAAGTTTAATGGGATTAGACCTTTCAACGGCCCAAGTTGTTAGAAAGGAGCTCTTAGTTGGAAAGGAAAATACTTATAAACGCACTGACTAGAGAGATTAGAGTTGCAATTCTTGAAGACGGTCAGCTTGCAGAGTTTTACGTTGAGAGGAAAGGGAAGAAAGGACTTGTTGGCAACATATACAAGGGAAAGGTTTTAAAAGTAGTTCCTGCGGTTCAGGCTGCTTTCGTTGACATAGGCCACTCTCAGAAAGCCTTTCTCTACGTTAGAGAAGCTGTAAACTTTCTGGAAGACGAAGATGTCTCCTTAGAAGGAGACGAAAGGGCAGAGCTCCCGCCGATAGAAGAACTCCTCTCTGCAGGGGAAGAGGTTATAGTTCAAGTTATAAAAGAGCCCATAGGAACCAAAGGACCAAGGATTACCACGAACATTACCCTTCCCGGGCGCTACTTGGTTCTCCTTCCTACGGTAGATAAGGTAGGCCTTTCAAGGAGGATAGAGGAAGAAGAGGAGAGGGAAAGGCTTGAAAAGCTCTTAAAGGAGATAAAGCCTGAAGGGTGCGGCCTTATAGCAAGGACTGCCGCTGAAGGGGCCTCAAGGGAAGAGCTCCTTAAAGACTTGAACTACTTAATGGGAGTCTGGGAAGACATAAGAGAGAAGGGAGAGAGTTTACCTCCACCTTCACTTCTCTATCAAGAGCTTGATATAGTTTTGAGGACTTTAAGGGACCTATTAACCCAAGATGTTAGTCAGGTAATAATAGACTCTCCTTCTGAATATAAGAGAGCCTTAACCTTCGTAAATAGTTTTATACCTGAGTTTTCAGATAGGCTCTTCCTATACAAGGGAGACATTCCTCTTTTTGAGAAGTTTCAAGTTGAAGAGGCAATAAGGAAAGCCCTTTCAAGGAAAGTTTACCTTCCCGGGGGAGGCTACATAGTTATAGACGAAACAGAGGCTCTCGTTTCAATAGACGTTAACAGCGGTAAGTTTAAAAAGAGCTCTACGGTGGAGGATACCGCTTTAGAGGTAAACCTTAAAGCCGTTAAAGAGATAGCCAGACAGTTAAGGCTCAGGGACATTGGAGGGATAGTAGTAATAGACTTTATAGACATGAAAAGCGAGGAAAACAGGAAGCTACTTCTTGAAACCCTTGAAAAAGAGTTAAGTAGAGACAGGGCTAGAACTAAGATTGTAAGTATGTCTGAAATCGGCATAGTTGAGATGACCAGGAAAAGGGTAAAGAAGAGCTTGGGAAAGAGCCTAACTATGACCTGTCCTTACTGTGAAGGAAGGGGGACTGTTAAGTCCCCAGAAACGGTGGCCTTTGAGATTGAGAGGGAAGTTCTCTCTTCCTTGAAAAGCAGTCGGGGCAAGGTTAAAGAGATAAGGATTTACTCAAATCCCCTCGTTGCCGACAAGCTTCTCAACGAAGAGAAAGAGGTTTTGGACAGGATGGGGGAGCTCTACGGCGTAGAGTTTAAGGTTGTTCCCGTTGAAAGGTATCACATAGAGAACTACGTTATCTCTAAAAAGTAGTTATGTTATATTACGATACTAACCTTAAAGAGGAGCTTCAATGAGGAAGTTTGCTCTGACTTTCGGTCTTCTCTTGCTCTTTTCTTCCTGTGAAAAGATACCTCAAACTTCACAAGAGCAGTACAGGAAGGGTATTGAAGCTGCAATGAAGGAAGACTGGGGAAGAAGTGCTTTCCTGCTTCAGAAAGCGCTAGACAGCGGGGAGCTCTCGCCAAAAGAGCAGGAAGTAGCACAAATAGCCCTTGCAGACGCTTACTTTAACCAAGGTGATTACGAAAACGCAGCCCTAAACTACGAGGAGTTCCTTCAGCTTTACCCTGCCTCCCCGAAGGCAAAGGATGCCCTCTTTAGGTTGGGAGTTTGCTACCTAAACCTAGTTAAGGGCCCCCAGTGGGACGTTAGCTTTGCAAAGAAAGCTTACGGCCTGTTTAGTGAGTTTATAAAGCGATACCCTAAAGACTTTCGCATTTCTAAAGCTGAAGAATACAGGAAAATTGCCAAGAAGATATTGGCAGAGCACGAGATATACATAGGTGGAACTTACGACATGCTCAGGAAGTTTACGGCTTCAATCTACAGGTATAAGGATGTAAAGGCAAAATACTCTGACGTTGAGCCTTTAGACAGGCTCAATTACTTGTTGGGAAGGGCTTATTACTATACTCCCGTTCAATCAAAAGAGGAGATAGAGAGGCTAAAGAGGAGCTTAGATAAGGAAGAGGAGAAACTCCGCTCAAAAGACCCTGACGAAAGGAGAGTTGCTAAAAACAGGGTAGCCCTTATAGAGAAGGACATTAAGAAGTGGAAAGAGCTTGCTAAAGAGAATAGGAAAATCGGTAAGGAGATACTTGAGAAGCTCGTTAGAGACTATCCCAACTCCGAGTATGCCCTAAAGGCTAAGGACATCTTAAAGGGAATAAAGCACCTTGAGGTTGAGCCTGTTGTTAACCCAATTAAACACTCTATCTGGTGGAAAATTAAGGAAACCCTTTAGGAGGAAAACTTGGACAGTTTGGAGAAGGTAAAACTTGCCCTTAAGGCATCCCTTTCAAAAAAGGCTGAAGAGCCAAAAGTTATTGACCTAAGGGGGCTTGGTTCAATTGCAGACTTCTTCGTAATTTTAACCGCCACTTCCGATGTTCACGGAAGGACCATTGCAGACGAAGTAAAAAAGGTTTTTAAGGAGAGAGGAGTTTTACCTGTCAGCCTTGAAGGCTATGAGAACGGAAACTGGATACTTTTAGACTTTGGAGATGTAATAGTTCACATTTTTAGGCCGGAATTTAGGGAGCTCTACAACCTAGAATCCCTCTGGCTTGACGCTCCCAAGCTGTCTATAGACGAACTCCTTCCTGAAGAAGTTTCACGGTGAAACTGAGAGTTGTTTCGGTAGGTAAAATAGCACCTGTCTTTAGGGAAGCTCAGGAACTCTACCTTAAAAGAGTTCGCGGCCTTGAAGTTATTGAAGTTAAAAAGGGGAAGAGCAAAGAGGAGGAGGGGAAAAGGCTTTTAAAGAAGGCCGTTGGTTTTAAAGTTGCCTTAGACGAGAGGGGAAAAGAGTTTACTTCTACCGAGTTTGCCAGGTTAATTTCTAATTACAGGGACATAACCTTTTTTATTGGGGGAGCAGAGGGGCTTTCTAGAGAGGTTAAAGAGAGCTCAGACCTTATCCTCTCACTTTCAAAGCTTACTCTTCAGCACGATGTTGCAAGGATAGTTCTCCTTGAGCAGCTTTTTAGGGCTCAGGAGATAAACAGGGGCTCCCCCTACCACAGGGGATAGCCCTTAAACCCTGTCCTTTAAGAGAAGCCAAAGCCTCTTTTTAACTTCTTGGCTTATAAATTCGGGTTTGGTTTGAATTGCACCTACCAGTGCAGTTTTGGCTATAGAGTTCTCTATGTCTTGAGGCTTTATGGTCTCTATTACCCTTTTTAGCATCCTCTTTGCGTTTTCAATGTTCCTTGCCATTGTAGCTAGAACCTTTTCTACGTTTACCTCTTCTCCCTCTTTCCAAACATCGTAGTCTGTTGCAAGTGCCACTGCAGAGTAGGGGATTTCAGCCTCCCTTGCAAGCTTTGCCTCGGGGATGTTCGTCATCCCTATAACGTCAACTCCCCAACTCCTGTATATCTTTGACTCTGCCTTTGTTGAAAACTGTGGGCCCTCTATGCAGATGTACGTTCCCTCTTTGTGGACGGGGATTCCTTCCTCCAAGCAAGCTCTGTAAATTACCTCGTTTAAAAGGGGACAGGTAGGGGTATCAAAGGGGATGTGAGCAACTATTCCGTTTCCGAAAAATGTTGAAGGTCTGTTTTTAGTCCTGTCAAAGTATTGGGTGACTATTACAAAGTCTCCCGGCTTTATCTCTTCCTTCATTGAACCTACGGCACTTATAGAGATTATACAGTCAACCCCTAACATTTTAAAGCCGTAAATGTTTGCCCTGTAGGGGACTTCTGATGGTAGGTAGGTGTGTCCCCTTCCGTGGCGGGGTAAGAAGTAAACCTCTTTCCCTGCAAGTTTCCCGTATATGTAGGCGTCTGAAGGCTCCCCGAAGGGGGTTTCAAGTCTTATCTCTTTAACCTCTTTTAGTCCCTCTATCTGGTAAAGTCCGCTTCCTCCTATTACTCCTATTTTCATCTTCCTCCTCCTACTTAAGCTTGACTATAGTTCCCATACCCCAAACGTTTATTACCTTGTCGCCGTCCTTGTCTGTTCCTTCAAGGATTTTAACCTGTATGTTCTTTACTCCGTCTGCCTTAAGCTGTCTTGCCTGCTCTTCAAGCATTGAGACTACCCTCATTACAGGGTCTATTGGGAGCTCCCCGTTAAACCACTGCTTTTGTTTCTGCTGTGCAAAGGCGTAGGCTATGTTCACTATCTCGTGTTCTTGGGGAATTTCTCCGAAGGATAAAACCATTTCCCTTTCCTCCTTAAAGATTTAAGGGATTTTAGCAAGTTTAACTTTGAATTTCTCCTCTGTTTTCCTTGAGTATTTCTATTACTTCTTCGTCTGTGGTCTGGGAGAAATCGTAATAAAACTGGCCTACTGCCGAGAAGTCAACTGGGGCGTAAAGGACTATAAGCTCGTCAACTATTCCCTCAAACTCCCTGACTTTGTCCCTTGGCATTACTGGAACTGCAAGTATTATCCTTCTTGGATTTTCCTTCCTTAAGGAGGCTATTGCCGCTTTAACTGTTAGCCCCGTAGCTATTCCGTCGTCAACCAGTATAACGTCTCTTCCCTCTTTTTCTATTTTTCCAAGTCCCGATAGGTACTTTTCTTTGCGCCTCCTTATCTCCTGGAGCTCTTTTAAGGCCTGTTCTTTGAGGTAATCTTCCGTTATTCCGAGCCTAAGCATAAGCTCAGGGCTCAGGTTCGGGTTTAAGAAGACGGTTCCCTCTTCGGTTATAGCCGCAACTGCAAATTCCGGGTTAAAGGGAGCTCCTATTTTCCTCGGTATAACTAAGTCTATAGGAGCTTTAAGGGCTTTTGCTATCGGTTCTGCTACAACGACTCCTCCCCTTGGTATTGCAACGACTACGGGCTCTTTTAAGTCTCCGTTAAGCCTCTCTTTAATGGCTTTTGCTAAGAGCTCCCCGGCCTCTTTTCTGTCTTTAAAGACCATCTCTCCCTCCTAAAGAGCTTTTTAAAGAGCTCTTCTCTCCCTGCTACCTTTATCCTCTTAAATCTATAGAACTTAAAAAGGAGTTTTACGTACTCTATTCCCATCTTCCCGTCAAGGCTGGTGCAAAAGGGTATTACTTCTTTACCGTTTTTACACTCAACAGGGAGGGAGTTAAGGAACATGAGCTTTTTCCCCTTCCTGTTTTTCCCCCTTAAAGGGTCTCTCCATTGGCGAACCATGTTTACTTTACACTCGTGGAGCTCTAAAACCTCCTTTCCCGAGAAGGCAACGTCTATCTCCTTTTCAGAGAGTTTCCTGTTCCCTTTAAATACCCTACACTGGTTTACCCTTTTATACCTTCCTTTAAAAGTTAAAGGGCCTGCTTTTGAAAGTAGGACTTCAAGGAAGTCTCCTCGCCTCTTGTCCTTTAAAAGGAGCTCCTTTAAGGTCTTTAAAACCTCTTCTCCCTTGCCGTAATCTGTTAAAGAGAGCTCCAGTATGTCTTTAACTGCCAAAAACAGTTTTTCTGCCTTGACTCTCTCTCTATCTGTTGGCCTGAAGCTATTTACGACTTCAAGAATTAACAGGAAAGCCTTCGGGTTTTCCATTAACAGCTTAATTAACTTATTTATATCTTTGCTCTCTATCTCTGAGAGCTTCTTGCCTTTCCTGCAGCTACAGCTCAACTTCAACCCTTCCCAATACTATTTTGGACTTTATTAAGTAAAGGGGGATTATGTTAAGGAGCTCCCTTACCCTCTCTTTCTCAACCTCCCTCAGCACGGTTTTCTTCCTCTTCCTTTTAGGTTCAACTACGGTTAAGCTTACAAACCTTAGGTTGGCTACCTGAACCCCTCCCTCTATTACGGAGCCCGATATTTCCGTTATTACTTTTAAGTTTTTTCCTTCCCTTTTCCCCTTAGATGATACTTTTAAAAAGAGCTCTCCCTCTTTAACCTCTCCCTCAAAGGAGGGGTCAACAAAGAGTTCCTGTAAAACCCACCTAGACTCAATCTCTTTCATACTTTTCCTCTAATATCTGGCAAAACTCTGTTAAGTAGTCTAAAGAGGAGGTAATCCAGACTTTAAGCTCAAACTCCTTTTCGCTTCCTGCTTCATTTGCCCATTGGTATCTTAGGAATATGCGGTAAAAAGCGTTGTATATAAGCTTCCTGGCCTGAAGGGGGTAAGAGTCGGCTTTTAAAAAGTACTTTTCCAGCCTGTTTAAAACTCTCTTCCCTTTTCTTTTCATAAGTTCCTTGAGAGCTTTATTCGTTAACTTTGAAGACGGAAGTTCTGCCAGAGCAGTTTCTAAGTTTTCCTTAAATAGTTTAAAAGCTTCAGAAGGCTTAAGGTCGTATATAGGCGGAAATCCCCTCCTTTCTACCTTTACTTTTACCATGATAAAATTTTAACACTATGAATTACGAAATATTCATATCTAAGAAACCTGCTGACGGAAGAGAGATAAAAGAAATTGACGGACTCCCAGTTATAAGACCTATTCAAGTTCACGGTGGGGAGGTTTCATTTGTCGGTAGGAGAACCTTAAAGCCTCCCAGAGCTGACGCCCTCATAACCGATAATAGGGAAGTGTGGATAGGAGTTTTAACTGCTGACTGTATTCCCATTTTCCTAATAGGAGAAGAGGCCGTAGGAATAGTTCACGCAGGTTGGAGGGGAACTTTAAAGGGCGTTGCCTTTAACGCCGTTTCTTACATGAGTAGGTTTACTAAGGTGAAAAAGGCAATAATAGGCGTTGGCGTGTGTAAGAAGTGTTATGAGGTTAAGAGGGACCTTTGGGAGCTCTTTAAGGAACGCTACTCTTCTTTCTTTGAGAGGGTGTCTGAAGACAGGTTTCTACTTGACTTAAAAGGGATAAATAAGCTTCAGCTTTCAAGTGCCGGGGTTGAGGAGATTGAGGACTTAAACCTCTGTTCAATGTGCAACAACGACCTTTATTACTCTTACAGGAAAGAAAAAACTGAAAAGAGAACCCTTTCTGCAATAAGGCTTCTTTAATGGAAAAAGAAAAGATTACCGCTTTAGCCCTCTTTTTTAAGAAAGGCTTTGGGTATAAGAGGTTTAAAGAGCTCTTAAAGAAGCATGGTTCCCTTTCTTGCGGAGTTAAAGAAGAGAAAATAGAGTTAAGCTCTGAGTTAAAAAGGGCAGAAGAGGAGCTTAAAAAGGCAGAAAAGCTCGGAGTTAAGCTCTTAACTCCCCTTGATAAAGAGTACCCAAGGGAGCTCCTTAACCTCTCTCAGCCTCCTTTAGCTCTGTACCTTAAAGGAAACCTCTTTAAGCCTCCCAGGGTAGCAGTTGTGGGCTCAAGGAGGTGTTCAGACTACGGAAGGAGAGTAGCTTTTAGGCTGGGAAAGTTCCTCTCTGAGAGGGGAATTCCGGTAGTTAGCGGTTTAGCTCTCGGTATAGACTCTCAAGCCCACAAGGGAGCAGTTGCAGGGGGAGGTAAGACAGTTGCAGTTCTGGGGAGTTCTTTAGACTGCCCCTATCCTGAAACCAACAAGGAGCTCTTTTTAAAGGTAGTTCAATCTGGAGGAGGGGTTATATCAGAGCTCCCTTTTGGCACTAGGGCAAAGAGGGCTTTTTTTCCAAGGAGAAACAGGATAGTTGCTGCTTTAAGCGATGTTCTGGTTGTCGTTGAGGCAAGGGAGAAAAGCGGAACTTCAATAACGGTAAACTTTGCTTTAGAGCTTGGAAAGAATGTAGTTGCCGTTCCGGGAAACATAGACTCTCCCTTTAGTAAAGGAACCAACCGCCTCCTCCTTGAGGGAGCTCTTCCATTAACCTCCATAGAAGACTTCTTCTCCCTCTTTCCCAACTTAAAACCTGTTAGAGAAAAGGAAGTTTCCATTCCTAAAGGAGGGGAGATTTACTCCCTTTTAAAGGAGGAGCCTTTAAGCTCTGACGAGATAGCTTTTAGGCTAAAAGTTCCCGTTTCCAAAGTAAACTCTATCCTTTCTCTTTTAGAGGTGAAGGGACTTGTAAGGAGGGAAGGCTTAAAGTGGACGGCCCTTTAGGTAAGATTTTAAGTGAAATTAGGGAAAAGGGCTTTATCACCTTTGACAGGTTCGTTGAGCTTTCCCTTTACGATAGTGGAGGCTATTACACCTCAAAGAGGCTCTCCCTTAAGCCGGGGGAGGACTTCTTTACCGCGCCGGAGCTCTCTCCCCTCTTTGGTAAGGTCCTCTCTTCCTACATAGAGAAGTTAAAAGAGAGCTTTAAGCTTCCTTTAAACTTGGTTGAGATTGGAGCGGGTAAAGGTTTCCTGGCAAAAGACCTTTTAAAGTTCCTAAAGCCTAAAGCTTACTTTGTTGTTGAAAAGAGAGGGGAAGTTCCCTTTTTAAAGGGAAAAGTGAAGTGGCTTAACTCTTTAAAGGAACTGCCAAATTTAAGGGGATTTGTGGTTGCAAATGAGCTCTTTGACGCATTTCCCTTTAAGAGACTTGTTAAGGAAAAGGGGAAACTTTTTGAAGTTGTCGTAGCTGAGGAGGAAGGAGAGCTTAAAGAGGAATTAAGGCCTTTTCAGGGGAGTATTGAGCCTTTAGAGGGGGGAGAATACCCCCTTTTTGTAGGCTGGAAGGAGCTCTTAAGAGAAGTTTACCTTAAGCTGGAAGAGGGAGTCTTTGTTGTCTTTGACTACGGAGGCTCTTTTGGGGAAGTTGCCTCAAAGAGGAGTTTTAGGGCTTTTAGGAATGGGAAGATTGTTAACGATTACCTTAAGGAGGTAGGGAAGACAGACCTAACCGCCTGTGTTGACTTTGACAGGTTGAAGAGGCTTTCAGAGGAAATAGGGTTTAAAGTGCTTGAGTTTAAGCCCTTAAGTGCTTTTCTCTTAGAAAACGGTATAGAGAAGTTTGCCTCTTTTAAAGAGCTCCCGGCGGTTTTGACTTTGTTGGTTGACATGGGAAGGAAGTTTAAGGTCCTTGTCCTCCTTAAAGAAAGGGGTCAAGCTCCAAGTGGGAAAGCTTAAAACAGCCTTCGTCAGTTATTAAGCAGTCGTCTTCTATTCTGACTCCTCCCAGTTCTGGTATATAAACTCCAGGCTCTACCGTTATCACGTTTCCCTTCCTTAAAACCTCTTTAGACCTCTTTGAAAGTGTAGGGTACTCGTGAACTTCAACTCCTATTCCGTGTCCTAAAGAGTGGACGAAAAACTCCTCGTACCCTTTCTCTCTTAACTTTTCCCTTACTTTTAGCTCAACTTCCCTTGCGCTTTTACCAGCTGAGAGCTCCCTTATTCCCGTCTCCTGAGCCTCTTTAACTGCCTCGTAGATTTTAACTGCTTCTTGACTAACCCTTCCAACAAAGAATGTCCTAGTTATGTCTGAAACGTAGCCCTTATACGCTGTTCCAAAGTCAACTATAACCAGGTCTCCTTCCTTTACCTCCCTTTGGCCAGTTTGGTGGTGGGGAATGGCAGAGTTTTTGCCAGAGGCAACTATTGTAGGGAAAGCCTCTCCCTCTCCTCCCAACTTAAAGAAGGCTGAAAGGAGCTCCCTCCTAAACTCTGCCTCTGTAATTCCCGGTTTAAGGAGGTGGAGGACGCTTTTTAGTGAGAGCTCTGCTATTTGAACAGCCCTGGTTATTAGAGCGACTTCCTCTTGGTCTTTTACGCTCCTAAACTCCTTTAAAAAGCTTTCTTCTTTAATTAAATTGCACTTCCTTTTTAGCTTCTCGTAGGTTGAGAGGTTAAGCCTTGAAGGGTCAACTATTAAATTTTTCCCTTTTAAGAGCTCTAAAAACTCTTCCCAACCTTTCCACTCAACGACTTTAAACTCCCTTACCTCTTTTAGTGCCCTTTCAAGGTAGCGTCTATCGGTTATGTAGATGTTCTCCTTTCCTACTAAAGCCACGCCAAAAGAAGAGTTAAACCTCGTAAGGTAAAACCTTTCTGGTTGGTCAAAGGTTATGTAAAAGTCTCCCCCTAAAGAGATAACTTTCTCTGAGATTTTCTCTAGCCTTCCCATCTCTGTTTAAAGTACGTATTTTGTTAGGTCTTCGTCCTCTATAACCTTTCCTAACTTCTCCTTAACGTAGTTCCTGTCTATAACTACTTTTTCCCCTTTCATTTCCGGAGCGTTAAAGGAAAGTTCCTCAAGGAGCTTCTCCATTACCGTGTGGAGCCTTCTTGCCCCGATGTTTTCGGCTTTTGAGTTTGCCTCCTCTGCTATCTTTGCAATTTCCTCTATTCCGTCGGGGGTAAACTCTACTTCAACTCCTTCCGTTTCAAGTAGTGCCTTGTACTGCTTTGTTAAGGCGTTCTTTGGCTCTGTAAGTATCCTTACAAAGTCCTCCTTGGTCAGCGGTTTAAGCTCAACCCTTATTGGAAACCTTCCCTGGAGCTCTGGAAGGAGGTCAGAGGGCTTTGCTATGTGAAACGCTCCGGCTGCTATAAAGAGAATGTGGTCCGTTCTTACAAGACCGTACTTTGTTGAAACTTTACTTCCTTCAACTATGGGAAGTAGGTCCCTTTGAACTCCTTCCCTTGAAACGTCAGGACCTCTCCCTCCGTTCCTTGCAGCAACTTTGTCTATCTCGTCAATGAAGACTATTCCCTGGTTTTCCACCCTGTCTATTGCTTCTCTTACAACTTCGTCCATGTCTATTAGCTTTTGTGCTTCTTCCTGGGTTAAATACTTTAACGCCTCTTTAACTTTCATTTTCCTTGGCTTTTTAGGCTTAGGTAAAATTGAAGATAAAACGTCCTGAATGTTTGTTAACTCTCCTCCTATCCCTATAACGTTTATTCCCGGCCTTTCAACAGCTACTTCTATTTCTACGGTCTCCTCGTCAAGTTTTCCCTCTTTTAAGAGTTTTTTTACTCTGTTCCTTTCGTCCCTTACCCTTGAAAGCTCTTTTTCCGTTTCCGGTTCCCTCTTTGGAGTTGGTAGGAAGACGTCAAATAGGCTCTGGATTGACTGGGGAGCTCCTTTAGGTTCAGGAACCATTATCTCCGCTAACCTGTCGTAAGCAAGCTCCCTTGCCCTTTCTTCCACTTCCTTTATCTTTTCCTCTTTTACCATGTTAACTGCAATTTCTACCAAGTCCCTGATTATTGACTCTACGTCCCTTCCTACATACCCGACTTCTGTAAACTTCGTTGCCTCTACTTTTATAAACGGAGCTTTGACTAACTTTGCAAGTCTTCTTGCTATCTCCGTTTTGCCGACTCCAGTAGGCCCTATCATAATTATGTTCTTTGGGGCTACCTCTTCCCTCATCTCTTCAGGTAGTTTCTGCCTCCTCCACCTGTTCCTTAAAGCAACTGCTACGGCCTTTTTTGCCTCTCTTTGGCCTACTATGTACTTGTCAAGCTCCCTAACTATTTCCCTCGGAGTTAAGAACTCCTCCTTTTTGGGCTCTTCCTGTTGGGAACCTCCAAAGAGCTTTTTAAACATTTACCCTCCTACTCAATCACCTCAACGGTTATGTTGGTGTTCGTGTAAATGCATATCGTTCCTGCAATTTCAAGGGCTTTTCTGGCTATTTCCTCTGGGGGGAGCTCCGTGTTTTCGTAAAGTGCACGGGCAGCTGCTTGGGCGTAGGCGCCTCCGGAGCCTATTGCCATTACGGGAATGTCAGGTTCAATAACGTCTCCGTTTCCTGAAATTAGGAGTATCTTTGACCTATCTGCAACTAAAAGCATTGCTTCAAGCCTTCTCAGAACTCTGTCTGTCCTCCACTCCTTTGCAAGTTCAACGGCTGACTTTAAAAGGTTCCCGCCAAAAGCTTGGAGCTTATCCTCAAACCTCTCTAAAAGGGCAAAGGCGTCTGCTACAGAACCGGCAAACCCTGTTAAGACCTTGCCTCCGTAAACTTTCCTTACTTTCCTTGCTCCGTTTTTAAACACAGTATTTCCTAAAGTTACTTGTCCGTCTCCTGCCATTGCTACTTTTCCGTCTCTTAAAACGGCACATATGGTAGTTCCCCTAAACTCCATTATCCCTCCAAGGCCAAGTTGCGTCTCAACCTTGCTCCTACAAACTGGCCGACTACGGCAGTTAAAATGAGTAAAGGTGCAAACTTCCAGCTAATTCCAAGGCCTATCCTTAAAGCTATTATAAATGGTATAGGGAAGTGAACGTAGAGAAACCATAAAGGTGAGAACTTCCTTACTCCTTCCCTTAGCCATCCAAAAGGCACGTTTAGTAGGAAAGTTAAGACTATCACAAGTAAAAGGGTTCCCATTTTGACCTCCTGTAAGGGTGGGTATTAAAGGAAATCTAGGATTTACCAACGGAACTGGCAAAGGATGGTGCCCGGGGCGGGAATCGAACCCGCACGGCCTTGCGGCCCCGGGATTTTAAGTCCCGTGCGTCTGCCAATTCCGCCACCCGGGCTTTTTGGTTAATTGGCGGGAAATAAAAAAATGGTGCCGAGGGGCGGAATCGAACCGCCGACACGAGGATTTTCAGTCCTCTGCTCTACCAACTGAGCTACCTCGGCCTGCAGGGGATAATATAGGTAATAGTTTATTCCCTGTCAATATTATGAAAAGGGAACTCCCTTAGGAGTTCCCCTTATCTTCCTTTTTCTCTGCCCACTTTTTCAAAATGGAGGCTGCCACTTCTTTTCCTCCCAGTCCGAAGGCCAAGGCAAATGCCAATCCAACGCCTAGAGAGAGAGAGAGAACTACAACTTCTATTATCTCAGGTGAAACGCCTATGTAGGGGAGAGCTATTATCACAGAAGCAGTAATGAACGCCCACTTTAAGGTTTTACCTAGGGTTTCGTTTGATACTTTCCTTTCAAACTGATTTCCTAAGTATGTGCCCACGAAAACTATTATGGCTGCAACTGTTAGCTTAAATGCGATTACTGTAAAGTTCTCTGTTAGCTGGTAGAGAGCCTTAGCGTTTAGATAGTGGAAAGCCTGGGACAGTCCAAGTAATACTGCAAAAGTGAGAATTAAGTACTTTACTAAGTCCTTAAACTTAAGCTTGTCGCTTGAAATTCCTATCTCTTTTGCTATCTCGTCAAGGTTTATCTCGTCTACTATGTTTGCTGCAATTTCTGCTATGACCTTTCCTACATAGAAGATTATCCCGAATACCAGTACTGCAGCAGCTATTTTTGGTATTGCAGTTAGTATCGCTGAAAGCATTGAAACTGCAGGTGCTGTTATTGACTGAATTTGTAGCGCGTTAAGGGCTGCAATTACTACAAACAGTAAAATGAACAGGTAAACGAAGTTGCCTAGAGCTCCCCCTAAGTCCTCAATTCCGTATTTTTTACCAAGCTCCTCTATTTGGAAAGTTTCAACAAGCGAGTTTGTAAACTCTTTTGCAATCTTTGCAAAGAAGACGCCGACTACGAGAATTACAACTGCACCTATTATGTTGGGTATATAACTGGCGACTTTGTTTAACATGTCTAAGATTGGCTGTGTTACGTACTTAAGTCCCAGTGCCTCAAGGACTGCTACTACCGTAATTAGGAGGATTAAGTAGTAAACCAATTTTGCTGAGCTTTCAGGTAGCCCCTTTTGCTCTTTGAAGAAGCCAATTTCACTGGTTGCCTTGTAGGTTATCTTCTTGCCTACGAGGGCAATAATGTAGCCTATTACGGCTATTATTACTGCCTTCAAAACGGTTATTGCGTAAGGCATAAAAGCTTGAATACTTATTTCCATTTCCCACCTCCTTTAGTGTTGTTTTTGTCAGTATCTATAAGTTATGCAATTTGACGGCTTTGGAAAGTTAATCTATTTTTGACTAGGCTAAAAAGTTTCTGGAGAGGCTATGGGAAAGAAGCTCTTAATAGTTGAGTCTCCTGCTAAGGCAAAGACGATACAGAAGTACCTAGGGAAGGACTTTATAGTTAAGGCCTCTATGGGCCACATAGTTGACTTGCCGGAAAACGAGTTTGGAGTGGATATTGATAAGGGTTTTAAGCCCAAGTATAAAGTTATAAAGGGTAAAACCAAGATACTCAAAGAGATAAAGGAGGCTGCTAAAAAGAGCTCCGAAGTTTTCTTAGCGACCGACCCAGATAGGGAGGGAGAGGCCATAAGCTGGCACATAGCAAACGCCCTTAAGAAACTAAAAAAAGATGGAATATACAGGGTAAGGTTCAACGAAATAACCAAAAAGGCTGTAAGCGAAGCCGTTAAGAATCCCGATAAGATAGATGAGAATAAAGTTTACGCTCAGCAGGCAAGGCGAATTCTTGACAGGATAGTAGGTTATACGATTTCCCCTCTCCTTTCTAAGAAGTTTAAAAAGGCCCTCTCGGCAGGGAGGGTTCAATCTGTGGCTTTAAGACTTATATGCGACAGGGAAGAGGAGATAAGGAGATTTGTCCCCAAGGAGTACTGGAGCGTAGAGGCGACTTTAAAGAAGGAAGAGAGGGAGTTTAAGGCAAAGCTTGTAGAGGTTGAAGGCAAGAAGCTAAAGAAGTTTGACATACCGAGTAAAGAAGCAGCAGAGGAGTTGGTTGAGAGGGCTAAAAGGGGAGAGTTTAAAGTAGTTAAAGTTGAGAAAAAGGAAAGGAGAAGGACTCCCCCTGCTCCTTTTATAACCTCCACCCTTCAGCAGGAAGCTTCTAAGAGGTTTGGTTTCCCTGCAAAGTTGACCATGCAATTGGCCCAACAGCTTTATGAGGGTATAGACATAGGAAGCGAGAGGGTAGGTTTAATAACCTATATGAGGACGGACTCTACAAGGGTTTCTACAGAGGCCTTAGAAGAGGTAAGAGAGTACATAGGAAAGGAACTGGGAAGGGAGTTCCTTCCAAGCAGTCCCAGGAGATACCGGGAAAAAACTCCTAAAACTTCCCAAGACGCACACGAGGCTATAAGGCCCACTTCCGTTTTTAGAACTCCTGAAGAGGTTAAGCCTTACCTTACTCCTCAGCAGTATAAGCTTTACAGCCTTATATGGAGCAGGTTTGTTGCCTCTCAGATGAAGGACGCCGTTTTTAACACCGTTTCTGTTGACATTAGCTCTGAAGGTTTAACCTTTAGGGCTACCGGCTCTACCTTAAAAGAGGAGGGGTTTTTAAAGGTCTATCCTTTAGAGGTTGAGGAAAAGCTCCTTCCAGAGTTAAATGAGGGGGAATTTTTGGAGGTATTAGAGGTAAAGGGAGTTCAGCACTTTACGGAGCCTCCCCCAAGGTACACAGAAGGAACTCTCGTAAAGGCCCTTGAGGAGGAAGGAGTAGGAAGGCCTTCAACTTACGCAACCATAATATCAAACATAATTCAAAGGGGCTATGTAGAGAAGGAAAAGCAAAAACTGAAACCTACGGAGCTCGGGGAGTTTATTAACTCCCTTTTAAAAAGGCTGTTTCCTAAAATCGTTGACGTTAAGTTTACCGCTTCTATTGAAGAGGAGCTTGACAAGATAGAAGAGGGGAAAAAGGAGTGGCAGGAGCTCTTAAAGGAGTTTTACTTTGGAGAGTTTAAAGAGCTTTTGGAAAAAGCGCAGCAGGAGCTTAAGACTTTAAAAGGAGAAGAGGTCGGTAGGAACTGTCCAGAGTGCGGCTCTCCCCTTTTAAAGGTTTACGGTCGCTACGGAGCTTTCATAGCCTGTTCCAACTACCCTGAGTGTAAGTATAAGGAAAGCTTAAAGGGAGAGGTTCAAAAGCTTGACAGGAAGTGTCCCCAGTGTGGAGGGGAGCTCTTAGTAAGAGAAGGTAGATACGGGAAGTTCATAGCCTGTTCCAACTACCCCAAGTGTAAATACACTGAACCTTTAACCTTTGGGAAGTGCCCAAAGTGTGGTCAAGGGGAGGTAGTAGAAAGGAGAAGTAAGAAAGGGAAGACCTTTTATGGTTGTAGTAGGTATCCTGAGTGTGATTTCGTTTCAAACAGACCGCCAAAGGAGGGGAAGGAGTGATAGTTGCGGTTATCTCCGACAGCCACGACAACTTGAGAAAGGTTGAGGAGCTCTTAAACTTCCTTCATAAGAACCCTGTTGACTTGGTTATCCACTGTGGAGACATAGTTTCTCCCTTTACTTTGAAGCTCCTTTTGGAAGGGCTAAATTCTGACTTCTTCGGAGTTTTCGGGAACAACGACGGGGAGGTAGCAGGTCTTTTGAAGGTTTCTGGAGGTCTTATGGAAAAGCCTCCCCTTTTAAAGGAGATTGGAGGACTTAAGTTTGCGGTTATGCACGAACCCCTTTTCGTTGATAGCTTGGCAAGTTCCGGAGACTTTGACTTTATACTCTACGGCCACACGCACCAAGCGGAAAGCTATTCCGTAGGTAATACGAAAGTGGTTAATCCTGGGGAGCTCTGTGGCTACCTAACAGGCAAGAGCTCTTTTGCTATACTGAATACAACCCAAAAGGAGGTAGAGATAGTTAAGCTATGAGTCCCGTTTCCGTTATAGAGAAGTTCCTTCTTAAGGAGTGTGCTGTAAGGGAGAGCGATTTAAGTTTTGACTCCTGTATAGTTTGTGCCTCAAGCTTCGTTTGGAGGATAACCAACCTCTTCCCGGAAAGCTACATAGTTGCAAACGGAGCGGCTCAGCTTTTCCCCAACCTTGCTACGGTTCTCTATGCGGTAAAAGAGCTGAAAGTGCCTTTAATTGCAATTGTAGGCTCAACGGACGTTCCCGTTGAGAGCTTTGTTGAGATGGGAAGTCAAAGTGCAGAGGTTGAGTTTAAACTTTTAAAAAAGTGCTACGAAGAGAACGGGGAGCTCCTTTTAACTATGTATGAGAGTAAAGACCTATTTAACTCTGCCCTTATGGAGCTTAACATAGACCAGCAGATAGATAAACTCCTTTCCCTTTCTGACTTTTCCTCTTTGATAGAGAAAAACCAACTTGCCGTGTGCGGTCTTATGTTTGACGAGCTCAAAATATACGGAGATATCCCCGGCTTTTACCTAACTAACTTAAACGGCCTTAAAGACCCGGAGGAGATAAGGAGCTCTCCTATTTTGGCCAAGATACCAGAATCGGTAAAAAAGCGGAAAGTCAAAAGGATTCACTTACAGTTTTAAAACTTCCTTTAGCCCCTCTTCCCCGATTAAGACCTTTCCTTCAGGGAGTATAAATAGGGGAGTTGCAGTTAGTCCCTTTTCTTCAAGTATCCTTGATATTGTCCACACCTTTAACTTGCCTTCGTTGCAGACCTTTAACTTGCCTTCTTTAAAAAAGTCCCTTGGGCCTTTTTTCCTACAGTAAGCGTCAACACTTGAAAGGAACTCTTTACCGCTAAAACCTACGGGAACTACGTAAACTTTAAACTTCTTTGAAAGTTTAAAAAGTTTTTTCCTGTTTTCCCTGCAAACCCTACACAGTGGGTTTGTTATTACTATTAACGGTTTCCCTTTTCCAATGGAAAATAGAGCTCTCTTTTTTATTACTTCTAGCTCTTTTCTGTTTAACTTAGGTTGGGGAACTTTTATAAGCACCCCTTCAATTATCTCACTCCTGTTTTGGGAGATAAAATAGGTTTCCCCTGAATCTGTCTCTGCCATGCAGGCGTTAAAAGCCTTTACCTCCTTTACCTCTTTAACTACCGTTGGAACCTTTAATACCCTGCTTATTAACAGAGAAGCTTCCCCCTTTGAAATGCACTCTCCCCTTACTGCTACGGGGAGAATTAGCGTTAATAGTATAGGAAAACTTACTTTACTCATAATTTAAAATTTTACTACTAAAGGAGGAGGCGTGTTTACCGGTCTCGTTGAGGAAGTTGGAAAGGTAAGGGGAATTTTAAAAAGAAGTGGGGGCGTTCAGCTAAGAGTTGAATGTAGTAAGGTAATAGAGGACTCAAAAGTTGGGGACAGCATCTGCGTTAACGGAGTTTGTTTAACTGTTGTTGAAGTTAAAGGGAGCTCCCTTACTTTTTTCCTATCCCCTGAGACCTTAAAAAGGAGCTCCCTTTACCTTTTAAAGGTAGGAGACTTTGTTAATTTAGAAAGGGCCCTTAAGCTCTCAGACAGGCTGGGGGGCCACATATTACAGGGACACGTTGACGCTACTACTAAAGTTACCGGTATAAAGAGGGAAGGAGAGAGTTTTAGGTTTACCTTTGCCCTTCCCAGAAATTTCGCTCACCTACTTGTTGAAAAGGGCTCTATTGGCATAGACGGCATAAGTTTAACTGTTGCCTCTATTTCTCCTAATTCTTTTTCCGTTGCAGTTATTCCCCACACTTACGAAAACACGAACCTTAAACTTAAAAGAACGGGAGACTTGGTTAACCTAGAGTTTGACATTATAGGCAAGTATGTTGAAAGGATGTTAAAGCTTAATAAAGTTTATAACAAATAGAGAGCTCCAGTCTTACCTCTTTTCCTTTAAAGCTTTCAGGAAGGGGAGGGAACTTACACCTTTTAAGGATTTTAACCGTTGCCTCTCTTAATATCCTATTTCCACTTAAAGTCTCTACTTTAAGGAGCTCTCCCTTTCTCCCTATTGTTAAGAGAACCTTTACCTCTCCCTCAATCCCGAGCCTCCTTGCAAGGGGAGGGTAGAACTTCTCCCTCTCAATTACTTCTATTACCTTGCTTTTGTAAGCCTCTAAATCAAAAGAACTTGAAGACTTTTCCTTTTTATCTTCCTCTTTTAAATTTGTCTTTTCTCCTTTTCCAACATTACTTTCCTGCGATTTCTTTTCCTTTCTGCCTGTTCCCTCCTCCTTTACCTCTTTAATTGGAAAATGGCCTTTAAGTTTCGTTTCCTTTTCCTCCTCTTTTTCCCTCCTTTCTTTCCCGTTAAAGCTAATGTGCTTCTTTATCCTACTTTTTACTCTCTTTCTCACTTTTCTTTTATGGGTTGCTACCTTCCTTTTTTTAACTGTTGACTTTCTTTTTTCTTGATGGATGTCTTTTTTCTCCCTCTTAACCAAGGAAGGGGAGGTTTTCTTGCTCTCGTTTAGCTCTTCCGAAAGGGAGATTACGACTTCTTCTTCCAACTTCTCTTTTTCCTTTACCGTTATCAGTTTTGAGACCTCTAAGACTAAAAGGATGTTTAAGATTACCGATAAGGTTAAAGAGACCGCTTTTTTCAAGACCCGTACCGCAATTTAGGTTTACGATAAGTAAACTCTTTTGTTTTAGGATTGACACTTAAAGAAAGAGGATTATATTATCTGAGCAGCCAAGGTGGGCCGCTAGCTCAGTTGGTAGAGCAACGGACTTTTAATCCGTAGGTCCCAGGTTCGAGTCCTGGGCGGCTCACCACTTTGCGTCCCCGTCGTCTAGCCAGGCCTAGGACACCGGCCTTTCACGCCGGCGACGCGGGTTCGAATCCCGCCGGGGACGCCACTTTGGGGCCGTAGCTCAGCTGGGAGAGCGTCAGGCTGGCAGTCTGAAGGTCGTGGGTTCGAATCCCACCGGCTCCACCAAAAGTGGGCCTGTAGCTCAGTTGGTTAGAGCATCCGGCTCATAACCGGACGGTCGGAGGTTCGAGTCCTCCCAGGCCCACCACTTACCCTCCTAGAGGAGTAAGAATGCCCGTTTCCGTCCTCAAAGAGCTCATATCTATCCCCTCCGTTTACGGAAGTGAAGAGGAGATAGCCAACTTCTGCGAAAGTTTCTTAAAAAAGAACAGTAAGCTTAGCGTTTTAAGAGAGGGAAACTCTTTAATTGCCCATACTAAACTTTTCCCGGACAGAAAGAGCGTTGCCTTAGTAGGCCACCTTGATACGGTTCCCGGGAAAAACGACTTTACCGGTAAGGTTATAGAGGGGAGGCTTTACGGCTTAGGTGCCAGCGATATGAAGGCCGGAGACGCAGTTCTTTTAAAGATAGCTCAGGATACTTCCTATAAGGATAGTAGGTTTAACCTATTTTTTATCCTCTACGAAAGGGAAGAGGGGCCTTACGAGGAAAACGGCTTAAGGGTTCTTTTTGGGAAGTACGGGGAGCTCTTAAGGAAAGTTGACTTTGCCTTTGTCCTTGAGCCTACAGACAACGCCGTTCAGGTGGGCTGTTTGGGGGTAGTTCACGCTTGGTTTGTCTTTAAGGGAAAGAGGGCCCACTCTGCAAGGCCTTGGGAAGGTGAGAACGCAATCCACAAAGGTTGGAAGCTTTTAAGGGAGCTCTCACTTTTAAAGCCAAAACCCTATAAAGTGGGAGAGCTTACCTACTATGAGGTTTTAAGTGCCACTTTAACCGACTTTAAAGGTGGAAGGAACATAGTTCCTGAGGAGTTTAGAGTAAACGTTAACTACAGGTTCTCTCCAACAAAGAGTAAAGAGGAGGCCGTTAGCTACTTAAAGTTCCTCTCTGAAAAGGTAGGTGCAGATGACCTTCTAATTACCGACCTTTCCCCTTCTGCAAGGGCCTGTCTTGATAACGAGGTGCTTAAGGAGTTTTTGGAGACCTTTAGGCTTAAAGTTGAGCCAAAGCAAGCCTGGACCGACGTTGCCCAGTTTTCAGAGATGGGGATTGACGCCGTTAACTTTGGGCCGGGACAGCCTCACCAAGCCCACCAGGAAAACGAGTGGGTGGAGCTCTCTAAGGTAGAAGAGAACTACCGTATTTTAAGCTCTTTCCTCTTTTAAAGGAGTTTTTCAAGGTCTTCAAGGCTAAAATTGCTGTGGAACTTAAAGTCTTCCCTTTCGTAAGGGAAGTCGCTCCTAAAGTGTCCTCCTCTGCTCTCTTCCCGTCTCATAGCGCTTATGGCTATTGAAAGCCCGAGAATTGCAGAGTTTCTAACCTGCCAGTTGGAGTTTGAAAGGGCTATTTCAGACAGCCTCTCTATGGCTCCCGTCAGCTTTTCTGCGCTCCTGACAATTCCTACCTTTTCCCACATTATCCTTTTTACCTCTTTTAGCTGGAAAGTTTTTGAATTTCTCGGTTTTAACTTTTCTGCTCTTACCCTTACTTCGTTAAACGACCTACTTAGGTAGTTAAATGCCTTGTAAATTCCGTAGGCCGCTCTGTTTCCGAAAACTATACACTCTAAGAGTGAGTTGCTTGCCAGCCTGTTTGCTCCGTGGGCTCCAGTGCAGGAGGCTTCTCCTACGCAAAATAGGCCTTTTATGTTTGTTTGGCAGAAAGTGTCAACTTTTACTCCTCCTATGTAGTAGTGGGCAACGGGGGTTATCGGGATAGGCTCTTTTTTAGGGTCTAATCCCTTTTCTTTTAGTTTTCTTGTAATCGTCGGGAATCGCTTGTATATGTCTATTCCCCTTTTCTCTATAGGGCGCATGTCTAAAAATATTTCTCCTTTTGTTAGCTCTTTTTGAGTCTCTATTGCCCTCGTTACGATGTCTCTTGGTGCAAGCTCCCAGAGGTGGTGGTAGTCTCCCATAAAGCGCCTTCCTTGCTTGTCAATGAGGACGGCTCCTTCTCCTCTTACGGCCTCTGAGATTAAGAAGCACTCATCTTTGTCGCAAAAGGCAGTTGGGTGAAACTGGACAAACTCTAGGTCTTGAAGGAGAGCTCCCCACCTTAGTGCAATTGAAATTCCGTCTCCGGTAGATGTTGGAGGGTTTGTGTTTTTAAGGTAAATTCCTGCGGCTCCTCCTGTTGCGATAACCACGACGGGAGAGTAAAAGGCGGTTAGTTTCCCTTTTACCTCTACCAGAGCTCCGTAGCACCTGTTCTCTTTTACTATCAGTTCCTTTAAAGTAGCTCCCTCTATAATTTCACCTTTAAACCTTTTTAAGAGGGTCTTTTCTACTTCTTCTCCCGTTCTGTCTCCCTTGTAAACTATCCTCGCTACGCTGTGGGCAGCTTCTTTTGTAAACTTTAAAAAACCTTTAGGGTCCCTTTCAAACTTTGCTCCCCACCTTATAAGGTCAATTACCCTTTTTACTCCCTCTTCGGTAAGTATCCTTGCCGTTATGGTGTTAACGAGGCCTGCTCCCGCCTTTAGGGTGTCTTTAAAGTGGAGCTCCGGGGAGTCCTCCTCGGGTAAGGCTACGGCTATTCCCCCTTGAGCTAAAGAAGTAGAGCTCTCGGTAGCTTTAGACTTGGTTATAACTGAGACCTTTAACCCGAGCTCCTTTAAAACTATGGCGGTAAAAAGGCCGGCGGCTCCGCTTCCTACTACCAGAACTTCCGTAGTTTTAGAAGGTATGTCTAAAACGTCAAAGTCGGTTAGGCTTATCACTCTTTTCCTCCTAAAGGGAAAGTATAAAGGAGCCTTTTAGTCCCTTCCTCTTGAGGGAGACCTTTAACTTCTCTGCCTCTTTCGTTGTCCTTACAGGGCCTACAACTACCCTGTAATATCCTCTTAGCTTAACTACCCTTGCACTTAAGCCTTTTTTTATTAGTTGCCACTTGAACCTGTAAGCGTTTAACTTGTTCCTGAAAGCTCCCACTTGAACGTAAAAGTTGCCTACTTGGTAGTTTTCCTCCTCGTATCTGTGGTCAACTCTTCTGCCTAGGGCTATTATCTTAACTCTTGCCGTTCCCTTCTTTAACATTCCGAGTCTTTTCGCGGCAGCGTAGGAAAGGTCTATTATCCTACCCTTAACGAAGGGCCCCCTATCGTTAATCTTCACTATAACGCTTTTTCCGTTTTCAAGGTTTATTACCTTAACGTAAGTACCCAAGGGAAGGGTTTTGTGGGCTGCAGTTAGTTTAAACATGTTGTAAATTTCACCGCTTGCCGTTCTGCTTCCGTGAAATCCCGGACCGTACCAAGAGGCTATCCCAACTTGAACGAAATTGTGGGAGCTCTTCCTTACGCAATAGGTTGTTCCCCTTACTATGTAGGTGTACTTACAGTTTTTGGGCTTATAGTGGGGAACTATGACTACTCTTTCCTGTCTTGTCCCACAGCTAAAGAGGGTTAGCGAAATTAGAAGGAAGGTCAATAACCGTTTCATAGTGGAAATTTTATTAAAATTACTGGGCGAAAAACAAAACGGAGGGAAAGATGAAGGTTTTAAAAAAGGAAGAGCTCCTTAACTTAGCTTCCCAAGTTATGGACATTAAGGAAAAAGAGGTAAAAGTAAAGGATGAAGGGAAGTTAAAGGAGTTAATAGACGACTTTATCTACACGGCAGTTTTTGGAGATGAGGAGGCAAAGGAGGCTGCAAGGTGGCTTATCAGGGCAAGTGCTCTGGATTTAGGTATTGTTCCCTCTTCAATTCATCAACTTTACACTGGTCCTATGGCAAGGCAGGAGCTCCCAAACTGGTTTACCGTCCCTGCAATGAACATAAGGGGAATGACTTACGACGTGATGAGGCAGATTTTTAAAGTTGCTGTTGAGAAGGATGTAGGAGCTTTTATCCTTGAAATTGCAAAGTCGGAGATAGGCTACACTAACCAAAGGCCTGCAGAGTACACAGCTTGCGTTTTGGCTGCTGCAATTAAGGAAGGCTTTAGAGGAGCCGTTTTCGTTCAAGGCGACCACTTCCAGTTTAAGGCTGACAGCTACTTTAAAGACCCTGAAAAGGAGCTTGAAAACATAAAGGCCTTAACCAAGGAAGCAATAGAGGCCGACTTTTACAACATAGACATAGACCCTTCAACCTTGGTTGACTACTCTAAGCCGACCTTAAAAGAGCAACAGTACCACAACTACATAAATACTGCTAAGATGACGGCCTACATTAGAGAAATTGAACCTGAAGGTATTACTGTTTCAGTTGGGGGAGAGATAGGCCACATTGGAGGGAAGAACTCTACCCCTGAAGAGTTTGAAGCGTTTATGGAAGGTTATCTTGAAGAGCTCCACAAGTACGGAGAGAACCTCCCTCACATAAGCAAGATATCCGTCCAAACTGGAACGGAGCACGGAGGAGTTCCCCTTCCGGACGGCAGAATAGCTAAAGTAAAGCTTGACTTTTCGGTTCTAGAGAAGATAGGAGAAGTTGCCAGAAAGAAATATCAAATGGCAGGAGCCGTCCAGCACGGGGCTTCAACCCTTCCGGATGAGCTTTTCCACAAGTTCCCGGAGGTAAAAACTGCCGAAATACACCTTGCTACTGGTTTTCAGAACATAATCTACGACCACTTACCTGAAGACTTTAAGGAGGAAATCTACTCTTGGCTCAAAAGTGAGCTTAAAAGTGAGTGGAAAGAGGGCTGGACTGAGCAACAGTTTATTTACAAGACGAGGAAAAAGGCTTTTGGGAAGTTTAAAAAGAGCTTTTGGGACTTACCAGAGAGGGTTAAAGAGCCAATGTTAAAGGCTCTCTACGACAAGTTTTACTTCCTCTTTGAGCAGTTAAGGGTCTTTGGAACTAAGGAAATCGTAGAAAAGACTATAACTAAGGTGAAAGTTTTAAAGGAAAAGCCCTTTTAGGTTGGCTTTTTGGGGGAGGGAGCTCCCCCTTTAAATTTTACTTCCACAAAGATACACAACTCCTTCCTCTCCTACCTTTGCCCAGTGCTTGGTTCCTGCGGGAACCTTTAGCTTGTCTCCACTTTTTAGCTTGTAAACCTTCTCCTTCGTTCCTATCGTAATTTCTCCTTTTAAGACCCACCTTACCTCCTCATAAGGGTGAGTGTGCCAGTTGTAGTAGGCGTTTGGTGGGTCTTCCCAAGTGTATATGTTCGTATATCCTTCTTCCTTTAACCTCTTCATAGCCTCTTTTACGTCTCTTATTCCCGTTTTTTCAACCACTTTCCTTTACCTCCTACCCCTTTGTTTTAAGAAGTTTTAACAATATGGAGAATATAATCAAAGGGGAAATCATATTTGAGGTCGTTGTGGTTCTCCACCCCGTTTTGGTTTTGGATAAAGCTTACTCCCCAACTACCATTTTCAGCCACAAGAAGGCTTTTCTATTAGATTACCTAGGAAGGTGTGAAGTCCTCCAGTACTACGAAAGAGTCGTTATTACCTCTCCAACTAGTGAGTTTAGAGCTCCCCTTTTAATAAGGCTTCCGATTTTAATGAGGAACTGGGAGAGCTCCTTCCCTACCAGGAGGGCCGTATTCATAAGGGACAACTTTACCTGTGCTTACTGTGGGAAGGTTCTCAAAGACGGGGAGGCTACGGTTGACCACATAGTTCCAAAAAGCAGAGGGGGAAAGTGGCAGTGGGAGAACCTCATAACTTGCTGTAAAGGGTGCAACCAGAGGAAGGGAAACAGAACTCCCGAAGAAGCTCAAATGGAGCTCCTTTTTAAACCAAAAAAACCCTCTCCCCTTCAGGTGGCAGTTAACTACTGGAGGAGGAAAATTAACGGAGAGTTTAAAGAAGTAGCTAAAATGTTCGGAGTTAACTTATCAACTCCTTTAGTTAAAGGGTAGAGAGCTACCTCTCTACCCAGTAATTGGGAGCCTCTTTTGTAATGATTACGTCGTGAACGTGAGACTCTTTTAAACCAGCCGAAGTTATCTTTACAAACCTTGCCTTCTTCCTCATCTCCTCAATGTTTGCAGCACCGCAGTAGCCCATACCTGCCCTTAAGCCTCCAACTAGCTGGTGGATTGTGTCTGCTAAAGGTCCCCTGTACGGAACCATTCCCTCTATTCCCTCTGGAACTAGCTTCTTCTCCTCAACTTCGCTCTGGAAGTACCTGTCCTTGCTTCCCTTCTTCATTGCCCCTAAAGAACCCATACCTCTATAGACCTTGTAGCTCCTTCCCTGGTAGAGAATCAACTCGCCGGGAGACTCCTTTGTCCCTGCAAAGAGGCTTCCAATCATTACGACTCTGGCTCCTGCCCCTATTGCCTTTGCAATGTCCCCTGAAAACTTAATTCCACCGTCTGCAATTATTGAAACGTCATACTTGTCGGCTACCTCTGCACACTGGGCCACCGCCGTTAACTGGGGAACTCCCACCCCGGCAACTATCCTGGTAGTGCAGATTGAGCCGGGCCCTATGCCTACCTTTACTGCGTCTGCTCCAGCCTTTATAAGGGCTTCTGTCCCTTCTGGAGTTGCAACGTTTCCAGCTACAACGTCAACCTCTGGGAACAGCCCCTTTAGCTTTTCAACTGTGCTTATAACGCCTTTAGTGTGGCCGTGGGCAGTGTCTATAACTATAAGGTCAACTCCCGCTTCTATTAACGCTTCTGCCCTTCTTAAAGCCTCCTCTCCAACTCCTACGGCCGCTCCAACCATTAACCTTCCCAGCTCGTCTTTGCAGGCGTTGGGGTACTTCTCTTTCTTCTCTATGTCCTTTATGGTTATTAAACCTTTCAGATACCCTTTATCGTCAACCACTGGGAGTTTTTCTATCTTGTACCTCTGGAGTATCTCCTTTGCCTCTTCTAAGGTCGTTCCTACGGGAACGGTCCTTAGGTTCTCTTTCGTCATTACCTCTTTGATTTTCTTTGAAAAGTCCTTAACAAAACGGATGTCCCTGTTGGTTATTATCCCTACCAGTTTTCCTTCGTCGTTAACTACCGGAAGCCCTGATATTTTGTATTTCTTCATAAGCTCTTCGGCTTCCCTTATGGTCTGCTCCGGCTTAACGACTACGGGCTTTACAATCATCCCGCTTTCACTTCTCTTTACCCTGTCAACCTCTTCTGCTTGTTCTTCTATACTCATGTTCTTGTGTATGACTCCTATTCCCCCTTCCCTTGCTATTGCAATTGCCAGTTCCGCTTCGGTAACGGTATCCATTGCGGCGCTCATAATCGGGATATTTAAGGTTATCTTCTTTGTCAGTTTCGTTTTGACGTCAACTTGAGTGGGTAAAACCTCAGAGTAGTTGGGAACGAGGAGAACGTCGTCAAAGGTGAGGGCTTCCTTAACCTCTTTGTTAAGCATATTTTCCTCCTAGAAAGCTTTAGGGAATTATAGTTTTGCTGATAGAATAGGGCAAGTAGAAGGGAGGTGAAAAGTGGCTGAGAAGAAGCTCTGGGGAGGTAGGTTTAAGGAGAGTACCAATAAGCTAGTAGAGGAGTTTACAGAGTCTGTCTCTTACGATAAAAGGCTTGCTCCTTACGACGTTGCAGGTAGCGTTGCCCACGTTAAAATGCTTGAAAAGCAGGGGATACTTACCAAAGAAGAGAGCGACAAGATAATTGAAGGTTTAAATAGGATATTAAGAGAGGTTGAGGAAGGAAGGTTTAACTGGAAGAAAGAGCTTGAAGACGTTCACATGAACATTGAAAGTAGGCTTACTCAGGAAATAGGAGAGGTAGGAGGTAAACTCCATACTGGGCGCTCAAGGAACGACCAGGTGGCTACCGATTTAAGGCTTTACGTTAGGAAGGAGGTAAAAGAGCTCCTTGAGCTCTTAAAGGGATTAAGAAGGGCCTTTTTAAAGCAAGCTCAAGAGAACTTAGGAGTTATAATGCCAGGTTATACTCACCTTCAAATAGCCCAGCCTGTTCTTTACTCTCACCATATGTTAGCTTACTATCAGATGTTTAAAAGGGACGCAGAGAGGTTTGAAGAGAGTTTAAAGAGGATAAACGTTTCTCCTCTTGGTTCTGCAGCACTTGCAGGGACTAGCTACCCTTTAGACAGAGAGTTTACCGCAAAGCTTTTAGGTTTTAGCAGTGTAAGCAGGAACAGTATGGACGCAGTAAGCGACAGGGACTTTGTTGCAGAGACAATTTTTAACTGTGCAATGGTGATGATGCACCTTTCAAGGCTTTCTGAAGAGCTTATCCTGTGGTCAACCAACGAGTTTGACTTTATAGAGCTCCCAGACGCCTTCTGTACCGGGAGCTCCATAATGCCCCAAAAGAAAAACCCTGACGTTTCAGAGCTAACGAGGGGTAAAACTGGCAGGGTTTACGGAGACTTAATAGCGATACTTACCACTTTAAAGGGCCTTCCCTTAACCTACAACCGAGACCTTCAAGAGGACAAAGAGCCACTGTTTGACGCAATAGACACTACAAAGGCGGCCCTTAAGGTAAACACCTTGATTGTTGAGGGAATGAAGCCAAAGAGAGAGAGGATGAGAGAGCAGGCAGGTAAGGGCTTTTCCCTTGCAACAGACTTGGCCGACTACCTGGCCAAAAAGGGCCTTCCCTTTAGAAAGGCCCACGAAGTTGTAGGTAAGTTGGTTGCTTACTGCCTTGATAAGGGTAAGGACTTAACGGAGCTCTCTTTAAAAGAGTTTAAAGAGTTCTCTCCCCTCTTTGAGGAAGACGTTTTAAGCTTAATGAGCCTTGAAGGTTCTGTTAACAGTAGAGATGTAATAGGCGGAACCTCTTTGAGGAGAGTTAAAGAGGAAATAGAGAGGATAAAAAGAGAAGAAGGCTTTAGCGGAGGACAGGATGATAAGGTTTGAGCCTGAGTTCTTTAAAAAGAGGAACAGGGAAATTGACGAGTTAACCTTAAGGGCAATAGCAAGGGAGGTTAGAAAAGACATACTGAAGATGACCACAAACGCAAACTCTGGCCACCCAGGTGGAGCCATGTCTGCTACGGACATAATAGTAGCCCTTTACTTTTACAAGATGAGACACGACCCGAGAAATCCAAAGTGGGAAGAGAGGGATAGGTTTGTCCTATCAAAGGGCCACGTTTGTCCTGCCCTCTACTCAGTTCTTGCAAGGTGTGGATACTTCCCCTTAGAGAAGCTAATGGAGTTTAGGAAGATAGACGGAGACCTTCAGGGGCACCCTGACATGCATAAGACTCCCGGAATAGAGATTAGCACCGGTTCTTTGGGGCACGGAATAGGAGCTGCAGTAGGTATGGCACTGGGCCTTAGGCTTTCAGGGAGCTCAAGCAGGGTTTACTGTATGATTGGAGACGGAGAGGCTCAAGAGGGAAGCGTTTGGGAGGCTACTATGGCAGCTTCCCACTACAACCTGAATAACCTAACCGTAATCCTTGACAACAACAACCTTCAGATAGACGGCCCAGTTGACGAGGTTATGTCTATCTACCCTGCCTTGGAAAAGTGGAGAGCTTTTGGTTGGAACGTAATAGAGATAAACGGCCACGACTTTGGCCAGATAATAGATGCCCTAAACAAGGCTGAAGAGTCAACCTTTAAGCCTACCATCATACTTGCAAAGACCGTTAAAGGAAAGGGAGTTTCCTTTATGGAGAACAAGGCAGAGTGGCACGGCAAAGCCCTTCCTCCAGAGCTTTTAAAGGAGGCTTTAAAAGAGTTAGGAGAGATTGTTTAGGAGGAGAGAATGGAGAGAGTTAGCTTAAGGGACGCTTACGGAGACACTTTGGTTGAGCTTGGGGAAAAGGACGAGAGGATTGTTGTCCTTGATGCGGACCTTTCTGGCTCAACGAAAACTGCAAAGTTTGCAAAGAGGTTTCCCGAAAGGTTTTTCAACATGGGTATTGCAGAGATAAACATGATGAACACTGCAGCTGGCCTTGCAACTACCGGAAAGATACCTTTTGTTAGCACCTTTGCGATATTTGGAACAGGCAGGGCTTGGGAAGCGGTAAGACAGACTATATGCTATCCGAACCTAAACGTTAAGATAGTTTGCACCCACGGAGGAATAACCGTAGGTGAGGACGGGGCTACTCACCAAGCCCTTGAGGACGTTGCCAATATGAGGAACATACCCAACATGAAGGTTGTAGTTCCAGCTGACGACGTGGAAACTAAAGAGATAATAAGGAATGTAGCTTATGCAGACGGTCCTTTCTACGTTAGGCTTACCAGAGAAAAGTTCCCAAGGATATTTCAGGAAGGAAAGGTTAAGTTTGAAGTAGGTAAGGGACACGTTTTAAGGGAAGGGGAGGACGTTACTATAATTGCCAACGGCGTTATGACCTCTTTTGCGCTTCTTGCTGCAGAGCTCTTAGAGAGGGAGGGAATTTACGCTGAAGTTATCCACATGGCTTGGGTAAAGCCGATAGACGCTGAACTTATAGTAAAATCTGCAAAGAAGACGAGAGCCGTAATAACTGCGGAGGAGCATTCAATAATAGGGGGGCTTGGTTCTGCAGTAGCAGAAGTTTTAGTTGAGAACTTCCCTGTTCCTATGGAGAGGCTAGGGACTCCGGATGTCTTTGGCCGTTCAGGTAAGGGCTGGGAGCTCCTTCACTACTTCAAACTTGACGAGAAAGGGATAATAGAGAAGGTCAAGAAAGTTCTAGAGAGGAAGGGAAGATGAAAGGATTAAAGAACTTAGCTCTATTTGTGCTCTTTTGTGCTTTTGTTCTCCTCGTGGGTAAGAGCTCCGTCTCTGCAGTTTTAAAGTCCCAAAACTCCCAAAATGAAGAAATTAAGTACATAAGGCTCTTTATGGAGGCTTACCAGCTCGTAAAGGATAAGTATGTAGAGCCTAAGAGTCCCAAAGAGCTCTTTGAAGGAGCTATTGAAGGAATGTTAAGCAAGCTTGACCCCCACTGCACCCTGTTTACCCCAGACCAGCTTAAAGAATTTCAGGTAGAGACAAGTGGGGAATTTGGAGGGCTTGGCATTCAGATAACCAAAACCAAAGACGGAAGGCTCTTAATAATAACCCCAATTGAAGACACCCCAGCCTACAGGGCGGGTATTAAGCCGGGAGATGTAATAGTCAAGATAGACGGCAAGAAAGTTACTCCCAACATGACCTTAATGGAAGCTGTAAAACTCATGAGAGGAAAGCCTGGAACTAAGATAACCATATGGATTTGGAGGAAAGGCTGGAACGAGCCTAAACCATTTACTATAACGAGGGCCGTTATAAAGATACAGAGCGTTAAGTATAGGATACTTGATGGGAACATAGGCTACATAAGGTTTACTATGTTCCAGAGGAACTCAGTGGGCGAGTTTAAAAAAGCCCTTGAAGCCTTAAGGAAGGATAAGGAGCTTCAGGGAATAATAGTTGACGTTAGGAACAACCCTGGAGGCCTTTTAGACTCGGCAGTTGCCATAAGCGACTACTTCCTGCCAAAGGGAGACCTTATAGTCTATACTAAAGGAAGGATTCCCGAAAGCATAAAGAAATACTACTCCCTCCACGACCCCCTTATTCCTTTAAATATACCTGTTGTAATGCTGGTTAACGGCGGAACTGCAAGTGCTGCAGAGATACTTACTGGAGCTCTCAGGTATAACGACAGGGCAATAGTTGTTGGAGAGAAGACCTTTGGAAAAGGCTCAGTTCAAACTCTCTATCCCCTTGACATGGGTTATGCTGTTAAGATAACGACTGCGAAATACTACATGCCAAACCACAAGTGCATAGACGGTAAGGGAATAGAGCCTGACATAGAAGTAAAGCTCTCTAAAGAGGACA
>Ga0256833_1000412_pt1 | contig 33644 bp, 30 predicted proteins | sample 356284metaG_FD_190535 | JGI IMG/M metagenome (GOLD analysis project Ga0256833, IMG submission 190535) | Hydrothermal vent microbial communities from Mid Atlantic Ridge, Atlantic Ocean - 356-284 | ecosystem: Environmental > Aquatic > Marine > Hydrothermal vents | place: Atlantic Ocean: Mid... | reverse complement strand
TCGCTCCCCGCCATACCTCCCGGCCAACCGTAGTAAGCTGCATCCGTGGGGACCTCCTCTCTCCTGGAGTGGTCCCCACATTCTTATCGATTCGGTCTCACATGTGTCTGTCCGGGTTCAGTGGGCAGCCGGGCCCCCTCGCGGTGCTGGGCCACTTCTCTTGACAGCCTTGGGGGAGGCGGATACCATGATTCTTGCGCGTGCGCCGGGATGGCGGAATTGGTAGACGCGCATGATTCAGGGTCATGTGCCCGCGAGGGCGTGGGGGTTCAAGTCCCCCTCCCGGCACCAGAGGGGCCCCGCTTCGGCGGGGCCGGTTTCGTTGGGGCGCGCCGCGCCAGCGGGTTAGAATGCGGGCCATGAAGCGCGTGCTCTCGGGCATTCAACCTACCGGCGCCATCCACATCGGCAACTATCTGGGCGCGATCAAGCAGTGGGTCGAGATCGGCGAGCAGCTGGGCAAGGACGCCCTCTTCTGCATCGTGGACTACCACGCCCTCACCAACCCCGACGCCTACGACCCCAAGCTGCTCCCACAGCGCACCTTCGAGGCGGCCCTGGCCAACATGGCCGCGGGCCTCGACCCCGAGAAGATCACCCTCTTCGTGCAGTCGCACGTTTCCGAGCACACCGAACTCTCCTGGATCTTCACCACCCAGACCCCGGTAGGCGACCTCACCCGTATGACCCAGTACAAGGACAAGTCGGCCAAGCTCAAGTCGGTACCGGCGGGCCTTCTGATGTATCCGGTGCTGCAGGCCGCCGACATCCTCGTCTACAAGGCCGACACCGTGCCTGTGGGCGAGGACCAGCTCCAGCACCTCGAGCTCACCCGTGAGATCGCCCGCCGCTTCAACCACACCTTCGGCGACACCTTCCCTGAACCAAAGGCCCTTCTCAACCCCAAGGCGCCGCGGGTGCCGGGCATCGACGGGGCGGCCAAGATGAGCAAGTCGGTGGGGAACACCATCGAACTGCTGGAAGAGCCCAAGTTAATCTGGGAAAAGCTACGCACCGCCCCCACCGACCCGGCGCGGGTGCGCCGCAACGATCCGGGCGATCCGAGCCGCTGTCTGATCTTCAAGTACCACACCTACTTCTCGCCGCCCGAGGTGCAAGAGGCCGTGGCCGAGGGTTGCCGCACCGCGGGCATCGGCTGCGTAGATTGCAAGAAGATGCTCTTCGGCCAGATGATGGAGGTACTGGAACCCATCCAGCAGCGGGCGGCCGAGCTGCGCCGTAACCCCGAGGTGGTGGAGGCGGCGCTCGAAGACGGGGCGGCGCGGGCGCGCACCATCGCCCAGGAGACGATGCACGAGGTGCGCGTCAAGATCGGCCTCTACAAGCCTTACTAGCCATGGCCATCCACCTGAGCTTCGAGGGGTTCTCCGGCACGCCGGAAGAGCTGCAGCGGGCGCTGCGCAGCGGCAAGGTCCAGGCGCGTGACCTGCCCCTCGTGGCCCTGGTGGACCAGGCCCTGGCCCAGGTGGCCGACCTGCAGCTCGCCGAGCGGGGGGCGCTTTTGCCCATCCTCGCCGAGCTGCTCGAGCGTAAGCTGCGTGCTTTGCTCAAGCTGGACCGCGCGGGCGACGAGGATGACGCCGCCGAAGAGGAAGGCGAGGCGTTGGTGGGCCTTTTGGTCGAGCTGGACGAGGTGGTGCGCTTCTTGACGGAGCGTGCCGAGGCGCGCCGCTACGTCTGGCCCGTACCGGCGGCGGCGTTGCCCCGCGACGGCCGCCTGGCGCGGCTTTCGGTGGGGGTGCTCTACCGCCACGCCCGCCGCTTCGTGCGCCCCCAGGCGCTCCTGCCGACGGTCGAGCGCTTCGGCCTGGCCGAGGCCTGGGCCTGGTTGCGCGAGCGTCTGCGGCGGCTGGGCCGCGCCCGTTTTTCTGCGCTCGGGCTCAAGGGTTGGTCGGAGCGGGCCGTGGTCTTCGCGGCGCTGCTCGAGGCGGTGCGTCAGGGGCAGGTGGACCTGCGCCAGTCCCGCCCTTTCGCTGACCTGACCATCGAGTACCGCCCCGAGGCGGGCCCCAAGGAGCGCAGCGCCTAACGGACGTTGCCGGTTTCGATCTTGCCGTCGTGGAGGTCGACCACGGCGAAATCGCCCTCGGCCAGCGCGCCCGGAACGACCACCAGGCTCTTGCCCAGTGTCTCGTGCTTGAAGGTGCTCACGGTAAACGAGGGGTCGTAAACGATCACCGTGCGCGGGTTGTGGGTCTTGATGAGCTCGGCCAGCTCTTCGCTGCCGGCCTCGCCCAGGCCCTTGTGCGCCGGCATGGTGGCGAAGAGAAAGACCTTCTGGTAGTCCTTGAGCTCGTTCAGCACCTTGAGGCGGTACTCCGCCTCCCACGCCGGATAGGCGAGTCGCTCGCGTTCCTCGCGCACGACGTCGCCGTCGTGGATCTGCCCGCCCATCCCGGCCACGAGCACGTGCCCCGGCGCGAAGGCGAAGCTGCCGTGGACGCCGTGGAGGTAGGGGAAAACGATCTCGACGTTGTAGGCCTCGCGCAGGTACTCTTCTACTGGGGCGTCCGCGGGCCCGGGGACGTAGAAGCTGGGTACGGGCGAGCGGCCGAGCGCCTTGAAGACGGCCCGGTAAGTATCGGCCTTGTTGGCCTTGCCGGCCAGGTCGCCCACGAGCAGCACCGCGTCCACTTCCAGCTCGGGGATCAGCCCCACGGCCCGTTCCAGGTAGTCGAGCTCGCCGGCCACGCGGGCGAGCGCCAGCACCTTGCGGGTGAACGACCGCGACCTCGTCATCGTTCATCCCTCCTTTCAATTAACCTGCGTCTATACTTGTCAACCTAAGTATAGCTTTTTCGCCGGCTGAAGCCAAGGTGTTAGCGCACGTGATGGGGGCCCGCGATCTGCAAGAAGCGGTCGACGATCACGGGGTCCAGGTGCCGGCCGGCGAGCTCGCGCAGCTCGCGCGCGGCGTCGGTGGGGGCCCAGCCCGGCTTGTAAGGGCGGTCGTGGGCGAGAGCGTCGTAGACGTCCACCACGGCGAAGATGCGGGCCTCCAGGGGGATCTCCGTTCCGGAGAGTCCGCTGGGGTAGCCGCTGCCATCCCAGCGTTCGTGGTGGTAGCGGACGATGTTGCGCGTGGCCTGGGGCAGGAAGGGGATGGGCTCGAGCATCTCGTAGCCGATCTCGGTGTGCTGGCGCATGACGGCCCACTCCTCCTCGGTGAGGGGGCCGGGCTTGAGGAGGATGCGGTCGGGGATGGCGAGCTTGCCGATGTCGTGCAGGTAGGCGCCCCAGCGCACCGCGTCGAGGTCGCGGCCGCGAAAGCCCAGCGCGCGCGCCAGCTTGAGCGTGAGGACGGCCACCCGCTCGGTGTGGCCGCGGGTCTCGTAGTCGCGGCGCTCGAGCGCCACCCCGAAGGCGCGCAGCATCGCCTCGCGCGCCTCCTCCAGGGTGGTCAGGTGCTCGATGCGCTCAAAGGCGCGCTCGATGCGCCGTGCGGTGATCTGGGTGAGGTTGCGGGCGTCGCTCGAAGCCCCCACGGCCTCGCTGAAGGTGAGCAACGCCAGCGCGCCGTAGGGGGTGTCGTTCACCCAAAGCGGCTCGACCAAGACGCTGCGCACCCCGATGTCCACGAAGGGCTGGAGCGCGCCGGGGTACTCGCGGTAGTCGTGCACCGCACCGCCGCGTCGGGTGAGGGCGACGCTGCCCACCACGCCCTCGCCGAGGCGCACCCCGATCTCGCGGTAGATGCGGGGGAAGTCCGAGGGGTAGTCGCCGACGATTACCTGAGGCTGTAGCTGGGAAGCCTCGTCCACCGTGTAGAAGACGCCGGCCTCGTAGGGGGTGAGCTCGAGGATGACGCGTAGGGCGCGCTCGGCGATGTCGCTGGGGCGGTCGAGCACCTCGATCTCGGAGGAGAGGCCGATGAGCTTGCGGTAGGCGCGGGCGCGGCGGGTGGCCTCGCTGAGGGCGTTGAGCCGCTCGGTCGCGAGGCCGAGGGCCTCGGCCGTGGCCTCGAAGAAGGCCACCTCGCCCTCGCCGAAGCTGCGGTTGGGCTGGGTGTTCGCCGTGAGCATGCCCACCACCTTGCCGGAGGCGTCCACGAGCGGCGCGGCGATCAGGCCCACCCGACCCTCTTGCTTGGGCCCGAAGTGGTAAACCCGCGGATCGTCGTAGATGTTGGGGATGAGCACCACCCGGTGTTCCTCTATGGCGAGCCAGCTGGCGGCGCGGTCCCGGGGGATGCGGGTACCGGCGGTGAGGTCGGGCGAGGTGGAGGCCACGATCTGCATCGCGTCGCCGTCCTCGGTGAGGAGGCCGATGGTGACGTTGCTCGTGCGGGTGTAGTTGCGCAGGGCGGTGAGGGTCTCGAGGTAGAGCTCGCCCTGGCCCTTGGCGCGGCGGGCGATGCGGTTGACCTCAACGATGCGCTCCAGCAGCTCCAGGCGCTCGCGCAGTCGCTGCTCGCGCTGCTCGGTCTCCAAAAAGCCCAGGATTTCCTCCACGAAGACGCGCCCCGCCTCCACCGAGTCCTGCGAGAAGGCGTCCACGCTGCTGAGGCTGTCCAGGTTGAAGGTGCCGTAGATCTGGCCGCCGCGCACGATGGGGATGAGCAGGTTGGCCTGCAGGGGGCGCCAGGGTGCGATCTTTTGGATCTCGGACTCCCGGTTGACCGCCTCCACGGTCTTGCGGGTGATGATGCGGGGCGTGCCCTCGCGCAGGGCCTGCTCACCCTGGCCGTACCAGCTCAGTTCGCTTTCGAAGGAGACCGAGGACCCCACGAGCTCGGGGGTGTGGCCGATCTGAGCACGGCAGACGAAGCGGTCGCCCTCCACCAGCCAGAGGCTGCCCGCCTCGGCCCCGGGCACCGACTCGAGCGCCGAGGCCAGCACCGCCAGATAGAAGGCCTCGGGGTCCTGATCGAGGGCCTCCTTCACCCGCTCGAGCGAGCGGAACACCTGGATTAGCCGCTCTTCTTGCGCCAGGTCGTGCAGCGCGGCGGCGAAGAAGTCTCCGCGCAGGGGGAAGAAGGTGCCGCTCACCGAGACGCTCTGCCCCGGCGTGCGCATGGCGATCGTCGTCCGGTAACGCCGGCCGTCCTGGACGGCCCGGACCACCGTGCGGCGCTTTTCCTCTTCGGGAAAGACCTTGGCGGCGGCGAGGGGTGCGTTCGGACGGGGGGCGGCCCCCGTCTTTTCCTCGAAGACGGCGTTGCCGCCGATCACGAGAAAGTCCTCCCCCTCGCGGCGCAGGAGCACGAAAGGATCCTCGGCCTGTTCCAGGGCGCCGAGCATCTCCTGGAAGGGCGTCAGTTCCTGGGGGAGGTCCATTTCGGCCCTAGGCTACCACAGTGGTGGGCGGGCCGGTTTAGGATGGAGGGCGGAGGTGACGATGAACAGCGAGGTCTTGGTCGTTTCGATGGCGCGAACCCCCATCGGCCGGTTCGGCGGGGCGTTCAAGGACACGACGCCCGCCCAGCTGGGCGCGCACGCAATGAAGGCGGCGCTCGAGCGCGCGGGCGTGCCGGGCTCCGCGCCCGACCTCTACATCTTCGGCAACGTGCTCCGAGCGGGCCACGGGCAGCTACTGCCCCGGCAGGCGGCGCTCGCGGCCGGCATCCCCGAAGAGGTCGACGGCTACGCTGTGGACATGGTGTGCTCGAGCGGCATGATGGCGGTGATGAACGCCGGCATGGCGCTGCGCGCGGGTGAGGCCGAACTCGTGCTCGCGGGCGGGATGGAGTCCATGTCGCAGGCTGCCTTCGCGCTCTCGGCACGGGCGCGCTGGGGCTACAAGTTCCTGCTCGGCAACCCCGAACAGGTCAAGGACCTGCTCCTCTACGACGGCCTCACCGACCCGATGACGGGCGAGGCGATGGGCGAAGAGACCGAGCGCCTCATCGCTGAGCACGGCGTCACCCGCGGCGAGCTCGACGAGGTGGCCTACCAGTCGCACAAGCGCGCGGCCGAGGCCACCGAGGCGGGGCTTTTCAAGGACGAGATCGCCCCCTACGAGCTCAAGACCCGCAAGGGCACGCTCACCCTCGAAGCCGACGAGGGCATCCGCCCCGAAACCACCCTGGATTCGCTAGCGGCGCTGCGCCCGGCCTTCATGAAAGACGGCGTCCTCACCGCCGGCAACTCGAGCCAGATCTCCGACGGCGCGGCCGCGCTCCTGCTCGCCAGCCCCGAGGCGGCCGAGAAGCATGGGCTCAAGCCTATCGCCCGCATCCTTGGCGGCACCTGGGCCGCCGGCCCTACCTGGCGCTTCCCCGAAGCGCCGGTCCCGGCGGTGAAGAAGCTGCTGGACAAGCTGGGCATGACCCTGGACGACTTCGACCTCATCGAGAACAACGAGGCCTTCGCGGTCAACAGCGTCCTCTTCCACCGCATGCTCGGCATCCCCTACGAAAAGATGAACGTCCTGGGCGGCGCCATCGCCCTGGGTCACCCTATCGGCGCCAGCGGCGCGCGCATCATCGGTACCCTGATCACCGCGCTCAGGGCCAAGGGCGGCCAGCGCGGGCTCGCCGCGCTCTGCCACGGCACCGGCGGGGCCACCGCGGTGGCCGTCGAGCTGGTCTAGCGCCGGTTCGTTTCCCAAAAGCGCGGGCCCCGATAGGGCCCGCGCTGCTGCTCAGCCGCCGTAGCTCCAGGGGGTGTCGCGCATGCACAGCGGCTCTTCCTCGGCCTCGGGCACGTCGTTCGCACCCACGCCCGTGACCCGGGTGATCCAGACCGCGTGGTCGCCACCGGCCTGCCAGGCCTCGGTTTCGAGGAAGAAGTACCACGGCAACGGCTCGAGCACCGGCAGCCCCGCTTCCATGCGGAAGGGTACGCCGTTGAGCTTGCCGTCCTCGACCCGGGTGGCCTTGAAAAACGCCGTGGCCAGTTCCTGCTGGCTCTTCGCCAGCGGGTGGACCGCGGCGCGGTTGCTCCGTTGCAGGATCTCGTAGAGGCCCGAGTCCTTGCGCACCCCTACAACGAAGAGGGGCGGCTCGATCGAGACCTGGGTGACGAAGGTGACGAGGGCGGCGCTGAAGCGCCCCTCGTCTTCGCTGGTCATTACGTAGACGCCGTTGAGCACCTTGCGCAGAACGCGTTTGCGGAGTGCGGGGTCCAGTTCGGCCATGCCCTCCAGTCTATCCCGGCAGCTCTGGCGAAACGGTGCCGTCGAACACGATGATCTCCCGCGCCAGCACCACCACCCGGTACTCGCCCGAGCCCCGCAAAAAGCGCTCCACCGCGTCGAGCACCTCGGCCACCCAGGCGGCGTCACCGCCGATCACGCTGAAGCCCACCAGTTCCCAGCCGTGCTCGTCGAGTCCGGCGACGCGCGCCGCCGAGACCGGAAAGCGCGCCTTGATGCGCTCCATCACGGGCCGGATGACGGCGCGCTTCTCCTTGAGGTTCGTCACCCAGGGGGTATCGAGCCGGGCGGTAAAGACGCCCACGTAGGCGTTCATTTCGCTTGCAGCATACCGCGCTCGAAGACGAGCCGCCCGCGGATCCAGACCGCGGCGACCTCGGCCTCGCGGGCGAGGGCGAAGAGCGCGCCCGTGGCGTGCTCGGCGCTCTCGGCGTGCTTCAGCACCGCCTCGAGCGTCGAGTTCGGGAGCGGGCTCAGCCACACCAGGTCGGCGCTCATGCCCGGCTCCAGGCCACCGGCCTCGTCTTCCTGGGCCAGCGCCGCCGCGCCCGCGCGGGTAGCCAGCCACAAGAGCGCCGCCGCGGACAGGTTCACGCCGTCCTCGCGCACCCGCTGGGTCTTGTAAGCGTCCATCGCCTCACCCAGCAGCGAAAAGCGCGTCCCGGCCCCCACGTCGCTGCCCAAGGCGAAGCGCGCGCCGGCGGTGAGGTGGGTCCGCATGGGGAAGAGGCCCGAGCCCAAAAAGGCGTTGGAGCTGGGGCAGTGGGCCACCCAGGCGGCGGCCGCGGCCAGGCGCTCGAGCTCGCGCGGGTTCGGGTGCACATCGTGGGCGAAGACCGCTCGCGGCCCCACCAGCCCGAAGCGGTCGTAGACGTCGAGGTAGTCGCGCGCCGCGGGGAAGAGGCGGGCCACCGCTTCGATTTCGCGCGGGTTCTCGTTCAGGTGGGTCTGGAAGTGCAGGTCGGGGTGCGCGCGCAGCAGGGCGCCGCTCACCTCCAGCAGCGCTTCGCTGGCGGCGAGCGCGAAGCGGGGTGTCACCGCGTAACGCAGGCCGTTCTTTCCGTGGAAGCGTTCGATGAGCGCCTGGTTCTCCTCGTAGGCGCGTTCGGGGGTGGTATGCAGCTCGCTGCGCAGGTTGCGGTCGCCGGTAGCCAGGCCGCTGGTGAGCGGAAAACCCAGCGCCTCCGCCTCCTCGAAGAGCGCCGCCTGCGCGGGAGCGTAGTGGCTGCCAAAGACGAGGGCGCGGGTGGTGCCGCTGCCCACGAGCGCCCGCAAAAAGGTGCGCGCCTCGCGGCGGGCGTAGGCCGCGTCGGCGAAGCGCGCCTCCGCTGGTAGGGTCACCCGCTCGAGCCAGTCGAGCAGGTCGAGCCCCAGAGCGCCGATGACGCCAGTCTGGGGGTAGTGGACGTGCGCGTCCACGAAGCCGGGCAGGAGCAGCCCGCCCGCGAGCCGCCGTACGGGCGCTTCGGGGTGGCGCGCGCGCACCTCCGCGAAGGGGCCGGTGTCGGCGATGCGCCCGCCTTCCAGATAGATGCCGCCGTCGCCGATGGCTTCGAGCCGGGCCTCCAGGAGCTCCTTCCCGGTCGCGTGCAAGAGGGAAGCACGAAGAATCACGCTCCCCAGCTTACAAAAAAGACCGGCGGCCCCGGGGCCGCCGGTCCGCTGCGGGCGCGGCTCAGCCTTCGCGCATTAGCTTGCGCAGCACCGTCTGCAGGATGCCGCCGTTGGTGTAGTAGTCCACGTCCACCTCGCTGTCGAGGCGGGCGAGCGCCTTGAACTCGATCACCTGGCCGTCGTCCTTGGCGGCGCGCACGGTCAGGATCTTGTGGGGCTCGAGCCCTTCCTCGAGGCCAAGGATGTCGTAGACCTCATAGCCGGTCAGGCCCAGGCTGTCGGCGTTCTGGCCGTCGGTGAACTCGAGCGGCAGCACGCCCATGCCCACCAGGTTGGAGCGGTGGATGCGCTCGAAGCTCTCGGCGATGACCGCCTTGACGCCCAGAAGCGCCGGGCCCTTGGCCGCCCAGTCGCGGCTCGAGCCGGTGCCGTACTCCTTGCCGCCGATGACGATCAGCGGGGTGCCCTCTTCCTTGTACTTCATCGCCGCGTCGAAGACGAACATCTGCTCGCCCTCCGGCAGCTTGACGGTGTAGCCGCCCTCGACGCCGTCGAGCATGAGGTTCTTGATGCGGATGTTGGCGAAGGTGCCGCGCATCATCACCTCGTGGTTGCCGCGACGGGAGCCGTAGGAGTTGAAGTCCTTGGGGTCCACGCCGTGCTCGATCAGGTAGCGGCCGGCGGGCGAGTCCACCGGGATCGCGCCGGCAGGGGAGATGTGGTCGGTGGTCACGCTGTCGCCCAGCTTGAGCAGCACCCGGGCGCCCCTGATGTCGCGCGGCGGCTCGGGCTCGAGCGGCATGTCCTTGAAGAAGGGCGGCTCCTGGATGTAGGTGGAGTTGGGGTCCCATTCGTAGAGCTTGCCGCTGGACGCGGGCAGGCCCTGCCAGCGCTCGTCGCCCTCGAAGACGCTGGCGTACTCCTTCTTAAACATCTCCGGGTCGAGCGTCTGGCGGATGGTCTCCTGGATCTCCTTCTGGCTGGGCCAGATGTCGCGCAGGTAGACGGGCCGGCCGTTGGGGTCGTGACCCAGGGGTTCCTTGTCGAGGTCGATGTCCACCCGACCGGCCAGGGCAAAGGCCACCACCAACATCGGGCTCGCCAGGTAGTTGGCGCGCACGTGCGGGTTGACGCGGCCCTCGAAGTTGCGGTTGCCCGAGAGCACGCTGGCCGCCACTAGGTCGCCCTTTTCGATCGCTTCGGCGATGTCCTCCGGCAAGGGGCCAGAGTTGCCGATGCAGGTGGCGCAGCCATAGCCCACCACGTGGAAGCGCAGCGCCTCCAGGAAGGGCATCAGGCCGGCCTTCTCCAGGTAGTCGGTCACCACCCGGCTGCCTGGGGCCAGGCTGGTCTTGACCCAGGGCTCGACGTTCAAGCCCGCCTCGACCGCCTTCTTGGCCAGCAGGCCGGCACCGATGAGGACCGAGGGGTTGGAGGTGTTGGTGCAGCTGGTGATCGAGGCGATGACGACCGAGCCGTGCTTCAGCTCGAACTCTTCGTCCTCGCGCTTGACCAGCACCTTCTTGTCGAGCTCGTCTTCCGAGAGCCCCAGACCCAGCTTGGTGGCGGGTTTGAGCAGGTCTTCGTGGAACTGCTCCTTCATCTGGCTCAGCGGGATGCGGTCCTGCGGGCGCTTGGGCCCGGCCAGGCTGGGCTCGACCGTGCTCATATCGAGCTCCACGTACTCGGAGAACTCCGGCTCCACCTCGCCGTCGCGGAAGAGGCCGACGGCGCGGGTGTACTTCTCCACCAGGTCCACCAGCCCCTCGGAGCGACCGGTGAGGCGCAGGTAGGCCAGGGTCTCCTCGTCCACCGGGAAGAAGCCCATGGTGGCGCCGTACTCGGGGGCCATGTTGGCGATGGTGGCGCGGTCGGCCAGACTGAGCTTACTCACGCCGGGGCCGTAGAACTCCACGAACTTGCCCACCACGCCGTGCTGGCGCAGCTTCTGGACCACGGTCAGCACCAGGTCGGTGGCGGTGGCGCCCTCGGGCAGCTCGCCGGTCAGCTTGAAGCCTACCACCTTGGGCGCGAGCATGTAGTAGGGCTGGCCCAGCATGACCGCCTCGGCCTCGATGCCGCCCACGCCCCAGCCGAGCACGCCCAGGCCGTTGATCATCACCGTGTGGCTGTCGGTGCCCACCAGGCTATCGGGGAAGGCGTAGGTCTCGCCGTCTTCCTCCTGGCGCATGACCACCTGGCCCAGGTACTCGAGGTTGACCTGGTGGATGATGCCCTGCCCCGGCGGCACCACGTGGAAGCCGTCGAGCGAGGTCTGACCCCACTTGAGCAGGGTGTAGCGCTCGGTGTTGCGCTCGTACTCCTTGTCCACGTTGGCCGCGAGGGCGTAGGAGGTGCCGAAGAAGTCGATCTGCACCGAGTGGTCGATGATCAGATCCGAGCGAACCTGGGGGTTGATCTTGGCCGGGTCCTTGCCGAAGCGCTCCATGGCGCTGCGCATCGCGGCCAGGTCCACCACCGCGGGCACGCCGGTGAAGTCTTGCAGCACCACCCGCGCCAGCTTGAGCGGCACGGTGATCTCGCCCGGCTCCGGCTTCCAGCCGGCCAGGTTCTTCACGTCTTCTTCGCTTACGCCGTAGGTTCCGGCGTTGCGCAGTACGCTTTCGAGCAGGATCTTGATCGAGAAGGGCAGCTTGCTGATCTCCCCGAGCCCCTGCTTCTCGAGCTCGGTGAAGTCGAAGTACTGCACCTTGCCCGCCGCGGCATCCAGCGTTTTCTTGGTTCCAAAGAGGTCTTTGTACGCCATGTGCGCTCCTTTCCCGCGCCAATACGACGCGGCTTCGAACGGATCGGTTGTGGGGTGGTTTGTACCGAACCGGGTGCGCCCCGCTCAGCAACCCTTACTATAACATGCCCGCCAGGAAACCCTCCTCGCGCACGGCGCGAATGAGGTCCATGACGGTCAGGCGGTGCGGGTCGTACTCGACAGTCACCTGGCCCAGTTGCTGCACCTCGGTCTTGAGCACGCCCTTCTGCCGCGCGAGCGCGGCGACCACCTTCTCCATCTGCGCCTCGTCCTCCACCCCTTGGATCCCGAGCATGATCCGGTTCATCATAGCGATATTCTACGCAATCGCTCAGCCGAGCACATACTCCGGGCCCTCGCGGTTTCCGCGTGCGCCGAGCACGCGTGCGAAGAGGCGGCGCTTGCTGTCGGCCAGGCCTGTGGCCTGGGCCGCGCGCGCCAGGGTCGGGTCCTCCTCGGGGTCGACGAGCAGGGCCACCTCGTAGGCGGCGGCGTCGTAGGCCGACTTCACGAGTGCGCGCAGCAGCCCTTCGAGCGTTTCCGGGTCATCGGCGAGCGCGCGGGTGACGAGGACGGTGGCGCGGTCGCCCTGCCACACCGCCTGGGCCAGCAGGAAGCCGTGGAGCTCGCCGTCCTCTTCGGCGACGAAGCTGTGGCGGGTGCGGCTGTAGTAGCGCAGCGAGGCCGGCGTGGCCCGGTAACCGTGCTTGGAACGCTCGGGGGCGAGGCGGCGCTCCAGCTTTTCGAGGGGTTCGAAGTCGGGTTCTTCGAGGAAGCGATAGAGCATGGTCTTAGCCTACCGCCTGGCGGCGGAGACGATCGGCCCCCACCAGGGTCAGCGCGGCTAGGAGCGCGAGCCAGGGGGCGGGAGAGCGCCTACCCAGCACGTCGTTCAGGCGGTTGCCCTGGGGGCGGGGGAGGTTGGTCTCGGCGTAGCTGAGGAGGCTGCGGGCGCCGGTGGGGGTGAAACCGGGCCGCTCGCCCGCATGCAACGGTGCGGGCCCCGCGCGCAGGGGCTCGAGCCAGTTGTAAAGCAGCACGACGAAGGCCGGCTGCCGCGCCAGCGCCTCCGCCGGGGGAAGGTAGAGCTCGCCACCGCGCGCGTAGACCAGCCCCCGGCCGTCCGCCGCGCGCACGATCGCGCGCCATCCGCCCGGCGGCGGTGCAGGTACGGGCAGTCGCTGTCCCTGCAGCTCGACCCCGCGCGTTAGCGGGTGGGTGGGGTCCACGTCGGAGACGAGGGCCTCGCCCTGCGTCTCGGTGGCGAAGTAGAGCGTGGGCAGCGCGGCCGGTTCGCGCGGGGGCGTGCCCGCGACCACGCGGCCGTCGGCGGCCGCTGTCCGGGTGCGCCGCGCGCCGAGCACCGCCAGCGCCCGGGCCACGGCCTCGCTTTCCAGCTCAAGCGCCACCCTGGGCCGGCTCTCGCGCCAGAAGGCTTGCTGATCGAGCGCGAGCGCGTCGTCTCCGCTCAAGGCGGCTTTGAGCCGGGCTGCGTCGCGCTTGAGGGTTGCGGTGGCGAAGCGCCCCGGCGGCACATTCAGGCTCTGGCGTTCGCCCTCCACGGTCAGCTCGCCCCGCCACGGCCCGGGGCCGGCGTTGTAGACGGCGGCAAAGTCTCCCGTGAGCGCGGTCAGCCCCGCGTTGGGCTCGTTCCCGGCGACGTCGAGGAAGGCCACCCCCTCGAGTCCCGGGTCGGCGTCCCCCACCACCAGCACCGCCGCGCCGGGGAGGAGGCGGCGCCCCTCCTGGATTGCCGCTTCGAGCTGTGCGCTCGAGGCCCCTGCAGTCCAGGGCTCGGCGTGCGCGAGCAGCGCATCGCCGGACGCCGGACCCCAGGCGCGTACCTCGACCCCGGCGCGCACCACCACAGCGCGGTCCGCGGCCTCGAGCCAGGGCCGCACCTGCTCTCGCGCCCGCTCCACGCGGCTCTTGCCGGCGGCGTCCCGGGCCGCCATCGAGGCGCTGGCGTCCACGACTACCACGAGCTCGCTCGGCCGCCTCTGAGGGCGGGTGGGGCCGGCGAGCGCCAGCACGGTGAGCGCGCCCGCGAGCAGCAGCAGCGCGAGCCGCAGGTCGAGGCGACGCCGGTGCCGTCCCCTGGCCCCGCTCTTTTGCAGCAGCCAGACGCCCGCCGCGGGTACGAGCGGCGGGCGCTGGCGGGCGTAGATCCAGTAGACCCAGCCCAGCAGGAGCCCCAGCAGCAGGAGCGCCGGACGTTCGAACGTTACCAAGCCACCTCCAGCAGACCGTGGCCCTCGAGGGTGTTACCCCGGCGCATCTGATAGCCCGCGCTTGCGCCCAGGTGGTCGGCCACGAAGTCGAGGAACTGCGAGAACTTGTCGGAGAACTCGTAGAGCATGGCCTGGACCTCGGGGTCTTCCACCGACTGCATCATCATGAAGGGTAGCAGCTGGGCCGCCTGCTTGAGGGACTCGCGGTTGTTGCCGTAGCTGAGCCCCGAGGCCGCGCCGGGCAGGTAGGTCTCGGCGAGGCGGCGGTAGTCGGGGTCCTCGGCGAAGGTGGGGCCGCCGATCAAGTCGGCCGCGCGCTCGGAGGTGGCCAGGTAAAGGCGGTTGCCGTCGCTAACGAGGTAGAAGGTGCCGAGCATTCCCACCGCGATCTCCTTACCTGGAAGGCCGCCCATGTCCACCTCGTTCACCTGGAAGCCGCCCGTTCCTTCGGGCGTGGCGAAGCCGGCGAGCATCTGGAACCAGGTAAGCAGGGTGACCTCGGCCGTCAGCGGATCGCGCGCCTCGAAGACGAAGAGCAGGTTGCCCGTCGGGTTCTGCAGGGCCTCCTCGGGGCTGGCGGCCCCAGCGTCCACCATGGCGAAGTGGCTGCCGAAGGCCGAGAGGTCGAGCGAGAAGTCCTGCCCCAGCTCGGCGGCGTAACGGGTCACGTAGTCGCCGAAGGCGGCGAGGTCGAAGACGCCGCTGTAGGCGCTCAGGCCGCGCGGCAGCTCGTCGATCGGCCAGGCGGTTTCGTCGGTGAGGAAGAGGGCGGCGAGCTCGGGGTCGTACTGCGGCTCGAAGCCGACGCGGGTAGCGGTGTGCAGGCCGTCGGCCTCGATGGTCATGCCGAAAGCGTAGCTGCCGAAGGTCTTGATGCTGTCCACCACGCGCGGCGGCAGCCCCAGGGCGGGGTCTTCGAGCAGGGGCCACAGGGGCTCGCCCTCGACCCAGGCCAGCACGTCGCCCTCGATGGGGAGCTCGAGCCCCCGCTTACCAGCCAGGAAGCGCTCCACGGCCCCTTCCGAGCCCATGAGCACAAGCTCGCCGTTGTGGCCGATGTAGCCGGGCATCCCCCCTGCTTCTTCATCGAAGCGCTCGAGTACCCAGCCGTTGCGGGTGATGGGGTTCTCCATCGACTTGTTGAGCAGGGCGATGAACGTGTCCACGCGGTCGGCCGAGGGGCGGGCGAGCGCGAAGATGTCGCCGCTGGGGTAGACCACCAGGATGCCTTCGCGTCCTACGAGGTCGATGTTGAGCACCTCGCCGGCGAGCTGGAGGTCGTCGGCGGTGAGCTCGCCGTCCTGTTCGAGCATGCGCTTGAAGAGGTCGGAAAGGCCCAGGCGCCGCCACTCGGCCTGGAAGTTGATGAAGAAGGCCTGTTTGATTGCGAGGTTGCGGGTATACACCCCTCCGGCCGCGCCGGGCGGGGTGAGCGCCGGCAGGCTTTGCGCTAGAGCGGCGGAGAGGAGGAGCACACCTACGAAAACCAAAGAAAGGAAGGGCTTGCGCATCATGGCTCCATACTACCAGTGCATGATGAGGAGATGGGGAACTGGCGCCCTGGGCCGGTGTTGGTCGCTTCAAAGATAGCGCGGTTCGGCGCCTTTGCGGCCCGAATACCAGGCTTCGAGGCCAATGCGAGCGAGCCGCCGGCCCGAGGGTGGGGCGGCCCAGACGCGGCAGTCGGCGTCTGCGAGCGCTTCAAGCGCCTCCTTGCGCGCGGGTGCGCCCGGGCGGTCGAGCACGTAGCCGAAGCGGTTGCGCGAGGGCCAGACCACCTGCGCGCCCTGTGGAGGGGTGGCCACCGCTTCCAGCGTGGGAACCCCCACCAGCGGCAGGTCCCAGGCGCGCGCGAGGGCGGTGGCGGTCGCGAGCCCCACGCGCAGGCCGGTATAGGAGCCCGGGCCTTCGCCCACCACGATCAGGTCGAGCTCCGCCGGCTCCACGCCGCTCCAGACGAGAAAGTTCTCCAGGTCGCCCACCAGGGTTTCGGCGTGGGCGCGTCCCCGCCGCAGGGTTCGCTCGCTATGAAGGGTACCCAGCACCAGGTAGGGGGTGGCGGTGTCCAGCGCCAGCGCGTTCACGGCCCAAGTCTAGCGCTCCGGCGCTAGACTTGGAAGTAAGGAGGCGTTCCATGACCTTCCGCAGGTTCGTCGCGACGCTGCTCAAGGTGGAGCGGGCCAGCTCGCGCCTCACCATGGTGAAGATGCTGGCCGAGGCCTTTCGCGAGCTACCGCCCGAGGAGGTCCCGCTGGCGGTGCTGCTGCTTCAGGGGCGGGTGGCCCCGGAGTTCGAGGGGCTCGAGTTCGGCGTGGCCGAGAAGGAGGCGGCCAAGGTGCTGGCGCTGGTGCTGGGCAGGGACGAGGCGGAGGTGGCGCGCGCCGTCAAGGAGAAAGGCGACATCGGCGCCTACGCCCGCGAGGTGCTGCCCGAGCGCGAGGGCGGCCTGACGGTCAGGCAGGTCTACGACGAACTCAGGGCCATCGCCGAGGACTCGGGCAAGGGTTCCCAACTGCGCAAGCGCGAGCGGCTGGCGCGGCTGCTGACGGCGGCGAGCCCCGAGGAGGCAGCGGTGATCCTGCGCACCGTGACCGGGCGGCTGCGCCTGGGCGTGGGCGACGCGACCGTGCTGGAGGCGCTGGCGCTGGCCTTCTTGGGCGACCGCGACAAGAAGCCGCTTTTGGAGCGGGCCTACAACCTGACGTCGGACCTGGCCTACGTTGCCCGGCTGGCGATCGAGGGCGAGGAAGCGCTGCGGGCGGTGAAGCTCGAGGTGGGCAAGCCGGTGCGGATGATGCTGGCTGAGCGGCTCGCGGGCCCCGAGCAGATCATGGAAAAGCTGGGTCCCCACTTCGCCGAGCACAAGTACGACGGCGAGCGGGTGCAGGTTCACTTCGACGGCCAGCGCTTCTGGGTCTACTCGCGGCGGCTGGAAAACATCACCCACCAGTACCCCGACCTGCTGGAGGCACTTGATGAGGTGCAGAAGGAGCCTTTCATCATCGAGGCCGAGGCGGTGGTGGTGGACCCGGTTACCGGCGAGATGCGCCCCTTCCAGAACGTCCTCAACCGCAAGGTCAAGCACCTGACACCCGAGCTTTTGGAGAAATACCCCGTTAAAGGCTTCGTCTTCGAAATCCTCTACCATGCCGACAAGGCGCTCATCGACCGGCCCTACACCGAACGCCGCCAGGAGCTGGAGCGGTGGTTCCGGCCCCACGAGCGGCTCGAGCTTTCCACCAAGCATTTCATCGAAACGACCGGGGAGCTGGTCCAGTTCTTCGACGCCTCCATCGAGGCGGGGTGCGAGGGGCTCGTTTGTAAGAAGCCCGACGGCGAGTACGAGGCCGGCAAGCGTGGCTTCAAGTGGGTCAAGTACAAACGCGGCATCGCCGGCAAGCTCTCCGACACCCTCGACCTGGTGGTCGTCGGCGCCTGGCTGGGCCGAGGAAAGCGGGCCGGCAGCTACGGTTCGCTGCTGGCGGCGGCCTACAACTCGGATGAAGACCGCTTCGAGACGCTGACCAAAGTGGGTTCGGGGTTCAGCGACGAGGACCTGAACGAGGTGTTGCCCCGGAGGCTCGAGCCCTACCGGCGCGAGGAGCGGCACCCACGCGTCTGGTCGCTGCTCGAGCCCGACGTCTGGTTCGACCCGGCGCTGGTCGTCGAGGTCGAGGCCCAGGAGATCACCCTCAGCCCGGGCCACACCTGCGCCTTTGGCGCCGTTCGGGAAGGCCGCGGCCTGGCGCTGCGGTTTCCCCGCTTCGTCCGCTATCGCGACGACAAGAGCCCCGAGGAGGCGACCACCACCAAGGAAGTGGTGGAGATGTACCGAAATCAGTGGGCTTAGCTGGTGTGCGGTTCGTGGTGCGTAGTTCATGGTTCGTGGTGCGCAGTAGCGAAACTGATTTACGGCCTGTGGCTTGTGGTGGTCCGGTCAATGGCAACCCAATCTCGGCTTGTCGCCCAGCATGGACTCCGGGTCTCACCCGCTTCGCGGGTTCGCCCGGGGATACGTCTTTGGTTTGAATAGGCAAACAGTAGTTCGTGTCCCCGGCCAAGGGAGCGTAGCGACCGCGAGACCGGGCTTGCCCCGGACTTGATCCGGGGGTCCATGCTACGCCCAAAACCTGCGGTTACGTTGCCACAAAGCAATGCTCGCTCCCTTGGGGGTGGGTTGGGGCGGGGGTTGTTGGCGGTGCAAAGGCCAGATGCCGGTTGCCGATACGTGACCTCCCCACACTCCGAATAAAATCCCCTCCGGCTGCTTCACAGCTACCTTCCCAGGGGGTTAAAACGCCATCGGACGAAAGCGAAGCGGCCGCCATGCTTTAAGCTCTGGATCCCCCGCTTTCGCGGGGGTAGGCCCAGCTCGCTCAGGTCTGCGACCTGCTTGCTGGAATGACGTGTCTACTGGGACGGCGTGCTTGACCCGTAGTTCTCGCGACGGTGAATTCGCCGTCTAGGACGAAAGCGTTCCCGGTAAAGACTTCGGTCATTTCAGGCAGGCGGCGAAGCCGCGTGACCACAGGCCCTGACCGGTCACCGCCCCGCGGTCGAGGTTGCGCCGAACGGGTATCCTGCAAGCATGACCTTTGCACAAACGCTAGACCGTTTCCTGACCCTCACGCGGGAGCTATGGTCCTCGCAGGCAGGCTGGATCTTGCTGCTTTCCGCCCTCACGGGCCTGCTCTACCTGCTCCCCGATTCGGCCTCCGTGCCGCTGGGCCTCGTCGTTGTGCTCGTTTTGGCGACCTTGACGGTCTTCTGGGTCAAGGTGGCGGCCGCCGAGGGGCGTCTCGACGCTGGCGCTTTCGAGGGCAAGACGCCGGACTGGCTCGGGCATCTGGGCGTGGTTTTGGGGATGTTCACGGTTTTCGTGGCGCTGGCGGTCGTGGTGTTGGTGCCCGTGCTCATAGTGCCCTTTTTCGTGATCGCGGCCGCTTTCCTGTGGCTAGGTCTGGCCTTGCTACTGGCGCTCTACGAACCTGCCATCTACGTTTGGGCCTCGGGATTCAGCGATGCGCTAGAGAAGACCTGGGCGCTTTTGCGTCGTTTCGAGCAGCGCGGGGCGTTGCTGGAGGCGCGGTTTTGGTACCCGCTCCTGCTGGGCCTGGTCGTCGTGGTGCCGCAGTTTTTCCTCCCGGCGCACGGTCTGGCCGCGGCGATAAGCAACTTCCTGGTGGCTTTGGTGCAGATTCCCTGGTTCGTTGCTCAGCTGGTAGTGCTTTATGAAAACATCTGGCGCGAGCGTGAAGGCTCGGCGGAGTCTTCTGGTTAGGCCTGTGACTTTTACCCAATTTGGACTTAAAGCGTATATATTATTTACTGGAATGCATCTTGTGATACCATCGGTGCATGAAACAAGTCGGCGGAGTTCTCGAACGGACGGTGTGGTATGCCCTCGCGTTCGCGAGGCGCTCGGCCCTTGGTTTGGTGCTGGCGGGGCTCTTCGTCGCGGCTTCGCGCGTGCTCCACGCGGCGATGGCCTGGTCGTGGTTCGCTCCGACTTCGCTTGCCGACATGCACCCATTCGCGCCGATGGCGTCCCCGCTTGCCTGGGCGGGTGCGCTCGCTGGCTGGTTTGCGGCGGCGTGGGTGGCCTACCTGGTGGTGGGCTGGTTGCAGTGGGCGCTTTCCGGCCGCGAGCCGGCCTTCCCGGCTGCCGTCGGCGTGGCGCTCGGGGCGGGTTTGCCGCTCCTTATCGTTAATGTGGCGTTGGCGCTGATGCTCTGGCCTGTGCCCTTCCCGCCTGCGGGCGGCGCGTACTGGGCCTACCAGATCACCGGCCTGGTTGCGCTCGTTTTGCTGCTTCCGGCCATGGTCTACGCGGCTGTGCACGCCTGGGGGTTCCGGGCCGCGCTGGGGCGTTTGGCCGAGACGCTGCGCGGCACCGACTACGGCCGCCTGCTGGCCCGTCCCGGGTTCTGGGTGGCGCTGGCGCCGCTGGTGCTGTGGCTGGCGCTGGTACCGTGGCTGGGTGGAGTAGAACTGCGGCTCGATCTGGACCGGGCGCTCGAGCCGCAGTTCTACGGCTTCCTCTTCGCCGAGGCGTTGCGCGGCTTCCTGACGACGGTGATCGGGCTTCCCATCGTGGCCGCGTCACTGCGTAGCGTCTACGACGTGGTGTGGGGTGCTCCCGAGCGCGCTAGCGCCACTCCAGCACCCCCTGCCGCCTGAGCGCGGGGACGATTGCCTCACCCACCCGCAGATGGGCGTAGCCGCCCACGGCGCGAGCCGCGCGCTCGAGCACGCGCAGCTGCGTGGTCAGCGCCTCCCGCCAGGCCGCTAGAGCGGCGCGGTCCACCCGCACTCGCGTGCCGATTTCGACGTCGCGCCACTCGGCCTCGCGGGGCGGTGGTTCCAGCTCCTTGGGGGCGAGCACCTGTATCAAGATCGGTCTGCGCGGGGCGAGGCTCCTGAAGAAGCCGACCCAGTCGCCCTCGTCGAGACCGTCGCTGACGAGGACGAGCTGCCCGTGGGCGCGCCTTAGCTCTCCGAGCGCCGCCATAGGGCCCCGGGGGTCGGGAGCGAGGCGGGCGTGGTCGGCGGGGCGGCGGAGCCGGTGCAGGCCGGCCTGGCCGAGCGCGAAGGTTTCGTCGGGCAGGGCGGCGGCGAGCAGCGTACGCGCCACCTCGCGGGCGAAGGTGCGCTTGCCGTGCAGGTCCATGCTGGGCGAGCCGTCGAGCCACAGGGTGAAACGGGCCCGCTCCTCGCCTTCCCAGACCCGGGTGTAGAGCCGGCCGGTGCGGGCGTAGGCCTTCCAGTCGACGAAGCGCGGGTCGTCGCCCGGGGTGTAGCCGCGCAGCTCCATGAAGTCGAGGCTCTCGCCGGTGCGGCGGCTCTGGCGCCCGCCGGGCAGCGGCTGGCGCAAAGGCGTGCGGATGCGGTAGCGGAACACGGCTACTTGGGCAGCGCCTTGGCGAGCAGGTCTTCGAGGACGCGGGCCTGGGTTACGCCCTCGAACTGTGCCTCCTCGGTGAGGAAGAGGCGGTGAACCAGCGCCGGCCGGGCGGCGGCGCGCAGGTCGTTCCACTCGACGTAGGCGCGGCCTGTGAGCGTTGCGAAGCCCCGTGCCAGCGCCAGCCAGGCCTTGGCGCCGCGGGGGCTGACGCCGAAGCGCAGGCGGGGCTCTTCGGAGGCGAGCTGGGCCAGGTTGACTACCGCCTCGAGCGCGCTCGAGGCGACCCGCACAGCCCGGGTCTGCTCTTGTAGCTGCAAAAAGTCATCGGGCCCAGCCACCGCTTCGGGTTCACGCGGCGTCTCGCTGAGGATGCGCATCCAGACGGCGCGTTTGGGCGCGGTGATCTCGATCTTGGCCATGAAGCGGTCCACCTGGGCCTCGGGCAGGGGGTAGGTACCTTCGAGCTCGATGGGGTTTTGGGTGGCCAGCACCATGAAGGGCTGGGGCAGCGCATGGCGCACCCCGTAGGCCGTGACCGCGCCCTCTTCCATGGCCTCGAGCAGGGCCGATTGCGTCTTGGGGGTGGCGCGGTTGATCTCGTCGGCCAGCACCACCTGGGCGAAGAGTGGGCCGGGGCGGAACTCGAAGCGCCCGTCCTGCCAGACCTCGGTGCCGGTGACGTCGGCGGGTAGCAGGTCCGGTGTGAATTGGATCCGTCGGTAGCTGAGGCCGCTGGCGGCGGCGAAGCCGCGGGCGAGCAGCGTCTTCCCCAGGCCGGGCAGCCCCTCCAGCAGCACGTGGCCGCCGCTGGCCACCGCGGCGAGCAGCGCGTCCACCACTTCCTCCTGACCGAAGAGGACACTGGAGAGGGCCTCGCGCACCTTCTGAATCGCCATGCTCCGTTATACCCGAAGCCTGGATGAGCCTGGGGTAAGCTGGGTGGCGGAGTTCGGGAGGTGGCCGTGCCGTTCTTGCCCTATCAAACCGGTTGGATAGAGGTCATTGTGGGCCCCATGTTTTCGGGCAAGTCGGAAGAGCTCATCCGGCGCGTCAAGCGGGTAATGATTGCTGGACAAAGGGTGCGCGTCTTCAAGCCCCGGCTCGATGACCGTTACCACAAGACCGACGTGGTGAGCCACGACGGCCAGCGGGTCGAGGCGGAGCCGGTGGCGGACGCCGCCGAGCTGCTCGCGCGGATGGAGGCGAACGGGCCGGTGCAGGTGGTGGCCGTGGACGAGGCGCAGTTCTTCGACGCCGCGCTTCCGGAGGCGCTTGAGCGGCTGGCGGACCAGGGCATTCGCGTGATCGTGGCCGGCCTCGACCTCGACTTTCGCGGCGAGCCCTTCGGGCCCATGCCCCAGCTGCTGGCCCGGGCCGAGTTCGTGGAAAAACTTAGCGCCGTCTGCGTGCGCTGCGGGCGCGCGGCGACGCGCACCCAGCGCCTCATCGACGGGGAACCGGCCCGCGCTAGCGACCCGGTCATCCTCGTGGGGGCCAAGGAGGCCTACGAGCCGCGCTGTCGCGGCTGCCACGTGCTGCGCGACTAGCGGGGCGGCTCTACCGGCACCGTGCGTCCGCGCGCTTTGGGAATGCGTATCTCGAGCACCCCCTGCTTGAGGCTGGCCGCGGCCGCGCCCTCGACCAGCGGCTCGGGCAGGGTGAGCGAGCGCCGGAAGTACCCCGTGGGGCGGGTGCGAACGACGAAGCGGCCTTCTGGTTCGTGACGGTACCCGGCGATGGTCACCGTGCGCCCTTCTTCCTGGAGTTTGAGGTCCTCGGGGTTGACGCCGGGAACGTCGACGAGGATGCGGTAGGCCTCGCCCTCGTCGATCACGTCCACCGCAGGCGCCCAGCCCGCCAGCGTGTCGGAGCCGAACTGCGCCTCCAGCGCTTCGATGCGCCGTTTGAGCTCGATCAGTTTTTCAATGGCTGCCCAGCGGTCGCTTCGTTCCAGTTCCATACCCGCCTCCCGCTTCCAGTCTAGCGCCGTAGGATGGGGGTGTGCAGCCGATGGTTCCCGTGCTTACCGGCCCCAGCGCCAGCGGCAAGTCGTCGCTGGCCCTCAGGCTCGCGCAGCACGCGCCCATCGAGATCGTGAGCGCCGACGCCACCATGGTCTACCAGGGGCTGGACGTGGGCACCGACAAGCCGTCCGCCGCTGAGCGGACCCGGGTACCCCACCACCTGGTGGACGTGGCGCGGCCCGACGAGGCCTACGACGTGGTGCGCTGGGTGGAGGCGGCCGAGCGCGCGATCGCCGAGGTGTGCGCCCGCGGGCGGATCCCGCTGGTGGTGGGGGGCACGGTCTACTACCTGCGCGGGCTGTGCGAAGGGTTGCCCACCACCCCGCCGCCGGACGAGGCGGTGCAGCAGGCGATCCGGGCCGAGCTGGAAGACCGGGGAGCACAGGCGCTGCTGGCCGAGCTGACGACCGCGAGCCCGGCCGACGCGGCGCGGGTGGCCGGCAACCCGCGGCGGCTGGTGCGGGCGCTGGAGGTGCTCAGGCGCACGGGGCGGCCACCGGCCGGGTTTCCGCCCCGCCCGCCGCGGGTGCGCTGCGCCAAGCTGGTGCTCTGGCCCGAGCGGGCGGCGCTCAAGGACAGGGTTTGGGAGCGGGCGCGCTGGCAGTTCGAGCACGGCCTGATTGCCGAGGTGCGGGCCTTGCTCGAGCGCTACCCTCGCATGCCCACCGCGCTCCAGTCCATTGGTTACAAGGAGATCGTGCGCTACCTGCGAGGTGAGTGGAGCTACGAAGAAGCGCTCGAGGCCGACCGGCGCGCGGTGTGGCGGTTGATCAAGCGCCAGTACACCTGGCTGCGGCGTGAGCCCGGCGACGTTACCTACCTGCCCCGGGCGGGAGAAGCGGCTTGGCCCGGCCTGGTTTTCTGGTTCCGCCGCCGTTTCCCCCTTTCTTGACGGGTGCGTGCGCTGCGCCGTATGCTGGCGCAAAACCCAAGACGGGGAAGGAGGGCACCGATGGACAAGGACCGCATCGAAGCCGTACTCAAGGAGACGCGCAGTTTCGAACCGCCCGAGGCGTTTCGGCTTACTGCGCGCGTCAAGAGCGAAGAAGAATACGAGGCCGAATACCTGCGCTCGATCGAGGATCCCGAAGGCTACTGGGCCGGGGTGGCCGGAGAGCTCGAGTGGTTTGAGCCCTGGGAGAAGGTGCTTGAGTGGGAGCCACCCCACGCCAAGTGGTTCGTCGGCGGCAAGACCAATGTGAGCTACAACGCCCTCGACCGGCACCTGGCGACCTGGCGGCGTAACAAGGCCGCGATCATTTGGGAGGGCGAGCCGGGCGACAGCCGCACGCTCACCTACCACGAGCTGCATCGCGAGGTGGGTCGTTTCGCCAACGCGCTAAGGCGCTTGGGGGTGAAGAAGGGCGACCGCGTCACCCTTTACATGCCTATGATTCCCGAAGCGGCCATCGCCATGCTCGCCGCGGCCCGCATCGGAGCGGTGCACTCGGTCGTCTTCGGCGGCTTCTCGGCCAGCGCCCTGGCCGAGCGCATCAAGGACGCCGGCAGCGAGGTGCTGATTACCGCTGACGGTGGCTGGCGGCGCGGGCAGATCGTTCCCCTCAAGGAAGCGGCCGACGAAGCGGTGCGCGAGACCGGCGTCGTCAAGCACGTGGTCGTGGTGCGGCGCACCGGCCAGGGGGTGCCCATGGAGCCGGGCCGCGACCACTGGTACCACGAGCTTGTAGAGGGCGTGCCCGACGAGGCCCCGCCCGAGCCGATGGACAGCGAGGACCCGCTCTTCATCCTCTATACCTCCGGTTCCACCGGCAAACCCAAGGGCGTGCTGCACACCACCGGCGGCTACATGACCTACACCTTCCACACCGCCCGCACCGTCTTCGATCTCAAGGACGACGACACCTACTGGTGCACCGCCGACGTGGGCTGGATCACCGGCCACTCTTACATTGTCTACGGCCCCCTGCTCAACGGGGCCACCGTGGTGATGTACGAGGGCGCGCCCAACCACCCCGAGCCCGACCGCTTTTGGGAGATCGTCGACAAGCACGGGGTGACCATCCTCTACACCGCCCCCACCGCCATCCGCGCCTTCATGAAGTGGGGCGAGCAGTGGCCGATGAAGCACCGCCTCGACTCGCTCAGGCTGCTGGGCACGGTGGGCGAGCCCATCAACCCCGAGGCCTGGCTGTGGTACTACCGGGTGATCGGCAAGGAGCGCTGCCCTATCATGGATACCTGGTGGCAGACCGAGACCGGCGGCATCATGATCACCACGCTGCCGGGCGCTCACCGGATGAAGCCCGGCTTTGCCGGCAAGCCCTTCTTCGGCATCGCCCCCGAGATCGTGGACGGCGAGGGGAATCCCATTACCGAGCCCGACCAGGGCGGTTACCTGGTGATCACCAAGCCCTGGCCCAGCATGCTGCGCACCGTCTGGGGCGACCCGGAGCGCTTCGTGAACCAGTACTGGAGCCGGTACCCCGGCAAGTATTTCACCGGTGACGGCGCGCGCCGCGACGCCGAGGGCTACTACCTGATCCTGGGGCGGGTGGACGACGTGATCAACATCAGCGGCCACCGCCTGGGCACGATGGAGGTCGAAAGCGCCCTGGTGAGCCACCCGGCAGTGGCCGAGGCGGCGGTGGTGGCCCGGCCCGACCCCATCAAGGGCGAGGCGATCGTGGCCTTCGTGACGCCGGTGGGCGACGTCGAGGCCAGCGAGGCGCTGGCCGAGGAGCTGAAGGAGCACGTGGTCAAGATGATCGGCGCCATCGCCCGCCCGGCGGAGATCCGCTTCGCCGCCGCCCTACCCAAGACGCGCTCGGGCAAGATCATGCGCCGGCTGCTGCGCCAGATCGCCGCGGGGCAGGAGGAGATCTCGGGCGACACCTCCACCCTCGAAGACCGCAGCGTGGTCGAGCAACTGAAAAAAGGTTTGTAGGCAAGGGCTTTTCGCAGCACCGGGGCGCCGCGTGCCCCGGTGCTTTACGCGCGTGGCGACAAGTGATAAGATTTATCAGGTATGGACACCGATGCGCTCGAGCGCCGCATGACCGCCCGTGGGCTGCGGCGCACGCCCCAACGCCTGGCCGTCTGGCGCGCCTTCGCCGAGCGGCCGGGCCGGACCATCCGCGAGGTGGTCGCCCAGCTCCACGAGCAGGGGATCGGCCAGGCAACGGTCTACCGGGCGGTGCGCGCGCTGGAGGACGCGGGGCTTTTGTTGCGCTTCGCCGCGCCCCACGGCGAGGTGCGCTTCGCCGCGGTGCTGGGGCACGCCCACTTGCTCGTCTGCGAGCGCTGCGGCGCGGTGGAGTCGCTCGAAGAGTGCCATCTGGGTGCTTACGAGGCGGAGGTGGCGCGGCGGAGCGACTACCTCGTTAGCGGGCATACACTGATCGTCTACGGTGTCTGCCCGCACTGCCGGGAGGGAGCATGAACGAACCAAGGCGCGGGCCCGAGCCCGCGGTGGAGCTGCGCAACCTGACCGTGCGTTTTGGCGACCACCTGGCGCTGGAGGACGTGAACCTGGCGGTGCCGCCGGGCGCCTTCGTGGCCATCGTGGGGCCCAACGGCGCGGGCAAGTCCACCCTGCTCAAGGTGCTGCTGGGGCTGGTGCAGCCCACAAGCGGCGAGGTGCGCGTGCTGGGCAGCCCGCCAAGCCGGGTGGATCCGCGCCGCATCGGTTACGTGCCCCAGTTCAAGACCCTCGACCGCACCTTTCCGGCGCTGGCCGAGGATCTGGTGGCCAGCGGGTTGCGACGCGCCTGGCCCGGTCGGCTCACGCCCGAAGAGCGCAAGCGGGTGCGGGCGGCGCTCGAGCGCGTGGGGGCGGGCCACCTCATGGGCCGGGCGGTAAGCCGCTTCAGCGGCGGGGAGCTGCAGCGCGTCTACCTGGCGCGTGCCTTCGTGCGCCGGCCCGAGCTGGTCATGCTCGACGAGCCCGCCACCGGCATCGACGTGCTGGGCGAGGCCGACATGTACCGCCTGCTGGAGGACTACCAAAAGGAGACCGGAGCCACCCTGCTGATGATCACCCATGACTGGGAGGCGGCCTACCACCACGCCACCCACGTGATCGTGCTCAACCGCCGCCTCATCGGCTTCGGCCCGCCCGAGCGGGCGCTCTCCGAGCGCTGCCTGCGCGAGGCCTTCGGCCACGTGGGCCACGCCCACGGGATCTCGCTCTCGTTTGGGGGGAACCGCCATGCTTGAGGTTTGGAGCCTGCCCTTCATGCAGCGCGCCCTCGTCGCGGGGCTCATCATGGCCCTGCTCGCGGGCTACTACGGCCCTTTTGTGGTGCAGCGGGGCCTCAGCTTCCTCGGCTCGGGTCTGGCCCACGCCGCCTTCGGCGGGGTGGCGCTGGGGCTGCTGCTCGGCGTCGAGCCGTTGTGGGTGGCCGTGCCCTTCACCGCGGCGGTGGCGCTCGGCATCACCTGGGTGCGGGAGCGCACCCACATCCGCGGCGACACCGCGGTGGGTATCTTCTTCGCCTTCTCGATGGCGCTGGGCATCGTCTTTCTTTCGCTCAAGCGCGAGTACACCGCCGAGGCCTTTACCTATCTGTTTGGCTCTATCCTGGCCGTGACCCCCGCCGATCTTTGGGCGAGCGCCGGGCTCTTGGCGCTCACCGCGCTCACCCTGCCGCTGTGGGGGCGCTGGGCCTACGCCACCTTCGACCGCGAGTTGGCAGCGGCGGACCGGGTGCCGGTGATGCTCGACGACTACCTGATGGCCTTCCTCATCGCGCTGGTGGTGGTCGTGGCCATGAAACTCGTCGGGCTCTTGCTCGTGGCTGCGTTTCTGGTCATCCCCGCCGCGGCCGCGCGCCAGTGGACCCGCACTTTCCTGGGAATGGTCCTGGGCGCGGTAGGGGTGGGCGTGGTAAGCGTGGTTGCTGGTCTGGCAGTCTCCTACAGCTACGACCTGCCCAGCGGGGCCACCATCGTGCTCCTGCAGGCGCTCGTCTTCACCGTGGCCGCGCTGGCGTTCCGCCGCCGCTGAAACACCCTATTTACAGTAGGTTTTTAAGGGATTAAACTAAATGCATGTGGGTTTCGACCAAAGCGCAGTACGGCTTGCGCGCCCTGGTGGAGATCGGCCTGCGCGGTCCCGACCCGGTGCCGCTCAAGGAGGTAGCCGAGGCCCAGGGGATCAGCCAGCACTACCTCGAACAGATCGCAGCCGCGTTGCGGCGTGCCGGCTTCATCCGCAGCGTGCGCGGCGCCCGCGGCGGCTACCGCTTGGCCCGCCCGCCTGAGGAGATCAACGCCCTCGAGGTGGTGGAGACCATGGAGGGCTCGCTCTCGCCGGTAGGCTGCATCGAGGATCCCGGAAGCTGCGAGCACGAGGGCAACTGCTCCACCGAGGCGCTGTGGCGGCGGGTGGACCTGGCCATCCGTGAGGTGTTAAGCGGCACCAACTTGCGCGACCTCATCGACGAGCGCCGCCTCATCGAGGCCAAGAAGCGCATGCAGTCTTCGGTGCGGGCTTCCTGAGCGCAAAAAGCGCAACGCACTCCCGGCCAGTGGCCGGGGGTGTTTTTGGTTGCCTCGAAAGCGCGCCTGGCACGGGCTGATTTAAAATTGGTGCAGGAGGGATCCATGCGCTGGGTCTATGCGTTTGAAGAGGCCGAGGGACTGGACAAGGAGCTTCTGGGCGGTAAGGGCTTCGCCTTGACTGAGATGACGCGGCTGGGTTTTTCGGTGCCGCCGGGGTTCACGCTCACCACCGCCGCCTGCCGCGCCTACCTGGAGCGCGGGGCGCTGCCCGAGGGGCTGTGGGACGAGGTGCGCGATCAGGTCGCGCGCCTAGAGGCGGCGACGGGCAAGCACTTCGGGGGTGGCGAGGGGCTGCCGCTGCTGGTCTCGGTGCGCTCGGGCGCGCCGGTGAGCATGCCGGGGATGATGGACACGATCCTCAACCTCGGCCTCACCCGCGCGGGCGTGGCGGCGCTGGCGGAGGCGACGGGCAACCCGCGCTTCGCCTGGGACAGCTATCGGCGGTTGGTGCAGATGTACGGCGAGGTGGTGCTGGGGCTCGCGGCCGAGGGTTTCGAGCGCCTGCTCGACCGCACCAAGGTGCTGGCCGGGGCCGAGCGCGACGTGGACCTCACCGCCGCCGACCTCGAAGGGCTCGTAGACGCCTACCTGCGCCACATCGCGGCCGAGGGCCGCGCCTTCCCCGACGACCCCTGGCAACAGCTCGAGGGCGCGGTGCGGGCCGTCTTCGAAAGCTGGAATAACCCGCGGGCGCGCACCTACCGCCGCCTCTACGGCATCCCCGACGATCTGGGAACGGCGGTTAACGTCCAGGCGATGGTCTTTGGCAACCTGGGCGACGACTCGGGCACCGGCGTGGGCTTTTCGCGCAACCCCGCCACCGGCGAGCCGGGGCTCTACGGAGAGTATTTGAAGAACGCCCAGGGCGAGGACGTGGTCGCGGGCGTGCGCACCCCGCAGGCGCTCGAGCGCCTGCGCGAGAGTGACCCCGAGCTCTACCGCGAGATCGCCAGTGTGGCCGAGCGGCTCGAGACCCACTTTCGCGAGATGCAGGACTTCGAGTTCACCGTTGAGCGCGGCCGCCTCTACCTGCTGCAGACGCGCACCGGTAAGCGCACCCCCGCCGCGGCGGTGCGGATCGCTGTGGAGATGGCCGAGGAGGGGCGGATCACCCGCGGGGAGGCGCTGCTGCGCGTGGACGCCAACACCCTGCCCAGCCTGCTGCGGGCGCGCATCGACCCCGAGCGCGCTCCCGAGCCGGTGGCCCAGGGCCTGCCCGCCTCGCCGGGGGCGGCGGTAGGCCACGCCGTCCTCGACGCCAAGACCGCCGAGAGCTGGGCGGGGCGGGGGCTACCTGTCATCCTGGTGCGCCCTGAGACGACGCCGGAGGACATCTCGGGCATGTACATCGCCCGCGGCATCCTCACCGCCCGTGGCGGCATGACTAGCCATGCCGCAGTTGTGGCCCGCGGCATGGGCGTGCCTGCGGTGGTGGGGGTGGCCGATCTCTCGCTCAACCTCGAGGAACGCAGCTTCCGGCTGGGCGAGCGCAGCTTTAAGGAAGGGGACGTGATCAGCCTCGACGGCACCACCGGCCGGGTTTTCGCCGGGGAGGTGGCCCTCAGCGAAGGGGACAGCGGTGCGTATCTGGACAGTCTGCTTGCCTGGGCCGAGCCCCACCGCAAACTGGGCGTGCGCGCCAACGCCGACACCCCCGCCGACGCCCGTCGCGCCCGCGAACTGGGGGCCGAGGGCATCGGGCTGGTGCGCACCGAGCACATGTTCTTCGACCCCGAGCGCATTCCCTGGGTGCGGGCGCTGATCCTCGCCGAGACCGAGCGCGAGGAGCGCGAAGCCCTCGACCGGCTCTTCGCTTTTCAGCGGGCCGACTTCATGGGGTTGTTGGAGGCCATGGACGGCCTGCCGGTGACCGTGCGCCTGCTCGATCCGCCGCTGCACGAGTTCCTGCCGCCGCTGGTGGAGCTCGAGCGCAAGGAGGCCGCGGGAACGCTCGCCCCTGGCGAGGCCAAGGTGCTGGCCCAGATGCGCCAGCTGCACGAGACGAACCCCATGCTCGGCTTCCGCGGAGTGCGGCTCTTGCTGGTGCGGCCGGAGATCCTGCGCATGCAGACGGCCGCGCTCCTCAGCGCCACCCGTGCGCTCATGGAGCAGGGGAGGGACCCGCGCCCCGAGCTGATGATCCCGCTGGTCTCCACCCCCGAGGAGGTGGAGCAAGCGCTCGCAGTGGTGCGCGAGGTCTTCGCCGAGTTCGACCTGACCCTGCCCGTGGGCACGATGATCGAGACCCCGCGCGCGGCGCTGGTGGCGGGGGAGATCGCGCCGCTGGTCGACTTCTTCAGCTTCGGCACCAACGACCTGACCCAGCTCACCTTCGGCATCAGCCGCGACGACGCCGGCCACTTCCTGCCTCGCTACCTCGACGCCCGCACCCTCGCCCACGACCCCACCGAGCGCCTCGACGCCGCGGGGGTGGGCCGGCTGCTCGAGATCGCGGTGCGCGAGGGGCGCGCCGCCAACCTGAACCTAAAGTTGGGTCTCTGCGGCGAACACGGTGGCGAGGCGCGGTCGGTGCACCTGGCCCACGAGCTCGGGCTCGACTACGTCTCGGCCTCGCCCTTCCGGGTGCTCACCGCCCGGCTGGCCGCGGCCCAGGCGGTATTGGCGAAAGCGGGATAGAACGCTTTCTAGTTCGAACTCACTTCTTGGCCCCCGGTGAGCCCGGCAGGGGATAGGTCGGCACCGGGAAAAGGCCCAAGTCGTAGGGAACCACCATGAAGGTGTTCGAGGGCGACTGGCCGAGGTCCTTGATGGCCTGGATCTGGTACCACTTGAGGTAGTTCTCGGTCAGCGAGCCGGCGATCATGCGGTTGGCCTCGGCGATGCCCTGCGCCTCGATCTTTTTACGCTCGGCCTCTTTCTCTTCGCGTTGGAGCACGAACTGCATCCGCTCGGCCTCCTGCTTGGCCACGATCTTGCGCTGGATGGCCTGGACCACCGAGTCGGGGAGCACCACGTTGCGGATGTTCACCTGCACGATCTCGAAGTAGGGGTTCTCGAGCTCCTCCAGCGCCATCACGATCTTGGCGTCCACCTCCGAGCGCTTTTCGTAGTACTCGGTCGAGGGGAAGAGCGAGGCGACCTTGCGCAGGGCGGAGCGGATCTCGGGCACCACCAGTCCCCGCTCGATGTCGGTGTACTGCAGGTAAGCGTCGCAGGCCATCTGCGGCTTGATCTTGTAGCCCACAGTGATGTCCATGTGGATGCGTAGACCGTCCTTGGCCAGCACCTCGACGCCCTGGTAATCGAGGATGCGGGTGTGGATGGGCACCTTGGCCAGAGACTCGATCGGTACCATCACCCAGTGGACCCCGGGCGGCGTCTCGCTCGTCTGGATCTGCCCCAACCGGATGCGGCAGCCCATGTGCCGGTTGTCCACGATGCGGATTCCGAGCGCGATCCAGAGCCCTACGAGCACCAGCAGCAACCCCAGTCCACCCACGGCGATCTGTCCACGTTTGGTCATGAATTCAGTTTACTTCTCTTCCGTGCTAAAGGTTCGCCTTGTTTTGCCCCCGGCTCCAGCTCGCAGCGCGCACCGGGCCGCATGGCGCGGCCCGGTGCGCGGAAGCAAGCCCGCTAGCGGGCGGAGCGCTGTTTTTCTTCCTCTTCCTTCCTGAGCATCCGCCGCAGAATCTTCCCCACCGCCGTCTTCGGCAGCTCCTCCCTGAACTCCCAGAGCTTGGGCACCTTGTAGGCCGCCAGCCGTTCCTTGGCGAAGGCCTTCAACTCTTCCTCGTCCACCTGCCCCTCGTAGCCCTCCTTGAGCACTACGAAGGCCTTTACCGTCTCGCCCCGGTAGGCGTCGGGCACCCCCACGACCGCCGCTTCTTTTACTGCCGGGTGCTGATACAGCACCTCTTCCACCTCGCGCGGGTAGATGTTGTACCCGCCGGCGATGATCATGTCCTTCTTGCGGTCGACGATGTAGAAGTACCCCTCCTCGTCCATCCGCGCCACGTCGCCCGTGAACAGCCAGCCGTCCTTCAACGTTTGCGCCGTCTCCTCGGGCCGGTTCCAGTACCCCATCATCACGTTGGGCCCTTTGACCGCCAGCTCACCCACCTCGCCGGGGGGCAGGGGGTTGCCCTCGGGGTCGACCGTCATGGCGTCCACCGAGGGGAAGGGCAGCCCGATCGAGCCTACCTTGCGCTTGCCGTAGAGCGGGTTGCAGTGCGTAACCGGCGCCGCCTCGGTGAGGCCGTAACCTTCCACCAGCTTGGCCCCGGTCAGTTCCTCGAACCTGGTGGCCACCTCCACCGGCAACGGCGCGGCGCCCGAGAGGCAGACCTTGATGGTGCGGATGTTGCGGTTTTCGATGCCGGGGAAGGTGTTGAAGGCCACGTACATAGTGGGCACGCCGGGGAAGTGGGTCACGCCATGCTTCTCGATGGCCGCCACCACCTCGGCGATGTCGAACCGCGGCAGCAGCACCATCTTCATGCCGCGCATCACCGAGTAGTTCATGCTGACCGTCATGCCGTAGACGTGGAAGAAGGGGATCACGCTGAGCATGACGCCGTTCTTCCAAACCTGCCCCGGCTCCCAGGCGTCGATCTGGTAGACGTTGCTGATCAGGTTGCGATGGCTCAGCATCGCCCCCTTAGAAACGCCGGTGGTGCCGCCGGTGTACTGCAAGAGCGCCAGGTCGTCGATCCCTACCTCGCGTGGCGCGGGCTCGGGCGGCGCCTTGAGCACGCTGCGCCAGCCGTGCCGCTCGGGGCGTTTGGGCAGGTTGACCCAGGTGCCTTCCTTCTTGGCCTTGAGCGGGAAGAGCCAGTTCTTGGGGAAGGGCAGGTAGTCTTGGATGCCGGTGGTGACAACGTTCTTTACCGGCACCTCGCCGGCCACCTCCTCGAAGCGGGGCCAGAGGAGGTCGAGGATCACGAGTGTCTCGGTGCCCGAGTCGCGCAGCTGGTGCGAGAGCTCGCGGGGGGTGTAGAGCGGGTTGGTGTTGACCGCCACCGCACCCGCTAGCAGCGTGCCGTAGAAGGCGATGACGAACTGCGGGCTGTTGGGCAGCATGATGGCCACGCGGTCGCCGGGCTGGACGCCGAGGTCCTGCAGCCCGCGGGCGAAGCGGCGCGTGGCTTCCCATAGCTCGCCGTAGCTCATGCGCTTGCCCAGAAAGTCAATGGCCTGTTTACTCGGATCGGCCTCGGCCGTCCTGCGCATCAGCTCGTAAAGCGGCACCTCGGGGTACTCCACTTCGTGGGGCACCCCTTCGTCGTAAAAGGCGTACCAAGGTCTGTCCATGATTGGCCCCTCCCGTTTTTCTTAGGCCCAGTATACCGATCGGGCCGCGGTTTACCTGAGAGCGCGCCGCAGAATCTTCCCCACCGCCGTCTTCGGCAGCTCCTCCCTGAACTCCCAGAGCTTGGGCACCTTGTAGGCCGCCAGCCGTTCCTTGGCGAAGGCCTTCAACTCTTCCTCGTCCACCTGCCCCT
>Ga0256833_1000411_pt1 | contig 33707 bp, 37 predicted proteins | sample 356284metaG_FD_190535 | JGI IMG/M metagenome (GOLD analysis project Ga0256833, IMG submission 190535) | Hydrothermal vent microbial communities from Mid Atlantic Ridge, Atlantic Ocean - 356-284 | ecosystem: Environmental > Aquatic > Marine > Hydrothermal vents | place: Atlantic Ocean: Mid... | reverse complement strand
CAATGCCGGGGTAGTCGAGTCCTGCAGAGATTGAGTGGGCTTCAAGAATTTGTCCGTCAGGGTCTTGAAGCAGGTAGCTCATCTGTCCGTGCAGTACGCCGGGACGACCCTTAAGGAGTGATGCCCCGTGCTGTTCGGTTTCAACACCCAAGCCGCCGGCTTCTATGCCGATACACGTGACTTCTTTGTCGTCTAAAAAGTGTTGAAACATGCCAATGGCATTGGAGCCGCCGCCAATACAGGCAATCACCGTATCGGGCAGGCGGTTCTCTTTGTTTAAAATTTGCGCACGAGCTTCCCAGCCAATAATAGCTTGAAAATCTCGTACCATCATTGGGTAGGGGTGGGGGCCGGCAACAGTACCAATAATATAAAAGGTGTCGCGTGCATGGGTTACCCAGTGGCGAATAGCGTCGTTCATAGCGTCTTTAAGTGTGCATGAACCACTCTCTACGGCATGAACCGTTGCACCAAGCAGTTTCATGCGAAAGACATTGAGTTCCTGACGTGCCACATCTTTGGCACCCATGAAAATTTCACACTCCAGACCCAGTAGCGCACAGATGGTAGCGGTAGCGACACCGTGTTGACCGGCGCCGGTTTCGGCAATGATTTTTTTCTTGCCTAAACGTTTTGCCATTAAGCCCTGGGCAATGACGTTATTGACTTTATGGGCGCCGGTGTGGTTGAGATCTTCACGTTTCAGGTAAATGCGCGCCTTGAGTTCTTTGGAGATGTTTGCCGCAAAATAGAGTGGGGACGGGCGGCCGACATAATCTTTAAGGTAGTAGTCGACCTCGCTCCAAAAATCACGACTAAAACGAATTTTTTCGTATTCATCATGGAGTTCAAGCAGTGCCGGCATTAACGTTTCAGGAACATAGCGACCGCCAAAAATTCCAAAATGTCCGTTGGTATCGGGGTCAAATGTTGATGGAGAGGGGATATACATCAGTCAATTCCTATGAGTGTATAAACACGGGTGAGTTCTTGGATCTTTTGCTGTCCGTCAAGAAAGTCAAGTCCCAAAATAAAGCAGGCTTCAACACACTCTCCGTGAGATTTTTGAATGAGCTTGACGGCGGCTTCAGCGGTACCGCCGGTAGCAATAAGGTCATCGATTAGCAGTATTTTTGCATTTTTTTTACCGCGAAAGGCATCGATATGTATTTCGACTTCATCACTGCCGTACTCTAAATCGTAAGATTCCGAAACGGTGTCATGGGGCAGTTTACCCTTTTTGCGAATGGGGACAAACCCCAAATGCAGCATCTGCGCCAACGCAGAACCGAAAATAAATCCGCGTGCATCAATACCGGCAACAAAATCAAGATTATATGTTTCGTAACGTTGTTTGAGATGCTGCATGAGCGTGGCATAGGCATCGGCATTGTTGAGCAGGGTAGTAATATCTTTAAAGACAATACCGGGTTCGGGAAAGTCGTGAATGTCTCGTATGGCGGTCTGAATAATCTGTTTTTCTTTACTGCTTAGCATGGTTTATATGAGGGCATCAATACGGCCTTCAAGCTCCTTGATTTTTGTTTTAAGTCGGTCATTGGAGAGACGGTGTTGTGAGTTCCGCTGTTTGAGTGTTTTAATCTCTGCACGCAATCGGCTGACCTCTTCGCTTAAAATATCAACATTGCCAAGCGCACGTTGCAACTGAATCTGATATTTGCGAATAAGCACCTCCGCCTCTTTAAGGGTCAGTTTCATCATGTCATTGCTTTTTTGCTCTTTAATGGTAATGCTCTTAAAGTAGAACATCTGAACAAACATATAGATAGCGACAATGGATATTACGGTTAGTAGCGACCACTCCCAAAACATCTTCTACCCCTCTATGGCTTCAATTTTACTGACCCTTTTGCTGTGGCGTCCGCCCTCGAAATCTGAAGCGATCCAAGCATCAAGAATGGATTCAGCCACTCCTTGACCAATAATACGTTCACCAAAGCAGAGCACATTGGCATTGTTATGCTGCCGTGCCACCTGTGCGGTGTAGGCATCGTGACACAATGCGGCGCGTATGCCTTTAAAGCGGTTGGCCGCCATACTCATGCCAATTCCCGAACCGCAGATAAGAATGCCTTGTGATGCAGGGTCGTTACGTACACTCTGCGAAACTTTTACGGCGTAGTCGGGATAATCAACGCGATCTTTGCTAAACGGTCCCAAGTCAACGACTTCATGCCCTTTTTCCTGAAGCAGGGCAACAGTAAAATCTTTAAGATCGACGCCGGCATGATCGGTTCCAATATAGAATTTCATAACACTCCTTAAGTTGTGAGCAGCCGCAGCACAATCTGGATTGGCCAGATGAGCAGATAGTCTTTGAGCGGTGTCATCAAGACAACAATAACGACAATCATACCATAAGGCTCGGCTTTTTGGAAGAACTCGGCCACCTTGTGAATGTTATATTTCATACTGAGATACATTAGAAAGTGGGCACCGTCAAACTGAGGGATCGGCAGCAGGTTAAATACGGCTAAAACAACGTTAATGAGCATGAGCTTCATGACCAGCAAGTAGGCAAAAATATAGAGCAGCGAATCGGCCGTTGTCGGCGGTACCATAGAGACTAGAAAAACCGATGCGAGGGTAGCTACAAAAATATTATAGGCAATACCGGCAAGACTCACCTGCATAGCGGCATTATAACCGCCGTTGGCAATAACGGTACGGGTATTTACGGGTACGGGTTTGGCCCAACCGAACAAAAAACCGCTTTCGGCACCCAGAAGTATTGGAATGAAATACATGGCTGCGGGTACAATAATAGAGCCCACAAGATCAATATGAATAATGGGATTAATGGAGAGTCGTCCCGCATTTTTTGCCGTGGCATCACCGTGCGCATAGGCAACGAGACCGTGCATGATTTCATGCCCGATAATAGCGATGAGCAGGGCAATGACCGCTGCGGTAAGTTTTAAAATCTCAATAGAGTCCATAGTCGTCTTTGTCGTGTCTGTGACGCTCTGATACGGCGCGTTGTAAAATATCCGGCTGCTCAAGATCTGTCGGCGTTTTTCCAATGCGATCCCAGCGAATTTCCCACTCTTTGTCCATGCTAAAATAGATGAACCAAGGCGTGCCTTCAATAAGTCCGTAAGGTACGGTGCCCCAAAAACGGCTATCATTGGAGTGGTCACGGTTGTCACCCATCATAAAGAACTCATTTTCGGGTACCGTAACAAAAGGCATCTGAAAGATTGGTTGCGGGTAGCGACCGTCGTTGACGATTTTTTCGTCATGATGAATGCCCGGATGCTGCTTCATGTAGGGGTCTTTGACCCATAGTTTGCCGGCATAATCCAAAAGCTCATACCCTTTATAATGTTCTTTGATGTAGTCGTTGCCTTCTACCGGATGCAGATAGAGTGATTTGTCAAGAATAAAGAGTTGATCGCCCGGGGTGCCGACGCAACGTTTGACATAGTGAAGCTTAGGGTTTTTAGGGTAGCGAAAGATGACAATATCACCACGCTGTGGAGCGTCGCCGTCAATAATGTGTCCGTCGGTTCCGGGAATAATCGGAATTTCCAAAAACGGAATGTGCGGTGTCGGAGTGCCGTAAACAAATTTTTTGGCAAACAGATGATCACCGATGAGCAGTGAGTCTTTCATAGAGCCGCTGGGAATTCTAAAGGCTTGCGCCACAAAAAAAATGACAAAAAGAACAATGATGATTGTTCCCGTCCATGAATTGGAAAACCGGTAGGCCTTATGGGCCGCTTTGAATGCTTTGTCTTTCAATTAAACCTCTTTGGCATGCGCAGTAGCCGCACGCAGTGTATTTTGCAGTAGCATGGCAATGGTCATGGGACCGACGCCTCCGGGTACCGGAGTAATATAGGATGTTTTGGGGGCAACATTGTCAAAATCGACATCACCGACAAGCTTGCCGTCGCTGTTGCGGTTAATACCGATGTCAATAACAATGGCTCCCTCTTTGACCATATTGGCGGTAATCAGGTTGATGACACCCGCACCGACAAGAACAATGTCGGCTTTTCGGGTGTAGGCGGCAAGGTCTTTGGTGTGAATATGCGTAATGGTAACCGTTGCATTGGCATTAAGCAGTAACGATGCCATGGGTTTGCCGACAATGTTCGATGCGCCGACAACGACAACGTCTTTGCCTTGAACATCAATATCATACGCATGCAGCAGTTCCATAACGCCCAGCGGCGTACAGGGAACAAAACCTTCCAAGCCCGTTGTCAGACGCCCGACATTATAAGGGTGAAAGCCGTCAACGTCTTTTTCCGGTGCAACCAGTTCTAAAAGCTTTGTCGTGTCAATCTGTTTGGGTAGGGGCAGCTGAATTAAAATACCGTCAATGTTGGGATTGGTGTTCATCATGGTAATTGTATTTTCAATAGCATCTTGTGAGATATCTTCAGGCATTTCGTGCGTAACCGAGTAAAACCCCACCCGATCGCACGCCTTTTTTTTCATACCGACATAAGCCGCACTGGCAGGGTCTTGACCAACCAGTATTACGGCAAGCCCCGGTACGCGGCCGGTTGCTTTCCGCAGTGTTGTTACTTCAGAGGCAATGCGGGTTTCAATTTTTTTCGAGAGCGCTTTTCCGTCAAGAATTTGCATTTAATCACCATACAATAATTTTTGGATATGATACCGATATTAATATAATGATTGGATAAAGAATAGCCGTGCCACACCTACTTTTTCTACTTTTACCGCTCTTTGTAAGTGCCGAAAGCTCCTTTATTACCCAAGAAGAGTATTCGACACAGCTTTACCATTCGCCACGAGGCATTGGGTGCCACCTTTGCCACGGTGAGAGAGGCGAGGGAAAAATTATTGCCAAGTATAAACACAAGAACCACCTCAAAGATTTTAAAGGTTCTGCCATCAACAAACTCTCTTACAGCGAGTTTTATGCTGCATTGACACAACGCCACCGCGGTATGCCGCGCTATTTTCTTATTGAAGATGAAATTAAAGCGCTTTACTACTATTTGGAGCAGAAAAACAAACCTAAAAAGAAGAAAAAAAAACATGCTAAACGATGAGCTGGAACACATTGCGTCGTTATTTACATGTAAAGATATCAGTGATATTGATGCATTAATACAGCCGCGACAACGAACATACAATGCGTTGCGACAGTACCGTTCGGTATTGATGCTTTCAGCGCATAACCGAAAACATCTTGGCAAAATTCCCGATGTAAGAGCCGATTGTATTATGCTCAATCTCGAAGACGGTGTTGCGCCATCGCTTAAACCGCTTGCGTTGCGTCAATGTGCCGTGACACTCTCTGAGTTGTCGACATGCAGTAAAAAACTGGTGGTACGGGTAAACCCTTTGGATGCGGGTGGCGAAGAGGAGATACGCTACTTAAATGCTTTTATGCCCGATGCGATTCGCATTCCTAAAGTACGTACGCTCAAAGATGTTACACGAGCTGCGGCACTTTTGGATGCATCGATTGAGCTGCACCTCTCTATTGAGACCAAAGAGGCGTGGCTGGCCTTAAAAGAGCTTGCCGGACACACGCGTGTTTATGCCTGTTATTTGGGCATATTGGATCTTTTTGCCGACATGCAGTTGCCACAGGAGTTAATTGAACCGCACAATCCCATGATACATACGATACTCTCACATTTTCTTCTTACATGTAAATGTGTCGGAGTTGAACCGGTCTCGTTTGTCTTTCAAAACTATCATGATGAAGCAGGTTTTGAAACGTGGGTACGGCTGGAAAAGCGCATGGGATTCCGCGCCAAAGGCTGTCTTTCTCCCGCGCAGGTTCGTGTTGTTAACGAACTTTTTGCCGTTGAACCCGATGCTGTGGAGCGTGCGCAAAAAATTGTGACGCTCTTCGAGACGCGACATGCCGAAGGAGTGAGCGGTTTTAGTGATGCGGAGTTGGGCTTTATTGATGAGCCGATTTACAAAGGAGCATTGGCGTTACTTCAGATGAGCGCATCATCGGGGGATCTTAATGGAGTTTAAGCATCTTTTCTCTATGATACTCCCCATGAAACTTATATGGTTGCCACTGCTTGCTCTTAGCGTTTTTTTTGGATGTACGCCAAAGCCCATTGCTCTCTTGCCTGAATATCCCAATACTCTCATGAGCCCTGCAGCCACAGAAGAGCTGCACGGATATACAGAAGAGAATTATGATGAACTGCTGGATCTATTTCGTCAAAACTGTCGCAGTTCGCGTACAAAAAAGCTCTATGCATCTACATGTAAATTTGCTGAAGGAAACGTGAGTAATGCCGCGGAATTTTTCAAAGAGCATTTTTCGCTTTATCGTATTGAGCCTACGGCGGAAAAACCTATTTTAACCGGTTACTACGAGCCCCTGCTATATGGAAGTCTGACACCGAGTGAACGTTTTAAATATCCGCTATATGCTCGCCCTGACGATCTGTTGCGCATCGAACTTTCCGAACTGTTTCCCGAATTAAAAAACAAACGAGTACGCGGTCGGCTTGTCGGTAACCGAGTTATTCCCTACCTCTCTCGAGAAGCGATAAATCGTAATGATCTTAACGCCAGCGTCATTTGTTATGTCGACAGTAAAGTAGACCGTTTTTTCTTAGAGGTACAAGGCTCTGGGCGTGTAAAGCTTGATTGCGGTGATGATATTTTTGTCGGGTATGCCGACCAGAACGGCCACCCGTATCGCTCTATAGGAAAAGAGCTTATTAACAGGGGTATTTTACGTAAAGAAGAGGTCTCGCTACAGAGTATTAAACAGTACTTGCGTGATCATCCCAATGATGTGGAGAACGTACTGTATGCCAATCCAAGTGCTGTTTTTTTTACTAAAAAATCCAAACCTGCAACGGGAGCCATGGGGTTTGTGCTAACTCCGGAACGTTCCGTTGCCATTGACAGGCGCTATATTCCATTGGGTGCGTTGCTGTTTGTTCAGAGCGACTCTGTGCCATACCGTGTGAGCCGTTTTGTTTTTGCTCAAGATACCGGAGGTGCCATTCGCGGAGCGGTACGAGCCGATATGTTTATGGGGTACGGAGAGCGTGCCGAACGTATTGCCGGTGCATTAAATGCACCGCTGGCACTGTGGATTGCATTGCCTAAGGAGTACGCCTACAACCGTGAAGGTAGCCAAAAAGAATGAAGCACTCTTTAGAAAAGTTCAACCGTTTGGTCGAGGCATTGGAGACACTGCCTACTATTGGTTCCAAATCGGCGACGCGTCTGGCGTACCACATGGTCATGCAAGACAATTTTGCCGCTATTAAAATAGCACATGCGATTGAGAATGCTTTAGGAAGTCTCAAAAAATGTATCTCCTGTGGCGGTATGAGTGAAGATGAGTTGTGTGCTATCTGCTGTGACGAAGGACGTAACCAGAAGCTTTTATGTATTGTTGAGAGTGCCAAAGATATTTTGACCATGGAGGAACATGCGCTTTTTGACGGGCGCTATTTTGTGCTGGATACTTTGGAGAAACTTGATATTTCCCATCTTCACAATATGGTGCAAAGCGGTATTGAAGAGGTGATTTTTGCATTAACACCATCCATTGCCAATGATGCTGTTATTTTATACATAGAAGATAAACTTGACGATTTACATGTAAATTTCAGTCGTATTGCCCAAGGGGTGCCGACAGGGGTAAGTTTAGAAAATATCGATATGCTCTCACTCTCGCGAGCATTAAAAGACAGGGTGAAAGTGTAGCGGTTTTAGTGACTGTTAATAGTTTTAGTAGTGCGTCGGCGTCGATGGTTGTTGACTTTTTTTCGCATTTGAAACTCCTTTGTTGAAATCATATATAAGAAGTGTACACGAAAGAAGTTACACAATGGCTACAATAAAAAACTTTTCTTCATTTCTGTTTCAATTTGTTCATTGCTAAAACTGCCCTCAAGAAAGTAGGATGCTGCCAGCACGCCTTGACCCAGCAGCATGTCGGCACCGTCTTTGAATATTTTACCGTGGTGTCGTGCCAATGCCAAAAAGGGTGTTGTCTTACCGTAAATCACATCGGCACAATAGTGACATGTAGTCATATAGGGCTCTAAAGATTCTATTGGGGCAGGGTACGTGTCAGTGTCAAGTCCCGCAGATGTTGTATTGAGAATAAGATCAAATGTACGCTGAGGCATATGATCCCAAGTGTGTGTTGCAACACCAAGTTGTTGAAAGTAGTCGAGTCGTCTTTGAGATCGGTTGACAACATGAACCGTAATGTCGTCATCTAAAAATTTGTTAACCAACGCTTTTGCCGTACCGCCGGCACCGAAAACCAAGATGCTGTGAATGGGCTGAAAAGGTTTGATGGCATACATAAAGCCATCGGCATCGGTATTGTAACCGATAAGTCTTCCATTCTCATTGACAAGCGTATTGACAGCGCCGATTTTCTTTGCAAAACCGCGCACTTCATCACATGCGTCATAGGCGGCCTCTTTGTGCGGTACGGTGACATTGGCACCATGGAGTTTTAGTGCAAAAAAAGTCTCTTTAAGATGCGTACCGTCTTTAAGATGCACACGCGTGTAACAGGCATTTACATGTAAATTTTTAAAGACATTGTTGTGCATCAGCGGTGAACGGGAGTGTGCTACGGGGTCACCGAAAATAGCAAACAGTTTCATGGTCTCTTCAGGTCATCAAGTGAGCTCATGAGGGCGCCAAGCTTGTTATGCACTTCCAGATATTCCATTTCATCAACCGAATCGGCGACAATACCTGCGCCGGCTTGTAAAATAACACGATCGGGCATGACGAGTGCGGTACGAATGGTAATGGCACTGTCCATATTGCCGTCAAAACCGAAGTAACCGACAGCTCCGCTGTAAAATCCGCGTTTAAGTCCCTCAAATTCGGCAATAAGCTCCATAGCACGTATTTTAGGCGCACCGGTCATTGTGCCGGCGGTAAAAGTGGCTGCAAAAAGATCAAACATATCTTTATTGTCTGCTAAGGTTGCTTCGACATCACTGACAATGTGCATTACATGCGAGTAACGCTCAATATGCATCATGTCCTTAACAGTGACTGTTCCTGTCTTGGCAACACGTCCGACGTCATTGCGCCCGAGATCAATAAGCATCAGGTGTTCCGCAAGCTCTTTAGGATCAGCTAAAAGCTCTTCTTCGAGCTCTTGATCACGTTGTTTGGTATTGCCGCGTCGACGCGTTCCGGCAATGGGACGTAAAAGGAGTTCGCCGTCGCTTAAACGTACCATAACCTCCGGAGAGCTTCCGACAATACTAAAGTCTTCATACTCCATTAAAAACATGTAAGGCGAGGGGTTTTTGGTACGTAATACGCGATAGAAACTAAACGGGTCTACGGTAACGTGTCGGGTAAAACGGTTGGTCATTAAAATTTGAAAGACATCGCCGCTGCGTATCTTCTCTTTCGATTGGCGAACCATCTCAAAAAACTTCTCTTTTGAGAATGAGAACAGACCCTCGTCATCACCTGTCAAAGGCTGAAGCGGTGTGTAACTGTAGTGTGATTTTAACAATGTTTCAATGTTGTCAAACTCTGCTCTCATACTGTGGGTGTGACCGATGAGCGTAATGTTATGATCTTTATGCGAGTAGGCAACAATCAGCTTGGGTAGAATGAGATCCATGTCGGGCGTATTCATGGTATCGTCCAGAGAGTTCATAAAAGACTCAAGCACCGGTTCAAAAACACGTACCATATCGTAGCCGATAAACCCGATAAATCCGTCAACGTAACCTACGCCAAGCGCTTTGACCTGATGCCGATAATAGGCGGTATCGATGTTGCTGTAGTACTCTTTTAAAAAGGCAAAGGGAGAGCGATCGTGTTGTTTCGTCTCTCCTTGGGCATTGGTATAGAATGTGATGCTGTTGTTGTAGACAAGACGCTCACGGGCACCGACAATAACAAAACTGTAATTTCCTTCTGAGCTTCCGGCACTTTCAAAGAGAAACGTTATCTCTTCATTGAAGTGCTCTTTAAGTTTGCTGTAAACAGCAATCGGAGCAAATTGATCGAGCATAAAGTGACGTGCATGGATCACATTATACCTTTACAATAAACGCACCTTTTTCTATGCGTTTACGAATGGTAGAGAGCGCTTTTCGTGCTTCGGCTTTAGAGTTAAACGGACCAATAATGACTTTATTGAGAGGTTTACCGTTGAGAGTAACTTTATAGTAGGTATAGCTGTAGCCGTTACCGGTAATTTTACGTAGAAATTTTTTATTGGGTGCATATTGCGCAAACGAACCGACCTGAATGTAGTGTTTTCCATGGACTGCATGTTTGGTGTAGCCGGCTTTAGGTTTGGTCGGCGCTGTCTTTTTCTGGACTACGGGTTTTTTCTCTGCAACCTGCTGAATAACTTTTTTCGGTTTGACTTCGGCTACCGGTGCAACAATTTTTGGTTGCGGTGTTCTCGTTTCAATGACAACGGCCTCCTCTTCGACAAGCGCTTCGTGAACTACTTCGTCTTTCTGAGCAGATTCCTCTTTGAGTTTTTTGGCAATTTGCTGAATGTTCTCTTCGCTTGAACGCTCTTCGACGACTTCTATCGGCTGAAAAAGCGGATCTTCATCAATCAGTTTTTTGGTGACAATATCAGGCTCTTTCGGAAGAACCGGCTTAGGGAGATTGTCAATACTGTTGGTCTGCAGTGAGTTCATTATGACGACAATAATAATGAGAATAATCGCCAATGATGCCACGGCAAGAAGGATTTTTTTACTGCCGTTACCGCCGTCTCCTTGGTTTAATATAATATCGTTAAGTTCGGTTTTTTCTTCCATAGGTGTGACCTTTATAAGTACGTTGAATTACATGTGTTTGGCAAATGAAGCACCTCGTTCTTTCGCATAAACATCATAAGGAATATTTAAAATCTGATACTCCGGAGGTTGTTCGTCATTGGGGTACATACGCCACTGTTTAGGCTGTTTTGCCGCAAGTTTCATTGAGAGGGTTTTGCCGAGTTGAACGGCTTCTTGCAGTGTGGTGTGTCCTTTATGGATATAGACATGCAAATGCCCTTCGGTTTTTGTTTTGTAGGCTGTAAAGTTTAAGTACCCCTCTTCACGCAACAGAAGCTGCGCACGATGGTAAAAACGTTCAGGATCTCTGCCGTTGTAGTCTATGACGATATTTTCAACCTGATTGCGCTTGTTAATCAATGAGTGCGCCACCATAATATCGCCTCGTCGGTGCTGCATTTGAATGGCAGTGGTAAGCATTTTATCGATGCGCTCGTATTTATTAAAAAATGTACGACCTTTAAAACTGATTTTATCGACAACGGTATCGTGCTTTAACCAGTAGTGGTCGGTTAGCATCTTAATCAATTTTAAATCTAAACTCATACATAGCTCCGACTAATAGGTTGGTTGGGTGTAAATTACAAAGCGCGAAGCCAGCTCTTTAAGCTCTTGCTTAATAGCTTCCTGGACTTTAGTGTTGTCAATATCGTCTAAAACATCTGCCATCTTATGGGCGATGAATTCAAACTCTTTTTCTTTCATACCTCGAGATGTCAGTGCGGGTGAACCTACGCGTATGCCCGACGTTACAAAAGGACTGCGCGTCTCACCCGGAACCGTATTTTTATTGATGGTTATACCGGCACGCCCCAAAGCGGCATCTGCATCTTTACCGCTAAACGTTTTGTTTAAAAACGAGACCAAGACCAGATGGTTGTCGGTACCGTTGCTGACTACGTCGTAACCGCGGGCAATCAGTACATCGGCAAGAACACGCGCATTGGCTTTAACCTGCTTGGCGTAGCGTTTCCATTCATCAGACAGGTTGTGCTTGAAGCCTACCGCTTTTGCAGCGATTACATGAACCAAAGGACCGCCCTGTAGCCCCGGAAAAATAGCCGAATTGATTTTTTTGGCAATCTCTTCATCGTTGGTCATAATCATACCGCCGCGAGGACCGGCAAGTGTTTTGTGTGTCGTAGTGGTGACAACATCGGCATACGGGAACGGACTGGGGTGTTCATCTGCACAGACTAAACCGGCAATATGAGCAATATCGGCAAACAAAATAGCGCCGACGGCATCGGCGATTTCACGAAATTTCTTAAAATCGATTTCACGCGCATATGCCGAAGCGCCGCAGACAATAATTTTAGGTTGTACGATCTTGGCAATATCCAGAACACGGTCATAGTCAATACGTCCGTCAAGCTCTACACCATAGGTGAAACTGGAGTAGTTTTTTCCCGAAAAGCTGGGTTTGGACCCGTGAGTCAGATGCCCGCCGTGACTCAAATCCATACCTAGAATCTTCTCTCCCGCTTTAAGGAGTGCCGCATAAACGGCGCCGTTTGCCTGACTTCCCGAATGTGGCTGTACGTTGGCAAAGTTACAAGAGAAAAGTTTGCAAGCACGATCGATCGCCAACTGTTCAACACCGTCTGCATATTCACATCCGCCATAGTAACGTTTATTGGGGTAGCCTTCGGCATACTTATTGGTAAATACCGAACCCATCGCTTCCATAACGGCAGGAAGCGTAAAGTTTTCGGATGCAATCATCTCCAAATGGTCACTTTGGCGTTGCAACTCCTGTTCACACAGGGCATATACTTCATTGTCAAACTCTTTTAGAAAACTCATAGGGCTGTCGTCCTTGTAAAATTAAAAATTGGAGCATTATACAAAAAAGTTCATAATATATGACTGAATAAAAACGGTTACACTCTTGGCAGGTGCCGCATATCGTATAAAACGGCATGCGGTGTTTTGGTGTTTACAGCATGTCCGACATAATACCGTGGTACCATGATGCAATGGCGTTACCGGTCTGTTTGTTGCGTTGAACCATCGATTCTGAAGTTGCTTTGAGCCCCTCTTTTTTGCTAAAGCTAATGCTGTGAGAGACCCAGATACCCTCTTTGGGGGAGCCGTTTACCATAGAGTAACAGATATTTCCCGGAAGGTGCGCCGCAATGTCAAAACGTTTTCCTAAAGTACGTGCAGCAAGCTCTTTGGCGACAACATGACCGCAGGAGTTTGCCATATGACCGCTTTTGGGAAAAGGATGACCTCCTGCATCACCTAAAACATAGATCTTGTCATGGGTAACACTCTGAAAGCCCGGTGCTTTCAGTTTGACCCATCCCGACTCGTTGCATTCCAGTCCGGCAATATCAATGAGTTTTGCCGGTTTCATCGGCGGAATGATATTGGCGTAAGCAAAGGAGATGCTTCGCGGCGTGTAAGTAAGTGTTTTATGATTAAACGTTTCAATCTGTAAGATCTTTTTTGCTACGTCAATGCCTTTGATTTCTGCAGTGGGAACATACTCGATATACTCTTTATAGAGTGTGTTAAAACTCTCTAAAAAACCTTTGGCTTTCGTAGCAGGTTTTTCTCTTGGATCCAGCAGAAGAACCTTGCCTTTAATACCGTGCGTCTTAAAGTAGTAGGCAATCATACACGCACGCTCATAGGGAGCAGGGGGACAGCGATAGGTACCTGAGGGCACGGTAATGACAAAGATGCCTTCTTTGAAATTTTCTACGGATTTTTTGAGTCGAAGGTGTTCACTCCCTGGCTTCATCGCAGGCGGAAAGTGCGTGTAAACAGCTCGTGCCGTAGCGGCATTGGGAAACAACTTGCTGTAGTCATAGTCAATGCCCGGAGAGAGCACAAGATAATCATAATGGTACGTTTGATTGTCGGTAGTAACCGTTTGTGCATCTTTGTCAATATCGGTAATCACTTCATGAATGATCTCATAGCCGTAACGAATCGAAGCACTGAGATAATCAAAGCTCAAGTCTTCAAGTGTCACATTATCAACACCGCCAAGCCATACATTGCTGTACGGACATGAGACAAAAGTTCTGTTTTGCTCAATAAGCAGTACCTCAAGGGCAGGGTTGTTTGCTTTAAGATAGCGAGCTGTTGTCAAGCCGCCAAAACCACCGCCGCAGACAATAACTCGGGTCTTGCGCGATATGTCGGTCTGTGTTGCTTGCTTCATGGACGGTGTTGCTTGCAGTGGTAACGGCAAAGCTGAACCGGCAGCTATAACAGTTAGGCCTTTTAATAGATCTCTTCGGGTCATTTTTACTCCTTTTCTTCACAGGTTGCACTGTCTGTTTTATCTTTGGCATAATGGATGACAAAAGCTTTTAAGTGGGGCATTATTTCCAAAAATTTAGCACTGTTTAGCAGGGTGTCGAGTTGTGGGTCAATACCTGAAAACTGCTTTTTAAAAAGCGTAGCATTGTTATCGAACAACGTGATCCATTCTTTAGTGGTGTACTGTTTTGAAAATAGATCGCCGCGTATCCCGACTTTCTCTTTGATGAGGTACTTGTAGTAGATCATCCCTTTTGTCGGTACTCCTGCACTCTCATTGGCCATGCTGTGCATGAAACATACTAAAAAGAGTATAGCTTTTATCATTACAGCTCCATGTTTAATATACAACGTTGATTGTAGCATAAGCAAATATAAAAGTAAAGTAATCCTATAAGATTAGTATAGTATTTTTTTCAAAGTGATGTATTCTTAATAGGTGCTTCATTAGATACTTGATATAATTTTTTCATTCTACCAAAGTCTGTATTACGAAAGAAAAATAATGAATAACAATCTGTTTATTGTATGGGTTTTATGTGTTGTCTCTGTTGCTATAGCCGCCAATGAGTGTCGTGTTTGCCATGAAGGTATTGAAGCAATCCGAGATAAAAACTCCGGCATGATGAAGGCAATTTTAGAGGTTGCCGAAAAAGCGGGGCATTCCGGTAATGATTGTATTGTGTGTCATGGCGGTGACCCGAAAGCCAAACAGAAAGATAAGGCACACTCCGGAACTGTAGCATATTTTAAAATAAACAAAGGCCCTAAAGAGTTCTATGCGGCTCCGGGAAGCAGTTGGATTAATGAACATACCTGCGGTATGTGTCACGACAAGCAAATTAAAGCGCAAATGAACTCCTTGATGATGACCGAACAGGGGAAAATTCAAGGGGCTCTTTGGAGTTTTGGCGGTAAAAACGGTTACAATCATGATGTCGGTAACTATGCAACCAAAAATCCTGAAGATCCGCATGAACGACTTGGAACAGATGCCTACAGAAAATATATGCAGCGTCTGAGCCAGATGGAGCCGCAGGCTTTTCCCAATGTGATGAAACAACTTCCTGATGCCCCGACAGCCGAGGATATAGAAAAGGATCCTTCTCTTGCAGTCTATACCTATCTGCGTCAAGAGTGTTTGCGGTGTCACACCGGAAGTAAAGGACGCCAGAAGCGGGGAGACTATAGGGGCATAGGCTGTGCATCGTGTCATATACCTTATTCCAATGAAGGATTTTATGAAGGTGGTGATAAAAGCATCAATAAAAAAGAACGGGGACATCTTTTGGTGCATAGCATTCAATCGTCACGTGAGACCAAAGTAGCGGTTCATGGTGTAGAATATTCGGGTATACCCGTAGAGACATGCTCCACATGTCACAATCGCGGTAAACGCATTGGAGTCTCGTATCAGGGGCTTATGGAAACGGCATATACACCGCCTTTTGACGCAGAAGGAAATGAACAACCGCTATTGCATACCAAGCGATATATGCATATGCAGCAAGATATTCATTACCAAAAAGGAATGTTATGTCAGGACTGCCACACCTCGAACGATATGCACGGTGACGGCTTTTTGGGCGGGGCCAATGCTGCTGCTGTTGAGATTGAATGTCAAGACTGTCACGGTACAACAACCGCGTATCCTTGGGAACTTCCTCTTGGCTATTCCGATGAGTTCAATACAACACACGCGACCGGAGAAGGACGCGGTACAACCAAGAGCATGCCGACATATCTTAAACAAGGAAGTGTAAACAAGCCACGTGACGGATACCTTCTGAGTGCCCGCGGCAATCCGCTAATACATGCTGTTAAGGACGGCGATAATGTTGTAATGCACTTGGCTTCGGGAAAAGATATTGTGCTGACACCGCTTAAAAAACTAAAAGAAACCAAAAAACTTTCACCAAAAGCACTCTTGGCTATGGATACCATTTCACGCCACACGGACAATATGGAGTGCTATACCTGCCATGCCACTTGGGCACCGCAATGTTACGGTTGTCATGTCAAGATTGATTACTCCGAGGGAAAACAAAATCCGGATTATCTGAAGGCTTCCCATGACCATGATATTTACGGAAAAACCGGTGGAATGAAAAATATACGAGACTATTTGGTTGATGGCAAAGTCACTGAAACCAGAAGCTTTTTACGTTGGGAAAACCCGGCACTTTCACAAAACGGCGAAGGGAGAATTTCTCCGACAATCCCAGGGTGTCAGACTACTGTTACGGTGATAGGAAAAGATGGAAAAGCACTGCTTCAAAACCATATTTTTAAAATTCCCAATGTAGAAGGTGCCGGTGAAGAGGGGCAAAATGCCATTGATATGGCGCCGATTCAGCCTCACACTATTTCAAAACAATCACGAAGTTGTGAGAGCTGTCACACGACACCTAAAGCACAAGGATTCGGAATAGCGGGTTCCATAAGCACTGCCGATCCCTCTGCTACCGCCGTTATCGATTTAATGCGTGCGGACGGAACGATAATTCCTACTATTGTCGATGAACAGTTTCCTGCTATTGCCAATTTGCACTATGATTATTCAAAGTTTTTAGATGAAAACGGAACACAGCTGATGACCGTAGGACATCACTGGAGTCTTTCGGGTCCGCTTTCCAAAGCGCAACGGGATAAACTTGATCGAAGCGGTGTCTGCTTCTCGTGCCATCAAGATATTCCCCAAGGCAATCTTGCCGTTTCGGCAATGACGCATATAGCTCAGATGGCAGAGATTACAATAGATACCCGAAAACATGCCGATATTTTAAATAAAATATTGAACCTTGGAGCATGGGTTCAGGTTATAGTCGGTATGGTAATGGGCATTGTTGTTATGCTGGTGATGTACCGTCTCTTTTTTCGAAAAAAGACGTAGAAGTACCCGGCTAGAGCGTTTCTTCTTCTTTTTTGCTCTCATTGGCCAAAGGCTTCATTGCCGGAAAGAGCAGTACATCACGGATAGAGTGTTCATTGGTCAACATCATAACCAGACGGTCAATGCCGATGCCTTGACCTGCCGTCGGTGCCATACCGTAACTTAATGCGGTGACAAAATCTTCATCCATTTCGTGTGCTTCGTCATCCCCAGCTTCTTTGGCATCAAGTTGACCTTTAAATCGTTCATATTGATCGAGTGGATCATTGAGCTCACTAAAGGCATTAGCAATCTCTTTGCCGGCAATAAAAAGCTCGAAACGTTCGGTAACGGCAGGATTGTTGTCGGAACGTCGCGCCAATGGTGAGAGTTCTACCGGGTAGTCGGTAATGAAAGTCGGATCAATCAGTTTGGCCTCAACAAACGCATCAAACAATTCACCTTGAAGCTGTCCGAGATTAAGTTTTTCATTGACGGCGATATGCCGTTCGTTGAGGTAGGCAAGAATCATTGCTCTGTCATGGACAATTTCTTCTGGAACACCGCCGATTTTATGCAGAGATTCAATCAAGCCAATTTCGGTAAAGTTGTCAAAATTGATCTCCAAATCACCGTAAGGAAGACGTTTTGGAAGTTCCAAGTGCTCAAATAAATACGCAAACAGCTCTTTGGTGAGCGCAATAAGATCTTTGTAGGTTTTATATGCCCAATAAAATTCAATGGAGGTAAATTCGGGATTATGTGTTGCATCCATGCCTTCATTGCGAAAGTTTCTGTTAATTTCAAAGACGGCTTCAAATCCGCCGACAATAAGACGTTTAAGGTAGAGTTCCGGAGCAATACGCAAGTAGCGGTCAATACCCAAAGCATTATGATGCGTAACGAACGGCTTCGCATTGGCACCGCCGGCAATAGGGTGCATCATGGGAGTTTCAACTTCCAAAAAGCCCTTATCTTCAAAAAAACGGCGAATTAATGAGATCACTTTGCTGCGTATCTGAAACGTTTTTTTAACCTCATTATTCATAATGAGGTCTAAATAGCGCTGACGATACCGCAGTTCTTTATCGGTAATACCGTGGTATTTTTCCGGTAGCGCAGAGAGCGCTTTGGTTAAAATACGCAGCTCTTTTACATGTAAAGAGAGTTCTCCTTTGTTAGTGACAAAGGGAAAGCCCGACACTTCAATAATATCACCTACTTCAATGAGCTTTTTAATCTCGTTGTAAAAACCTTCGGGGAGTGAGTCGCGTGCCAAGTAAATTTGGAGCAGACCGCTTTCATCTTCAATCTTTAAAAAGCTGGCTTTGCCCATTAAGCGATAGAGTTTAATACGTCCCGCCACACAGTAATGGCGACTTTCAGCACGTTTGTCTTCAAGTTGGGCCACATCATCGTTGACATTTAAAAATTTTTCGACTGTCGTATTGCGCCGCGTGATATTGGAGTAGGGGTTATACCCGAGTTCTTTAAGTTTTTGAGCTTTTTCGATTCGTAATTGAACCAATTGATTATCAAATACCAAGGAGATCCTTCTTTAATATAGAGTTATTGTTCTTGACATGTTTTGCAAATACCGTAAATTTGCATGGAGTGGTCACTCATTTTAAAACCCAGTTCAGTGGCAATGAGGTGTTGACGCGCTTCAATTTCGTCGTCGACAAATTCGGTTATTTCACCGCATTCGGTGCAGATAATGTGATCATGATGATCTTTGGCGCCGAGTTCATACTTTTTTCCCTGTGCGCCGAAAGAGAGTGACGTCACCATGTCGGAATCTTCCAGCAAAGAGAGCGTACGGTAAATAGTCGCAATACCGGCTTTAAGCTCGGGACGTTTTTGAATAATGAGCTGGTGCAGGGCTTCGGGTGTTAAATGCTCATCGGAATTGTAAAGCATCTCTAAAATCACTTCCCGTTGAATGGTAAACTTTAAACCGTTTCGCTTGAGAAGTTCTTTAAAGTCAGCCAACAGCTCTTCATATTTTACGGTGCGCTCAGAAAAGTTTGTAGTGTATTGCGGCATATTACTCTCCTGAAGGCCGAGTGGAAAGGTTGAGTTCTTTAGAGACCGTATCTGCTATCATCTCTTTAGCGCCGCTGGTAACGGCATCGGTACCTTTTTCAATATTTTGAGTGATTGTATCGGAAACTTCGGTTGGGTCAAGATGCATAATGTAGCCGCCCACTTCTGCCATAACCGGAAAAAGGATGCTGTTGGCCATGATTGGTTCGAGTTTTGTCTTAATGGCATTGATATTGTTCATGGCATAGACAATCACCGCAGCTATCAGAAAGAACTTGCCGCTGCCGACAATAAAGCCGAAAATGCGATCAACCGCTCCTAAGCCGCTGGCACTGCCGAGCTTTTTAAAGAGTGATCCCAAAACAATCATAACGATCCAAAATACGGCCAGGGTTGCTAAAAAACCGGTAAAATTGATTGCGGCAGAGTTTTCAAAATGAAAGATCCAGTCGCTGATCTTCTGACCGATTGTTTCACCGTAACGCGAGGCAATAAAAATACCCCCGATAATACCGATAAGACCGAACATCTCTTTAAAGAAACCGTTTATTATGCCTTTAAGTCCGAGCAAGAGGACAATGGCACCGACAACAATATCGAAATAGTTAATATCCATTAAAAATCTACCTTTAGTTGAGCTTTTCCTGATTTTTTTGCGCTGTACATGGCCTGATCGGCACGTTCAATAAGCGATTCAAACGTATCATCCGGTTTCATTTGTGTTAAACCGATGCTGACTGTCATATTGATTTTCTTATCTTGGTACAGTATTTTATTTTTTCGAATGAGTTCTAAAATGCGTTCTGCCACACATTGTGCTTCGTACGCTTTAATGCGGGTTAATACCAGCACAAACTCTTCCCCGCCAAAGCGAAAAATTCTGTCGTTATCTCTGAGCGTATGCTTAAGAAGATTGGCTAAAAAGATAAGCACCTTATCTCCGGCTAGGTGACCAAAGGTGTCATTGGTGCGTTTAAAGTCGTCCAAATCAATCATAATAAGAAATGTTTCATCGCAGTGTGTATGCGCATTGAGTAACATCTGGGCAATATATTGATGCAGAGCATAACGGTTATATACTTTGGTTAGGGCATCAATACTTGACTGAACCTCAAGAGCTTCTACTTTGGCAATAAGGTTCATGATTGTGTTGTTGGCCTCATCAACTTCTTTGTTGAGATGTGATTGAATGCTTTTAAAGCGTTCGAGTACATTGTATTCGTCTTGCTTAATGCCGTTAATGATCTCATTTTGATTTTTTGAAATGACATTAATGTTTTCATTATACTTGGAATACGAGTTAATGCTGAGTCGCGCAAGTTCCTGATACTCACTGTCCATTAAGAGCTGAGGGTTTTTAAAAGCGTCGGTCTCTGTGTTGCTCTTTTCTCTGTCAAGCAGGATGTTTCGGGCAGTGGTTTGGACAAAGTCCATAAGGTAGTCCGCATCTAAGTGAAGACTGGTATCGATTTTGTTCAACACCTCATGGTAAGCGGCTGAGATGATCTGTTTCGCTTCATCTTTGTCCATCTTAGAGATCCTTATGTTATTTTAAATGGTGCATTATACATTCAAAAAGCATAAATAAACTTGATACAGTGACGGTAATGGTCTGATTGTGTACGGATTGTGTCACACAAATACGCTGCCGATTAGTAGTTTTTTAGTTAAATTTAGATAGTATTCTTTCCAAAAACTGAGCGTTAACATTGAAGGTAAATATTATGAGTAACTGGAATCCCTCAAGCTGGAGAGACAAACCGATATTGCAACAACCGACATATCCCGATCAGGCATTACTGCAAGACGTGGAGAATGAGTTAAAGAACTATCCGCCGCTTGTATTTGCAGGAGAAGCAAGAAACTTGAAAAAACAGCTGGCTGAAGTTGCTGCCGGTCGTGCTTTTTTACTGCAAGGAGGTGATTGTGCCGAGAGTTTTTCGGAGTTTAATGCCGACAATATTCGCGATACCTTTAAGGCACTGCTACAGATGGCGGTTGTAATGACTTTTGCCGGCGGTGTTCCCGTAGTCAAAGTAGGGCGCATGGGAGGGCAGTTTGCCAAACCGCGCTCTTCAGATACGGAGACCATTGGTGATGTCACGTTGCCAAGCTACCGAGGTGATATTATCAACAGTGTCGAGTTTACCGAGCAAGCACGTATTCCCGATCCTAAACGCATGATCAAGGCATACAATCAATCGGTAGCGACACTAAACTTGGTACGTGCATTTGCATCGGGAGGATTGGCAGATTTGCATGAGGTGCATCAATGGAATTTGGATTTTGCTTCCCAAGGAAGTATGAGTGAAAAGTATGAAGACCTCTCACGCCGTATTGAGGACTCTCTTCGTTTTATGGAGGCGTGCGGGGTAACGTCACGAACGTATCGCACGCTTCGCGAAACCGATTTTTACACCTCTCACGAAGCGCTGTTGTTACCTTATGAAGAGGCGTTTACCCGTCAAGACTCCCTGACGGGTAACTGGTATGATGTCTCGGCACATATGCTTTGGATTGGTGATCGTACCCGCCAGGTTGACGGTGCTCATGTCGAATTTATGCGCGGTATTAATAACCCTATTGGTATTAAAGCCGGTCCTTCTATGGACCCTGAAGACCTGGTGCGTTTGTGCAGTGTATTAAATCCCCACAATGAAGCGGGGCGACTCAATATTATTGTTCGCATGGGAGCTGATAAGGTTGCTGAGGGTATGCCAAAACTTGTTCGTGCCGTTACGGAAAAGGGCTTTAATGTTGTCTGGAGTTGTGATCCGATGCACGGCAATGTCTATAAAACATCCAATGGCTATAAGTCCCGTCCCGTCGATGCTATTTTAACAGAGATGAAACAGTTTTTTCAAGTCCATAAAGCTGAAGGAACGGTTGCCGGCGGTGTTCATTTGGAGATGACAGGTAAAGATGTTACCGAGTGTACGGGCGGGCGTTTTCATATTAGTGAAGAAGATCTAAAAAGCAGATACCATACCCACTGTGATCCGCGTCTTAACGCCGACCAATCGTTAGAGTTGGCTTTTTTAATTGCCGATACGCTGCGAGAAGCCCGCTAGCGTTTTGTAAATTTACATGTAAATTGCAATGCCTCGCTAGAGGGCATTGATAGCGTGTGCCAGTTCGTCGGGTTTGTTGGAGTACTGCATGGCATCTTGCTTGGAGATCATTTTATTACGCAGATACGAGACGAGTTCTTGTGTTTGCGTAACCATGCCCGTTCCTTGTTGGTTGAGCTGCATCTGAGAGTAAATTTGGTGCACTTTATCTTCACGAATCAAGTTGGCAATAGCGGGATTGGTAATCATAATCTCCTGTGCCGCAATCCGGCCGCCGCCGATTTTGGGTAAAAGTGCCTGCGCAATAACAGAGATGAGCGAGGTGGAGAGTTGCGCGCGAATCTGCGGTTGCTCGTCACCGCTAAAAACGTCGATAATACGGTTAATTGTCTGCGGTGCCGAACTGGTATGGAGGGTTCCAAACACCAGGTGTCCGGTCTCTGCTGCTGTAAGTGCGGCTTCAATGGTCTCTTTGTCACGCATCTCCCCAATTAAAATAATATCGGGGTCTTCACGCATTGCGTATTTTAAAGCACTGGCAAAGCTTCCGGTATCGGTTCCGACATTTCGATGTGAAAAGAGGCATTTCTTGTTTTGATGAATAAACTCTACAGGGTCCTCCACCGTGATGACATGTTTTGATTCATAAAGATTGATTTCGTTGAGCATGGCAGCTAATGTTGTTGATTTACCGCTACCGGTTGGTCCCGTAACTAAAATAAGCCCTTTTTCGCGTTTAACAAGCTCTTTGAAAATCGGCTTGGCACCCAGATCGTCCAATGAGGGGATCTCAATGGGAATAATACGAAAGGCACAGGCAATATCACCCATGGTACGATAGTAGTTTGCACGAAAACGACCGATATTGGGCAGAAAAATCGCAAAGTCAATTTCATTGCTCTCCTCAAACTGCTTCTTCTGCTTTTCGCTCAGTAGCGAGTAAGACATCTCTTCAATCATTTTTCCGTCAAGCACGGGAAGATTAAGGGCCACCAATTTACCGTCAATACGTATTTGGGGTTCTGAGCGGCTTACCAGGTGCAGGTCGGATGCTTTATAGGCAATCACGCTTTTTAAAAGTTTTTGTATATCCAGTGCTTCAGCCATTATAGAAATTCTCCTTCATATTGCGTTTGATCAAATCCGACCCGCACCTTGCCGTCATACTCTACAACAGGACGCTTAATAAGCATGGGTTCCTTGCAAAGCCATGCTGCCTTGTCATCATCGCTCAAATCACATTCTTTAAGTTTTAAATTGCGATAGGTCGTGCTTCGTGTATTAAAGAGTTTTGCAAGTTCTATATGCGCTAACCAGTATTTAATTTTTTGACACTCAAGTGATTCGGCTCTAAAGTCATGAAACCGATATTCAATGCGGTGATCTTTAAAAAAATTCAGAGCTTTTTTGACACTGTCACAATTTTTTATTCCGTAAACATGGAGCATGTGTTACTCAATAATTTTGGGAACAATAAAGAAAGAATCGGCACTTTTTGGCGCATGTTTAATGATATCTTCGGGAATATGGGAATTGCATGCAGGTGTGTCGTCTCGTAACGGTGTTGATGCTGTTGTCATGGCAAAAGTATCGCTGACATTATCGGTATTGAGTTCAGAAAGATTTTCGACAAAAGAGACGATTTCATTGAGCTGTTCAATGATTTCAGAGCGTTTGTCATCTTGAACTTCTAAGTAGGAGAGTTTTTCGAGTCGAATCAAAAGGTCGTTGTTTATGGTCATTGTCTGCCTTTATATAGATATACATGTATTTTAATAATTTGGATTTATTGTAACAAAAAAAGCTTATAGCTACTTATATTTCAGCTCTTGTTTAAACAATATTAATTCAAATTTGGATACTATAACACTCAAGTACAATAACAGGATACAGGAGCTTTTTTGAGTCTAAAAGAAAACATAGAAATGGTAAAAGAAGAACTCAATTCTGAAGAGAAGTTTTTTGAAAGTGCCGTTAAAGCGGAGCGTTTTTGGGAAAAATACAAAACATTAATTGTTGCCGGAGTCGTCGGTGTCATTGCCGTCGTTGTCATTAGTGCCATCAATGACGCTCAAAACGAGTCGGATGCCGTTGCGTCGAACAAGGCTTTGGCACAACTGCAAAGTGGCCCCGACAGTGCTGCTGAAGCAGAGCTTGCGGCACTAAACCCCAAGCTCTTAAATGCATGGAAGCTTTCCACGGCAGTTGCTGCAAATGACACAGCTGCTTTGGAGACACTTCAAGCATCGGATGATGCTATTGTCAGTGATCTTGCCGCGTATGAATTGGCAGCGCTTCAATCGGATGCCGTAAAATTACAACGTTATGCATCATCGCAAAAAGCAATCTATAAAGATTTGGCAACGTTAGAGAGCGCTCTGTTACTCATTAAAGAGAATCAGACCGAACAGGCACATCAAAAACTCTCGCTTATTTCTCCGGAGTCACCGTTGTACAAGGTTGCAAAATCTTTAATGCATTATGGAGTGAAATAGGTGATAAAACAAGCGGGCTTTTTGGCTGCAGCAGCTGTGGTGCTGTTATTGGGAGGTTGCAGCTCTAAAGAGTATTATGTTCCACAGGATACGGCAGGAACATGGAATATGAAAGGACCGCTATATGCCAAGATTGTCGATGTGACATCAGACGGTGCGGTGCTTGATAACGGTAAAATCATGACCTCCAATGCGTTTTTAGAACTGACACTAACGCCAAAGCATCGGTTTATTTCTCAAAATAGAGATTGGATAATTTCCAGTACAAGTGACGGTAATCTCAGCCTGCACTCTGTGACCAATACGCAAGATCCCATAGCGTTTGATCTTAAGAAAACGGTAGCTGCAGCATCGGTTAACGATGATATATTGGCAGTGCTTTTTGCCAATAATGAGATGGCAATTTATTCCATTGCAACGAAAAAACTTCTTTTTAAAGAACAGGGAAACGCACCGGTTGCCGTAGATTTGAGAATTGTCAATCCTTATTTTCTTAAAGATTTGGTCCTGTTTTTAACCCTTGACGGTAAAATTGTCATTGTCAATGCCAAAACCAAAAAAGTGATTCGCTCTATGATTGTCAGTTCAGAGCCGTACTTTAACAATATTGTGCATTTTAATGTTTCCGGGAATACTTTGATTGCGGCAACACCGTATAAAGTATTTTCATTGGTTGCTAACGAGATGCGGGCACCCTACGAAGTGCGCGATATGGTTTTTAAAGATGATATTATCTACCTCTGTACCAAACAGGGTGACATTGTCTCTTTAACGCCTTCTTTGCAGAAAATAGCCTCTCAAAAATTTGAATTTGCACATTTTTTAGGCTTAATTGTTACCGACAAGGCTGTCTACGCACTGGAAAAAGAGGGATACCTCATTGCGTTGGACAAAGATTTGTCACATTTTAAAGTTTATGATATTGACCTGGAAGAGGGCTTGGTCTATGCGGCTGAGAAAACTTTTTTTGTCAACAGTATGTTTGTAAAGTTACAATAACATTTTATGTCCAATGAGCTTGAAGCATTTATTGAATATATTACCGTGACCAAAGCGCTCTCTGCACACTCTGTTGCCGCATATGAAAGTGATCTAAAGTCGATTGAAGAGCTGACAGCAACACCGTTGATTTCATTGAAGAACGATACCGTATTGCAAGCGCTTTCTACAATTGAAAATCGTCGTACGCTCAATAGAAAACTCTCAACGCTCAATGCTTTTTTTACATTTTGTCACAAACAGCACTTTATTGAAGAGTTTGCCAGATTTAAACTTTCCAAGCTCCCCGCATCGTTACCGAAGTATCTCTCTTATGATGAGATTATGCGGGCACTGGATGCTATGACGCTACGAAAATGGCTCGACTTAAGAGATTATGCTTTGCTACTGTTTTTGTATGCCACGGGGACACGCATTAGTGAGTGTCTCAATATAGAACAGAGCGATTTTGAAAATTCATGGCTCCGTATTCGCCACGGAAAAGGTGATAAAGAGCGTTATGTTCCCGTTGCCAAAGATGCGATGTGTGCTATTGAGACATATCGTAATGCTGCGCCTTATGAGAGCAGTACGCTTTGGCTTAACAGCAGAGGAAAAAAATTAAGTCGTATTTCGGCTTACAAAATAACGAAAAAATATCTTAATGTCTCGCCCCATGTGCTGCGTCACTCGTATGCAACGGCGCTGATAACAGGTGGCGCCGACTTGCGTGTGGTTCAAGAGTTGTTGGGACATGTATCGCTGTTGACAACACAGATTTATACCCATCTTCAGCCGGCTCATTTAATGCAGACAGTAACTCGATGTCACCCCCTTTCAAGAGAGAGCTTATGATCCGTGAGTCGACATTAACTAGCAGTCAGCTACCTCTGATACTGTGTGATATTGGAAATACCTCCTTGCATTTTTTTGACGGCAAGCGTGCCTATAAAGAGTCTGTAGACTCTTTTAATGAAGTGATTCCTGATGCTAATGTCTACTATATTAATGTCAACCCGACATTAGAACATAAGCTTCAGGAGCGCTCTAACTGGATTAATCTTAAACCCTGTGTGAATACCGAAAAATATTATGAGGGTATGGGCATTGACAGAGTGATGGCGTGTGAAGCCGTTGATCACGGTATTGTTATAGACGCCGGTAGTGCCATTACCGTCGATATGATGGATCACGGAGTCTATTGCGGAGGGTTTATCTGTCCTGGAATTCGTGCGATGCAGTTAAGTTATGCCAATATCTCCTCGCGCCTGAATGACTCATTTAACTTTGAGCTTGATTTGGATAGAATGCCGAAAAACACCCAAGACTCCATGAGTTACGGTTTTTTAAGACTGCTTTACGGTGAAGTGATGCGTCACCGCAAGCCCATTACAATTACCGGCGGTGATGCAGTGCTTCTTCATAGACTCTTTGCGGGTGCTACCGTCGATGAACTGCTAATTTTTAAAGGAATGAAACAGATGATATCAAGGATTGCTTCATGCTAACCGTAGCCCTTCCCAAGGGGCGTATTGCCCAAGAAACATTAGAGATATTTGAGACAATTTTCGGAACCGCTTTTGTCTTTGATGATCGAAAACTGATTCTTGAAACACCTGATTTTAGGTTTTTGCTTGTTCGCAATCAAGATGTTGCCACCTATGTCTATCATCAGGCTGCAGATATTGGAGTCGTCGGATTAGACACACTCGAAGAGCAGGGGTTGGATGTTATTCGTCTGCTCGACCTGTGCCGCGGTCGCTGTAAAGTAGCCATTGGAATGCGCAAAGGCGAAACACTTGATCTGAGCAAGCCTGAAATTAAAGTGGCGACAAAAATGGTGAATATTACCAAACGCTACTTTGCTGAACGCGCTGTTGCAGCCGATGTCATTAAGCTTTACGGCTCAATCGAACTGGCACCGCTGGTAGGTTTGGCCGATATGATTGTTGACATTGTTGAAACCGGAGCAACCATGAAACAAAACGGATTGGAGGTGGTTGAGACCATTATGGAGTCTTCAACCTATTTAATTGCGAATAAAAACAGTTTTTTTGAGAAAAAATCTGAAGTTCTCGATATTTATGAAAAGATCAACGCAAGTCTGAAAAAAGACTAGAGCAGCCCCATAACAATGAACGGGGTGTAGAGAAAAAGTCCTATATAGGGCATAGCTTTGTGCAGAGGAGCATGCAGCATCTGCGAGAGCTCGGCAGATACTTCCTGTTTTTCAAAGAGCTGTCTCATTAAAAGAATTTTGGTTGCGATATCAACAGTTTTGATGAAGAGTACCAGCAAAATTTCTGCCTTAAAATCGGTAGACATTGCTAAATAGATGGTAAAATAAAAGGTAGGATGCAAGAGCAGAAACCAAATAATGTGACGACGGTATTGTTGATACATATTGAGCAACATTCCCATAAGGGTATCTGCTTTTTGCCATTGCGTCTCAAAAAGTTCTAAAAGAATATAAATAAGTATCAGCGTGTAAATATAATTCATCGGTGCGCTATTATAGCATGTTACGACACAATGGCATATTTTAAGTTACAAAGAGAAGAAATGCAAAAACTATCGACATATTATACCTACACTCACGATACGATGCAACGCATTGAAGTTGGTGTCAATCTGGAACTTGAGACTGTGTCTGATACACGTATGTTACAGACCTTATTGTGGCTGTTTATTCCCTGTGGCACAATACAAAAAGAGCAATTAACACCGCTCAAAGAGATGTTGTCTGAAGAGCTGCTGCATCATTTACATGCAGAATTTGCAGGATTTCGCATTGTTGACACATGGTTGGAGCTCTATTTTTATGCACCAAGCGCCAAAAAGTTTGAGCCCGTTGTTGCGTCACTCTTGGCAGAGCAGTATTCTTATGAAATCGGTTCCTATAAAGATGCAAAGCAGAAGTTTTATGCTGACGAACTCTATCCGGACATGAAGCAGCAGCTGCAAATTCACAACAATGACGTCATAATGCAACTGCGAGAAGCCGGTGATCAAAGCAGTTGCACCCGAGAGGTAGAGCACTATCTTTTTTTTCCGACACAAAGTAATGCAAAGCGCGCGTTGAGAAAAGCTGTAGAGTTACAGTTTACATGTAAAAATGAGTATATTGACGATACGAGAGAGCTACGTTATATCATTACATTAACAAAATCACATAGCATAGAAAGCGCACACATTCATGCGATAACCGAAGCGTTATTTGATATTGCTCTGGAAGAACATGGTATTTATGAAGGATGGAGTACAACTTTAGTTGAAAAAAAATAGTCTTTAAAGTTTTTGTTGGTTACTATATGGTCAGAAAATTTCGATTTATTGTATGCAATAAGATATAACTTTGTTAGTAATGGCTATAATACTCTTACAAGTTATATCAGCCTATGATATGTCTAAAGTTCAATTCGTTCAAGGAAAGTTTATGATTACAAAATTGTCACTCGTTGTTATCTCTGCTCTTGCAGTGGTTACCTGTGCATCAGCTGAAACAGCTTCGCTTATACCCGGGGATGCTAAGCCCGGTGAATGTTATGCCAAAGTCGTTGTTCCTGCTACGTATGTCGATAAAATAGAGAAGGTTCTTGTTAGGGAAGCTTCCGATAAAATCTCTATTGTTCCGGCAAAGTATAAATGGGTTAGTGAAAAGGTCATGGTAGTTCCTGAGAGAAAAAAACTCAAACCTATTCCGGCTACCTATAAAAAAGTAATAGAAAAAGTTGAAGTCAAACCGGCAAGCAGACAGTGGATGTCCAGCTTAAAACGTCATGCAATTCCCGTTAGTCCGGATCTGCTTGCAGTTGCAAAAAGCAAAGGGATCGATATTAACGGTACAACTCCCAATACCTGCTACAAAGAGTATATGACGCCGGCAAAATATAAAAAAGTCACAGAAGAGAAAGTTGTTAAAGAGGCAACTGAAAAAATCGAAATAATCCCGGCAAAATATGAGTGGGTAGAAAAGAAAGTCGAGGTCAAACCGGCTTCGAAAAAGACCATTGAAATTCCGGCGGTTTATGAGACAAAAGAAGAAAAAATTCTTGTTGAAGCCGAAAAGCAAGTATGGAAAAAAGGTTCCAATCCGGCACAAAAAATCAATGGTGCAACCGGCGAGATTATGTGTCTTGTTACCGTTCCGGCAAAATACAAAACTATTAAAAAGAGCGTGTTGAAATCTCCGGCGACCACCAAAGTGGTAGAAATTCCGGCAACATACAAAACCGTTAAAGTGAAAAAACTGGTTTCCGAAGCCAAGATCAATAAGGTTAAAGTACCGGCAGTTGTTAAAAAAATTACGAAAACGGTCTTGGAATCAGAGCCGGTATTTACATGGAAAGAGGTTGGACTACGTGTTGAAAAAGGTCTTAAGCCGACGGGTCAGCAAATCTGTTTAAAAGAGACTCCTGCAGTGACAAAAACCATTACAAAAACGGTTTTAGAGACTCCGGCGACTACGAAAGAGATTATTATTCCTGCGGAATACAAAATGATGAAAGTCAAAAAACTCGTTTCCGAAGCCAAAGAATTTAAAGTACCGACACCTGCGGAATACAAAACGGTTAAAAAGCGTGAAAAAGTCACGTCAGCATCAACAAAATGGCAACGTATTTTATGTCAAACCAACATGAACGAAGATGTGGTTTCCAAGATTCAGGCAGCGCTTAACAAGCAAGGCTTTAATGTTGGTAAGGTTGATGGAAAACTGGGTAGAGCAACATACTCTATGTTAGAAAAATACCAGCGAAAGCATTCATTGGCAACCGGCGGTATCACCTATGAGACACTTGAGTCACTAGGGATTAAACTCTAAGCAAACTCCTTATGAAATAGCACCATGCTATTTCTAAGGCTAGAGCTTTTGCTGCAACGGACCTATATAGCGCTGTCTCGGGCGAGCAATCTTCATTTCACTGTCTTCTTGCAGTTCCATCCATTGCGTTACCCATCCTACCGTTCTGCCTACAACAAAAATAATGGTAAACATGCTTTGAGGAATTTTAAGTGCCGTTAAAATCAGTCCGGAGTAAAAATCGATATTCGGATAGAGGTTTCGCGAGACAAAATAGTCATCTTCAAGCGCTATTTTTTCAATAGCGTAAGCAATTTCAAGCAAGTCGTTATTGACGCCGAGTTCATCTTTAAGTTCATTTAACAGTGCCGAAAGAATGCGTGCTCGCGGGTCGAAGTTTTTATAGACCCGATGTCCAAAACCCATGAGACGAAAGGAATCATTGGGGTCTTTTGCCCGTTCAATAAAAGTAGCAACATTTTCAACCGAACCGATAAATTTCAGCTGAGCAATAACCGACTCGTTCGCACCTCCGTGTGCGCGTCCCCATAAGGCATTAATGCCTGCTGCAAGTGCCGCATAGGGGTGGGCACCGGTAGAAGCAACACTGCGTACCGTTGAAGTTGAAGCATTTTGTTCATGTTCGGCATGGAGTGTAAAAATCGTGTCGAGCGCTCGAATCTCTACTTCAGAGATCTCCGGTTCCGCATGAGGGTAGGCACGCATCATGTAGAGGAAATTTTCGGTAAAAGAGCGTTCTATATCGGGATATATAAACGGGATGCCATACATGCGACGGTACGTAAAAGCGGCCAGTGTCGGGATTTTAGCAATAATACGTCGCGCCATAACCTGCATCTCTTCTTTGTTGGCAATGTTCAAATGTTCAAAGTAAAACGTTGAAAGTGCTGAGACAGCCGAAGACATCATTGCCATTGGATGTGCTTTATCGGGAAATGATTTATAGAGCTCTTTAATGCCCTCGTGAACAAAAGAACGTTTGCGTAATTCATGATCAAATTCAATAAGTTCTGTGGTTGTGGGCAGTGCTCCCGTTAAAAGCAGATAGCAGACGTCGAGATAGCTTTTTTTTGTGGCAAGGTCGCTAATGTCATAACCGCGATAAAGCAGTTGCCCTTTTTCGCCGTCAATATAGGTAATGCGTGAACTGCAACTTGCCGTTGACGTGAAACCGGGATCGTAGGTAAACATACCGGTCTGTTTGTACAAAGACCGAATATCAATAACATCCGGTCCTAAGGTTGGGTGTAGAATTTCGAAATCGTAACGTTTTCCGTTGCGATTGTCCGTTAGAGTAATACTCGCCATAATAACCATCCTTATGCATCAGATACATTATCATATAGGAGCGCGTATTAATCACAGCTAAAAGCGTAGGACTACTTCTTGCCTATAACAAATGAAATTTTTGCATTGATGCGGTATTTTACAATGGCATTGTTCTCTACTTTGGCATTCATATTGACAATATGAATGGACTTGATATTGTCAATAGATTTACTTGCTTTTTTAATGGCTTTGTTGGCCGCATCTTCCCAGCTTTTTTCTGATTGTGCCAACACTTCAATGACTTTAACAACTTGTGACATGGTATCTCCTTGTGTATTGATATGAACGATTATAATATGTTTTAGATAAACCGGTAATAAAAACGATGCAATACAGCAAGTTTTGGGCAAAAAGAATCTATAATTACATGTAAATTTGTCGAGGAGCAGTTATGGCGGTTGTTTTGATTATCGGCGCAGGTGGCGTCGGTCGTGTTGTTGCACACAAGTGTGTTCAAAATCCCCAAACCTTTAGTAAGATTATATTGGCGTCACGTACCTTGAAAAAATGTGAGATTATTCAAAAAGAGCTTCCTGAAGGTGCTATTGATATTGCCTGTGTCAATGCAGACAATACAGAGGAAGTTGTTGCGCTTATTCGCCGGACAGGTGCCGAAATTCTTATTAATGTGGCATTGCCGTATCAGGATTTAACCATAATGGATGCCTGCATTGAAACAAAAATCGACTATATCGATACCGCTAATTATGAGCATCCCGACGAAGCGAAATTTGAATATAAAGAGCAGTGGGCCAAACATGATGCTTTCAAAAAAGCGGGAGTTATGGCACTGTTAGGAAGCGGGTTTGATCCCGGAGCTACCAATGTTTTTTGTGCCTATGCGCAAAAACACTACTTTGATGAGATCCATACCATTGATATTTTAGATTGTAATGCCGGTGATCATGGCTATGCTTTTGCAACCAATTTCAACCCTGAAATTAATTTGCGTGAAGTAAGTGCCAAGGGACGTTACTGGGAGAAAGGCCGCTGGATTGAGACCGAACCGATGGCAATTCACATGCCGTGGGATTACCCTGAAATTGGAGTCAAAGAGAGTTATCTGCTCTATCATGAAGAGATGGAATCGCTTGTAAAACACATTAAGGGTTTGCAACGTATGCGTTTTTTTATGACCTTTGGCGAAAGCTACCTGATGCATATGAAAGCTTTGGAAAACGTCGGTATGTTGGGTATTGAGCCTGTTGAACATCAGGGAAAAAAGATTGTGCCCATAGAGTTTTTAAAAACACTGTTACCCGATCCGGCATCACTGGGAGCGCGAACAAGAGGGAAAACCAATATCGGCATTGTCGCCGAGGGTATCAAAAACGGTGCGGCGCGAAAGATCTATATCTATCAGGTGAGTGATCATGAAACATGCTACAAGGAAGTCAAGTCGCAGGCCGTCTCGTACACAACCGGTGTTCCGGCAATGATAGGTGCCAAACTTATGATAGACAAAACATGGTCTGCCAAAGGTGTGTTTAATATGGAAGAGTTTGATCCTGATCCTTTTATGGAAGAGATGAATCGCCAAGGGTTGCCTTGGAACATTCAAGAGCTGTAAGAAACGCCATGTCTTTTCATACTCTTGGATTGCGTCATGAACTGCTTGAAGCCGTTAGGCAGAGTGGCTATAAAGAGCCTACTGACGTACAAAAAAGAGTGATTCCTGCTCTATTGCAAGGACGTGATCTTTTTGTAACGGCACAAACCGGAAGCGGAAAAACAGCAAGTTATCTGTTGCCTCTGTTGCAACGCATAAGCAACATGGCTTCTCAAAGTAAATTTCGACATCCTAAAGTTCTCATATTGACACCTACACGGGAGTTGGCACTACAAGTAGGTCAGAGCATCAACACCTATGCGCAGCATTTACATGTAAATACGGTATTGCTTTACGGCGGTGCAAAAATCGAGCCGCAAACGCGACGGCTTGACGCAGGGTGCGATATTGTCGTTGCAACACCGGGACGACTGCTCGATATGGTAACGCTTAAAAAAATTAACTTG
>Ga0256833_1000410_pt1 | contig 33716 bp, 31 predicted proteins | sample 356284metaG_FD_190535 | JGI IMG/M metagenome (GOLD analysis project Ga0256833, IMG submission 190535) | Hydrothermal vent microbial communities from Mid Atlantic Ridge, Atlantic Ocean - 356-284 | ecosystem: Environmental > Aquatic > Marine > Hydrothermal vents | place: Atlantic Ocean: Mid... | reverse complement strand
CTGGAGGTTGTTGAGGATGAAGAGGAGATAGACCTTGAATCCCTGGGTGCCTCTGTGGAAGAGGCACCTGTTGTTAAGTTTGTTAATATGATGCTTATGGATGCTGTGAAAAAAGGAGCCTCGGATATCCATGTTGAGCCCTATGAGAAATATTACAGGGTCAGGTTCAGAATTGACGGTATCTTGCATGAGGTTATGAAACCACCTTTGAGTATGAAGGATGCAATTACATCAAGAATAAAGATAATGTCTAAACTTGACATTGCTGAAAAAAGGCTACCTCAGGACGGAAGAATTAAATTGAAGATGAAGATTGAGGGGAAAAGAAAAGAATTGGATTTCCGTGTATCTGTATTGCCCACACTGTTTGGTGAAAAGGTTGTTATGAGGATCCTTGACCCTGAAAAGCTTATGCTTGACATGACAAAACTTGGTTTTGAACAGGAGAGTCTTGATAAGTTTCAAAATGCAATTGCTAAGCCGTATGGAATGGTGCTTGTTACAGGTCCAACCGGTTCCGGTAAAACAAATACCCTTTACTCTGCAATAAGCCAGTTGAACAAGCCGGAAACAAATATTATGACTGCTGAAGACCCTGTTGAATTTAATCTTCCTGGTATAAATCAGGTAAATGTCAGGGATGAAATAGGTCTTACATTTGCTGCAGCGTTGAGATCTTTTTTAAGGCAGGATCCTAACATTATACTTGTTGGAGAGATAAGGGATTTTGAAACTGCCGAAATTGCAATTAAGGCTGCATTAACAGGCCACCTTGTTCTTTCAACATTGCACACAAACGATGCTCCTTCAACAATAAGCAGGTTGATGAATATGGGGATTGAGCCGTTTCTCGTTGCCACTTCGGTAAACCTGATCTGTGCTCAGAGGCTCGTTAGAAGAGTGTGCAAAAACTGCAAAGAAGAGGTAAAAGTACCGAAAAAAACCCTGCTTGACATAGGCTTCAGAGAAGATGAATTAAAAGGATTGAAGATTTACAAGGGCAAAGGTTGCGATGTTTGTAATGGCACAGGTTACAAAGGAAGAGTTGGTCTTTATGAGGTTATGGAGGTCACTGAAACAATTAAAGACCTTATTTTAAGCGGAGCAACTGCAATTGATTTAAGGGAGCAGGCAATAAAAGAGGGCATGATCACATTGAGAAGAAGTGGTTTGATAAAAATCAGGGAAGGTATTACTTCAATAGAGGAAGTTTTAAGGGAAACTGTGTTATAATATTAAAAAACCATTATATACGAGGTAATGTATGGATATTACTCTTTCCCAATTGTTAAAGAAAATGGTTGAATCAGGGGGTACAGACCTTCACATAACCACAAACAGTCCACCTCAGATCAGGAAGGACGGGAAACTCATCCCCCTCAAAATGCCGCCTTTAACCCCTGCTGAAACAAAAAAATTGATCTATGCAATAATGACTGATGCTCAAAAGCAGCAATTTGAGCAGGATTTGGAGGTCGATTTTTCTTTTGGAATTAAGAAACTGGCAAGGTTCAGGGCAAATGTTTTTCATCAAAGGGGAGCAGTTGCTGGAGCCTTCAGACTTATACCCTATGAAATAAGAGGGTTCAAAGAGCTGGGTATCCCTTCTGTTGTGGAAAAACTCTGTGACCTGCCCAGGGGATTGGTTCTGGTTACGGGTCCAACAGGATCAGGGAAATCAACAACCCTTGCAGCCATGATTGATAAAGTTAATAGAGAGAGAAATGCGCACATAATTACAATTGAAGACCCCGTTGAGTATTTACATTCCCACAAGAAGTGTATTGTTAATCAGAGAGAGGTCAACACGGACACTAAATCTTTCAGCAGGGCATTGAGAGCGGCTTTGAGGCAAGACCCTGATGTTGTTCTTATAGGTGAGATGAGAGACCTTGAAACTGTTGAAACTGCATTAAAGATTGCAGAAACCGGTCACCTCACCTTTGCAACCCTTCACACAAACTCTGCAGTACAAACAATAAACAGAATTATTGACATATTCCCGGCGCACCAGCAGCAGCAGATAAGAACCCAGTTGTCTTTTGTTTTAGAGGGTGTTATATGTCAATCGTTACTTCCCAGGGCAAATGGTAGGGGAAGGGTTTTAGCCCTTGAAATTCTTATTCCAAATGCTGCTGTTAGAAACCTGATAAGAGAGGATAAAATACACCAGATATATGCAACAATGCAAACCGGCCAGTTAATTCATGGGATGCAAACATTCAATCAATCACTTGCAAGCCTCTATTTGCAGGGAAAGATAACAAAAGAGGTGGCTCTGTCAGCATCTTCAAACAAAGATGAGTTAATTGACATGATTAACAGAGGCGTTGGTGGAATAATTGACCAGCCTTCACCTCGTGTTTCAAAACGAAATCCAAAAATTAAATATACATAATTCAGGAGGATTTCATGATTTTTGAGTATAGTGCAAGAACAAGATCAGGAGAAACAAGGGCTGGGACAATAAAGGCAAAAAACAGGGAAGAAGCAGTTAAGAGTCTAAGAGAACAGGGATTGATTTTGACCTCCCTGAGGGAGAAAAAATCAACTGGAATGTTTGGTGGGAAGGTAAAGGACAAAGACCTTGCAATCTTTACCAAACAATTTTCCGTTATGATTGATGCTGGTCTTCCTCTTGTGCAATGCCTTGATATTCTTGCTTCCCAGCAGGAAAACAAGTACTTTGCCAATGTGTTGGAGCATGTTAGAAATGATGTTGAGCAGGGAAGCACCCTTGCGGATGCAATGAGGAAACATCCAAAGGTTTTTGATGACCTCTATACCAACATGATAGCTGCAGGTGAGGCTGGTGGTATCCTTGATGTGATTATGCAGAGGCTTTCGATTTACATTGAGAAAGCCTATAAATTAAAATCTTCTTTCAAAAGTGCAATGACCTACCCTATCACGGTTATTACAATTGCTTTTCTTATCGTTGCTTTGATTCTGTGGAAGGTTATCCCGGCATTTGCTTCAATGTTTGCAGGCCTGGGGGCAGAATTGCCTTTGCCTACAAGGATAGTTATAAAGTTGTCTCATTTTGTTGTGAGATTTGGTTGGCTTATTATTCTGTTTTTGATACTTTTCTTTTACGGTATGAAAAAGTTTTATCAAACGGAAACCGGAAGAAGGCTTATGGATGGAATGCTTTTAAAACTTCCCATACTTGGGATAATCTTTAAAAAGATCGCCGTTGCGAGGTTTTCAAGGACGCTTGCAACTCTGTTTTCGTCTGGTGTTTCAATTTTAGAGGGACTTATGATAACCGCAAGAACATCGGGTAATAAAATAATTGAGGATGCCCTGATGGAGGCAAGACAACAGGTTGAGCAGGGTAAAACAATTGCAGACCCGTTGAAGGATTCAGGAGTTTTCCCCCCTATGGTTGTTCAGATGATCGGAGTTGGTGAGCAAACAGGTGCCCTTGATACAATGCTTTCAAAGATTGCCGATTTCTATGAAGATGAGGTGGATCAGGCTGTATCCCAATTGATGAGTCTTTTAGAACCAGTCATGATAGTTGTGCTTGGTGGTCTTGTTGGTGGTATTGTTGTTGCAATGTACCTTCCGATATTTACCCTTATCAAGCACATCAAGTAACAATAAGAAACAAAAAGTCATCAAAGCCGGTTTTCATACCGGCTTTTTTCTTTTAATGCTATAATTTATACCGAAAGGAGGCTGTGTGTTTAAGTTTAAAAACAGAAATTTTCTTTTTATCCTTTCTATGATTCTCTTCTTTTCTCTTTTCTCATACTTTACCTCATTTGTTGAGGCAAAGGCAGAGGGTGATGTTGCCAAAGCCGTTTCTGTTGAGAAGATATTTGAAATATACTCAAAAGGGGACTCCTTTTTTGTTGATGCCAGAGCCTTTAAGGAGTATAAGAAAGGGCACATAGAAGGTGCAATAAACATCCCTTATCATTCTGATAAAAAGGAAGAGTATATTTTAAAGGCAATTGATATGCTAAACGGAGCAAAGTATGTGGTTGTTTACTGTGATGGAAGTGGGTGTGATTTAAGTAAAATGCTCGCAAAAGACCTGGTAAATGCAGGGTTAAAAAAGGAAAAGTTGATAGTTTTTACTGAAGGGTTTAATTTATGGGAAAAAAAGGGGTTTCCAGTTTCAAAGGATCTCTCATTTCAAAAAGTGCTCTTTTCTCAAGAGTGATAATCGGATTGATCTTTATCTATTCAGGTTCCATAAAATTTTTAAACCTGAATTTATTTGCCCTTTCAATAAACAATTATCACCTTATTCCACAGAATCTCTCTCTTCCGTTTGCATGTTTTCTTTCCTCTGCTGAGGTTATTCTGGGTGTTTTGTTTTTGTTTGGGGTTTTTATTAAAGAAACTGGTTTGTTGCTTATTATATTGAATCTTGTTTTTATTGGTGCAATGGTAAGTGCAATGTTAAGGGGGATTGACATAAGTTGTGGTTGTTTTTCACCGGATGGAGAGTCTTTGGGTTTCATAGATGTGATAAGGGACCTTTTTTTTATTCTTTTTGTCATATATGGTATGTGGGGGGAAAGGTATGGACAGAGCAATGATTAAATCTATTTTGAATACAATTGGGTGTGGAATTACGCGGGCACTTGAAGAATCTGGTGTAAAAAAAGAGGATTTTACACTCAGTTTGACCGTTGACAGCAAAGCCTTTGAAAAAAAGGTATTTGGTGAAGTTTTGATTGAATTTGCTAATAAGGTTGGTTTTAAAGAGGGGATTTTTGTTTCTTTGATATGTAAAAATCTTGAAAAAGAGGGTATTAAAACCGTATATAGGGCAAAAGAAAATCACATTGTTTTAAATGTGTATATGCCATCCAGAATAAAGGGAAAAGAGGTTGATGGTGAATTGAATCTGAAAATCAATGGAGAATTTCAAATATTGAAGTGCAGATTAAAACCTGAAAAGGTTTATAAGCATAAAATAAAAGTAAGATTCAGAGATCTTGACGCAATGGGACATGTTTCCAACAATGTCTTTCTTGTTTACCTTGAAGAGGCAAGGGTGGGATTCAGAGAATTTATTACAAAAGAGAAAGGAAAGGGTCTTGATTTCTGTTCAGTGGTTGCCTCCCATCACATTGAATACCTTTCCCCAATATTCCTCGGGGAAGAGTTGATTGTTGAGGTTTTCGTTTCTCACCTGACAAAGAAGTCTTATAGATTTAATTATAAAATTTTAAATCCTGACACGGGACAGCTTAAAGCGATTGCATACACCCTGATGGTTGGATACGATTATAAAAATAAGAAAGTAAACCCCCTTTCCGAGTCCTTTGTTGACAGGGTGGAACAATACCTGTTATAGATAAAATCGACACCTGTATTTAATTTCAACACCTTTATGAACTTATTTTTTGACTGAAATTGTAAACATTGATAAAATCTAAAATGGTACAAAATTTTTTAGGAAGGAGAGGCGGATGAAAAGGATCTTTGCCCTGCTTTTATTATGTGCGGTTCCGCTTGTGTTTGCTGGCAACATCAACTGTCTTGAATGCCATGGAAAGGATGGGGATCTGCCTATAAAGGTGGACAAATTTAAGAACTCTGTGCATTCTGATCTGTCATGTACCGATTGTCATGTTGGTGCGGATAAGGTTAAGAAAGGAGAGGATTTTGAGGAGGTGCACCCTGACAACATTGCTGGTAAATTGCCACAATGCACCGATTGCCATGAAGATTATGTGAATGATTTAAAGTTATCCGTTCACAGATCCCTTAAGTGCTGGGATTGTCATGGAGATATTCACACGGTAGGGGCAGATAAATCAATAACTGAAGACAAAAACCTTGTTGTTGAAATGTGTTCAAAGTGCCATGCAGATTCCTCAAAGTACAGTGGCAATGTTGAACTTGTTGCACATTACAAACACTCTCTTCACTTTACCAAAAAGGACAAAAACGGCCAGCCTGCTGCAAGCTGTGCAGATTGCCACGGTTCTCATAAAATAATGAGTGCAGCAGAACCTGAATCTCAAATTTACAGGGCAAAAGTTGCTGATACCTGTGGTCAATGTCATGAAAAAGAGAGCAAAGAGTACGCTTCAAGTATTCATGCAGAGGGAGTGAAAAAGGGTTACGATGAATCTCCAACATGTACCTATTGCCATAACCCTCATGAGGTTGAAAAGCCTGTTTACACCAAAAAGCAGGTAAATCAACTCTGTCTTTCCTGCCATGAGGATATAAGGCTTGTTAACAGATATGGTCTCAATTACAATGTCGGTTATACCTATAAAGACAGTTACCATTACCTTGCAATAGAAAAGGGAAGCAATAAGGCTGCTGCGTGTACGGATTGTCATAATACTCATGCAATAATGAGTCCTGAAAATCCGAAAAGCTCTGTAAACAAAGCAAACCTCGTTAATACCTGCAAAAGGTGCCACCATAAAATTAACGAGAAGTTTGCTGCAAGTTATACCCATAAATCAAGCACAAAACAGGGCAATATTATCAACTACTATGTAAAACTTGCATATATCTTTCTCATTATTGCGGTTATTGGCGGTATGATATTACACAACTTTATTGTATGGCTTGGTTATGTGAGAAGGGCATACAGGAAGAGAAAAGATGAAGAAAAGGTTGAAAGGATGGGTAAAGGCCTTCTTATTCTTCATACCCTGCTTTTCGTTTCTTTCTTCACCCTTGTTTTAACCGGTTTTGCTTTGAGATTCCCGGATGCAACGATTTTTAAAGTAATCTTTCCATTTACTGAAGAAGTGAGAAGGTGGACACATAGAATTGCTGCAATAATAATGATAGTGGCTTTTGTTATTCACTTTATCAGAATAATAATCGGGAAAGAAGACAGAAGAGTTCTCCTTTCAATGTTGCCGGGACCAAAGGATTTGAGAAACATCAGGGAAAACATTGCTTACAGTCTCTTATTGACAGAGGATTATCCTTCCTTTGGCAAGGTTACCTATGTTGAAAAAATGGAATACCTTGCTTTGATGTGGGGAACTCTTGTTATGATTCTTACAGGTTTAACCCTTTGGATGCCTGAATTGGCAGCTCAATTTCTACCTGCATGGTTTATAAAGGTTGCTGAAACTGTACATTTTTACGAAGCAATGCTTGCAACCCTTGCAATAATATTCTGGCATTTCTTCTTTGTTATCTTCCATCCGGGGGTTTACCCCATGGATTTTGCATGGCTTGATGGAAAGATACCACTTGAAGAGATAAAACATTTAAGGCCGGAGTGGTATAAAGAGTTAAAGGAAAACGGTGAAATAAAGGAATAATTTTGATTTAAAAAAAGAAATGAGGCGGGTTTTTTAACCCGCCTTTTTTTATGAAAATAAAGAGGCTAAAAGGGAAAGAAGCAAAACCCCCGCAATAAGGGGAATTAGTATGATAAAGAGGAGAAATAATTTTAACCCGATTATAATTAGGGCAAGTAAAATTGGAAAAAATACCAGAAATGCTATTAACCCCACCACAAAGGCTGAGGCGTAAAAAGCAAGTTTGAAAACAAGCTTTAAAAACCAGAAAAACAAAACAATTGTTAGAAATCCAAAAACTATTAGCAGAAAAAGACTTATTATCTCCATAATTATCCTCCTTTTTCTATTATTACGCAGACTGTTTTGTTATTGTTTAAAAAATTTTATTAAGTTGTGAAAAAACTTTTTTTTTAATAGAATAAAAGAGAAAATCTGGAAAACAAACCGTTTGGAGGAGATATGGAGAGAATCAGAATAGGCAATGCCGGTGGCTATTGGGGAGATGACCCTGATGCTTTAAAGAATCAGGTTTTAGGTGGAGAGTTGGACTTTATCACAATAGATTACCTTGCAGAGATAACAATGTCCATTATGAACAAGCAGAAGTTGAGAGACCCTGATTTAGGTTATGCAAAGGATTTTCTAAAGCATCTTGACCCTGTTTTTGAAGAGGTTGTAAAAAGGGGAATAAAGATAATTACCAATGCAGGGGGGGTAAACCCTCAATCCCTTGCAAAGAAACTCAATGAACTTGCAGAAAGCAAAGGGCTCAAAGGGGTAAAGATTGCAGTTGTTGAAGGGGACAATATACTTGATTCAATAGATAAACTTGCTGAAAGGGGTATAGACTTTTCCAATATGGAAACAGGCGAGCCTTACGATGTTATAAAGGGCAAAGTTCTGTCAGCAAACCTTTACTTTGGCGCTGCACCTGTTGTTGAGGCTTTGAGGCAGGGTGCTGACATTGTTATTACGGGAAGGGTTACAGATACAGGGATCACCCTTGCCCCCATGATCTACTCTTTTGGCTGGAAAACAGATGATTACCATAAACTTGCATCAGGTATAGTTGCAGGACACATACTTGAATGCGGGGCACAGAGCACAGGCGGAAACTTTACAGACTGGGAGAAGGTACCTTCATTTGAGAAAATTGGTTATCCCGTTGCAGAGGTTTACGAGGACGGTACATTTGTGATCACAAAGCATGACACCCTTGACGGAATGGTGAGCGTTGACACTGTTAAAGAGCAACTTGTATATGAGATGGGAGATCCAAAAAATTACATAACCCCGGATGTGATAGCCGATTTTTCCACCATAAAACTTGAGAGAGATGGAGAAAACAGGGTAAAGGTTAGTGGTGTTAAGGGTTATGCCCCGACAGACCTTTTGAAGGTTTCAATATCCTATGAAGACGGATACAAGGCATCAGGTGCGATAATAATTTCAGGCCCTGATGCAAGGAAAAAGGCTGAAAAGTTTGCCGAGATATTCTGGAAAAGGGTTGGGATTGAGTATGAAGACAGTTTAACTGAGTTTGTGGGATTAAACGCCTGCCATTATCACCTTGCACACTTAAACGAGGCAAATGAGATACTGTTGCGATTCGGTGTGAGAGACCACGATAAAAGCAAGTTTGAAAGGTTTAGAAGAAAACTCCCCGCTTTGATTTTAAGTGGTCCTCCCGCTGTTGCGGTAACCGGAGGTGCTCCTCAGATTCAAAATGTTGTATCTTACTGGCCTGCACTTGTCCCTCAGGAAATATCAAAATGGAAGGTGATTGTTTTTGAAGGTGGCAAAAAGGTTTATGAAAAAGAGGGGGAATGGCTTAAAACAGGTGGCACAGTGAGAGATGTTAAAGACAATACTCACTTTGATGGAATGAAGTTTAACAATGCCCCTGTAAAAAGGGTTAAGTTGAAAGAAATTGCTCTTGCAAGAAGCGGAGACAAGGGAGACACCTGCAACATCGGTTTAATTGTAAGAAGTGATCTTGCATGGGAATTCATCGGCTATAAGATAACCGCTGATTTTGTTAAAGATCTGTTTGGCGAGATTGTAAAGGGAGAGGTTGAGCGATACGAGGTTAAAAACCTGAATGCCTTTAACTTTCTTCTTCACAATGCGCTTGGCGGAGGGGGAACGAGGAGTTTAAGGATTGATGCCCAGGGCAAAACCCTTGCTCATGCCTTACTCAATCAATACATTGATGTCCCTGAAAATGTGCTGGAATCAATAGAGAGGTGATTATGTTTGAGACTGTAAAACTTGAAAAAAGGGGAAGCGTACACTATCTTACCTTAAACAGGCCTGAAAAAAGAAATGCAATGAATGAAATTATGCAGGCTGAAATTATAATGGCTCTGGAAGAGGTGGAAGCTCAAAACGGAAGGTTATGCGTTATAACAGGGGCAGGCTCTGTTTTCTGTGCAGGTGCCGACTTAAACTGGATGAGGAAGATGAAGGATTACTCTTTTGATGAAAACATAAGCGATTCAAAGAAACTTGCTTTAATGTTCAGAAAGATAAGGGAGGCTCCGTTTGTTACGGTTGCTGCCGTAAACGGGCATGCAATAGGTGGTGCTGTCGGGATAATATCCGCATGTGACATTGCAATTGCGAAAAAAGGCTCGCTCTTTTCCTTCGGTGAAGTGAAATTGGGGATAGTCCCTGCCGTCATTGCTCCTTACATAGTTGCAAAAACAAACCAGTCATCTGCAAGGTACTACATGCTTACAGGGGAGAGGTTTGGTGCAGATAGGGCTCTGGAAATAGGATTGGTGCACAAGGTTTTTGATGAAAACGACTTCAATGAGGGATTGAAAAAAACCTTGATTCAGATTTTAACAGGGGGAAAGCGCTCCCAGAAGACAATAAAGAAACTCCTTGACCACATATCTCCGGTCCCCTCTAAAGAGATTGAGGATTACACTGTTGAGGTTATTGCAAGGGCAAGGATTTCAGAAGAGGGCCAGGAAGGTATTGCGGCATTCTTTGAAAAAAGGAAACCTAACTGGCTGGAGGATAAAGTTGAGTAAGTTTGAGAGGGTTTTGATTGCAAACAGGGGGGAGATTGCAAAAAGAATATACCATGCTTTGAGAGATTTAAATATCACCCCGGTAATCCCCATTGTTGAGAGGGAGTTTGAGCAAACCTTTGACATTTACCCCTATGCAATTTTGTTAAAGGTTGAAGACGGAATATTTTTAAACGGTGAGAGACTTATTGAAATTGCAAAAGAAAACAAATGTCAGGCAATTCACCCTGGCTACGGATTCCTTGCTGAAAATGCAGATTTTGCAAGGCTTTGTGAACAAAGCGGTATTGTTTTTATTGGCCCCCCCGCAAACTCAATTGAATTGATGGGACACAAGGAAACAGCGAGGGTGATAGCGGAAAAGTGCGGTGTATCGCCTGTGCCTGGTTTTTCATTGAAAGGGTTAAATGAAAAACAGATTCTTGACAGGGCAAGGGCTGTTGGTCTCCCTGTGCTTATCAAGGCATCGTTAGGTGGTGGCGGCAAGGGTATGAGAAGGGTTGAAAACGAAGACGAACTCTTTGAAAACATAAGAATTGCAAGGTCTGAAAGCAAGCAGTATTTTGCATCAGAGGATATTTTTGTTGAAAAGTACATAAAAAACCCTCGGCATATTGAAATTCAGGTGTTCTCTTTCCCGGGTGGAAGAACGGTTTACCTTGGGGAGAGGGAGTGCACAATTCAAAGAAGGCATCAAAAGATTATTGAGGAAAGCCCCTCTCCAATAGTTGATGAGGATATGAGAAGGAGAATGGGGGAGGCTGCCTGCTCACTTGCTGACACTGTTTCCTATGTTGGGGCAGGAACGGTTGAGTTTATTGTTGATTCGGACAGAAATTTTTATTTTCTTGAGATGAACACAAGGATTCAGGTTGAACATCCTGTAACCGAGATGGTTTATGGGGTTGACCTTGTAAAGTGGCAGATACAGGAGGCAATGGGTCTTGTTGTAACTGTACCTCAGGATAAAATAAAGCCAAACGGTCATGCAATTGAGTTCAGGATTTATGCGGAAGACCCTGAAAACAACTTTATGCCCTCTCCAGGAAGGATTTTAAGGTATGTTGAGCCGAAAATACCCGGGGTAAGGGTTGAGTCTGCCGTAAAAGAGGGTTACGAGATATTTCCCGACTTTGACCCTATGATTGCAAAGGTAATTGTTTTTGACTCAAACAGGGAGGACTGTATTGAAAAGGCTAAGAGGGTGCTTGATGAATTTATCGTTCTTGGAGTAAAAACAAACCTTGCTTTTTTAAAGAGGGTGATTGAGCATGTGTCTTTCTTAAAAGGTGATGTTGATACCGGTTTTATAGAAAAGTATCAGGATTTCCTTTTTAAAGGGAAAGAGAATCCGCTGTTTTCATCTGAGGAGATAGCCCTGCTTTCCTCTCAATTAAAGTATACTGGGGAGAAGTCTCCTTTAAATTGTGAAACTGAGCCTGAATATCCTGATATTACAGGCTGGTTACCTTAGATCAGGGAGTGAGTATGGCAAAATATATTGTAAATGGGAGAGAGATTACACTTGAAAAGGTAAACAGGAAAGAAGGGGTGTTAAAAGGCTTTGCAAACGAAAGGGAAATTGAGATTGAGGTTGTTGAGCAAAACGGAATGGTTTTTGTAAAAAAGAGAGGGGTATTGATACCTGTTTTTTTTGCTTATGACAATGAGCAGAACCTTCACATTCACTTAAATGGCAGCGTTTTCATGGTTCACAAAAAAACCATTGAAGAGGAGGCAGGGAAAGGGGAAATCGGAAATTCTGGTGGCAGGATTGAACCCCCCATGCCAGGTAAGATTTTAAAAGTGTTTGTAAAAGAAGGGAGTGAAGTTGAGGAGAACCAGGTGCTTGTTTTAATGGAATCGATGAAATTGCAGGTTGAGGTTAAAGCACCATTTAAAGGTGTAATAAAGAAATTGAATATAAATGAAGGACAAACCGTTGGGGCAGGCGAGGTAATGGTTGAAATTGAAAAAAGTGTATGAAATTTTAAAATATGATAAAATGTTTCAGTAATCAAAGGCAGGAGGATTAAAAAAATGAGAAAATTTCTTTTTTTGGTTATTGTTGTACTGCTTGGGGTAAGTGTCACGTTTGCAGGGAGCACTAACAGAAAAGCGCAGAAGTATTACGATAAAGCGGTTAAATACTACAAAGATGGTAAATTCGGAAAGGCTGAGTCAAAGTTGTTAAAGGCTATTGATAAAGACCCGAATTTTGCTGATGCATATCTTTTGCTTGCAAAGGTGTATGCAAAAACAAGGCAGATTGACAAATGCCAGCAGTATGCCACAAAGGCTTACAATTTGAATAAGAATAATCCGGAAACAATGGAATTGATGTATGAACTTGCCGCATACAATAAGAATAAAGCCGATATGGAAAAGTACGGGCTTGAAATCTTAAAGATGAAGGGCAAAAATGCCTCAAAGGTTGAAATAGGAAGAATGGAGCAGCTTGCAATTCAGTATTTTCAGATGGGAAATATGAAAAAGGCTGAGGAGATCTACCAAAAGATAATGGAGTACAAGCCTGATTACACCTATGCTTATCTAAACCTTGGAAAGATTTTTATTGCGATGAAAAATTACCATAAAGCAAGAAACATCTTTGAAAAGGCCATAGCAAACGGTGTGGATAATGAAGACATTGACTTTATACTTGCTTCAATGTACTGCAATGAGTTTAAAGAGTATAAAAAGGCTATGCCTCTTTTTGAAAAATTGATTAAGAACAATTCAAAGTATAAAAAGGATGCTTACTCGTATATGATAAATGCATGCAAGGAAACGGCAAACCTTGACAAGGGAATTGAAATCTGCTCCCTGTTTTTAAAGGATTATCCAGATGATAAACTGGCCCCAGAGGTGAAAAAAAGACTTGAGCAATTTAAAAAAGTAAAAGAGGCTAAAAGTTCAAAAAAGTAACTTTTTTATTGACAAATACTTGTTTTTTATGTAAATATTTAAATATCGTTGTGTAAGGTCAAAAATTTGAAAGGGGGTGAGAGGGGAAAAATTCCAGAAGCAAAGTTAAATAAAGTAAAGTATTGAGGGGTTTTGTTATAAAAACCAAATAATTTGGACGGAGGCTGTCGTATGAAAAAGTTTCTTCTGGTATTAACTTTTATGTTGTTTGCTGGTTTTACCTTTGCAGGTACAACCGGTTCTATTGTCGGTAAGGTTACCGACGCAACTGGTGCTCCATTGCCTGGAGTTACAGTTGTTGCTACTTCTCCCTCTTTGCAGGGTCAGAAGACAACAACAACCAATGCCGACGGTAAGTACAGGCTGGTTCTTTTACCTCCTGGTGTTTACACATTGAAGTATTCTCTTGCCGGGTTCCAGGCAACTGTTAAGAAGAATGTAAGGGTTAACCTTGATGTTGTAACAACAGTTAATGCTCAGTTAAAGGAGCAGGGTGTTTCAGAGCAGATTGAGGTTGTTGCTGAGAAGCCTTTAATTGATGTTACAACAACAACCACAGGTGCCAACTACTCAACTGACTATGTTGAGCAGATGCCTACTGCAAGAAACTACCTCTCTGTTATTCAGTTGACACCTGGTGTTACAGGGACTGATATTTCAGGTGGTATGATTGTTAACGGTGCATCTGGTACCGAGTCAAACTACATTATTGACGGTTTGAATACAACTGATATTGAAAACGGTACACAGGGTAAGGGTCTTAACTTTGACTTTGTTGAAGAGGTACAGGTTAAGACCGGAGGTTTTGAGCCTGAATTTGGAAGAGCAACCGGTGCTGTTGTAAATGTTATTACAAAGTCCGGTGGTAACGAATTCCACGGTTCTGTATTTTACTACTGGAGGAGCCCATCTTACTCAGCACAGTCTCCAGAACCATGGTATGGCTCCAATTACCTTGGAACAAAAGAATATGACTATGGTTTCTCCCTTGGTGGTTACATCATCAAGGATAAACTGTGGTTCTTCCTTGCTTACAACCCATCTGTTAATGAGCGTTACTACAAAGTAAACAATCAAAAAGATTTAAACGGCGATGGTGTTGACGATGTTGTTACCACCGCAATGAGAGTCAGAGGCGAATCTGTTGTAAATAGAAAACTTGACAGGGATTACTGGTCATTAAAGTTAACATACAACATAAATGAAAACCACACAGTTGTTGTTTCAATGTTTGGTGACCCGAGAGATTACTATTACAGATCAGCAAGAGGTCCAAAGTCGCTGGATAGTAAAACATCTCTCGGTGGAACAGACTGGACAGTTAAGTACGATGGTATTTTGAATGAGAACTTTGTTGTTTCTGCTCAGGTTGGTTACCATTATCAGGAAAGGAAGGATCATCCTCTAACTGATGAAGGTAACGGTCAGCTGTCTTACTGGTACCACAATATCCTTGAAAAGGGTGGCCTTGGTTTTATGGAAGACACCGAGATGAAGAGGTACGAGTACAAAGCTTCTCTCGAGTGGTTCCTTGGCAATCACGATATCAAGGGTGGTATTGATTACGAAAACAACAAGTTTAATTCTGGAAGAAAGTACTCCGGTGGTCAGGTTGTAAGATTTTACAGATACTATGACTTTGATTCTGATGGAACACCTGATGCTGTTTATATGAGAAGAAGAATGTTTGCTATGGCTGATCCAAACGGAGAATTGGTTGATGTTTTGGGCCACAGGGCAACCCAGCTTTTTGATTACCTGAGAACAAGGACCAAGACTGAGTACACTGCTTTTTACTTGCAGGATAAGTGGCAGATCACCGACAACTTCATGCTTTCCTATGGTTTAAGGTGGGAAGAGCAGAAGATCAAGGGTAATCACCCTCTTTACGGTGGTGAATACACTGCTCTTGACATTGACGATGCTTATGCTCCAAGGATCGGGTTCACCTGGGACATCTTTGGTGACGGAACCTCCAAGTTGTACGCTCACTGGGGAAGATTCTATGAGTACATACCAATGGACATAAACAACAGATCATTCGCTCAGGAGATCCTGTTCTTTGATTGGTGGTTCTTACCTGCAAACGATGCTGATGTTAACGGAGACGGTGTAATTGATTTCTGGGATTTCAACCCTGCAAACTATAACTTTGATTACAATGTGAATCAGCCTGTTTTTGCTTACAGTTATGGTTACACACCTGCTCCAGTTTCAAAGAACATCAACGGGCAGTCAACAGACGAATTTATCTTTGGTTACGATTACCTTCTCAATGACCTCTGGTCTGTTGGTATCAAGTTCACCTGGAGAGAGTTGAACGACATTATTGAGGATGTTTCTTTTGACGGTGGTAACACATACATAATTGCCAACCCTGGAAGAGACATTATCTATGATGATGAAAATGGTAACGAGGTTTACATCCCTGCTGATCAGACAGGTTTCAGAAAGCCAAAGAGGAATTACAGGGCTTACGAGTTGAAGATCAAGAGAAAGTTTGCTGATGGCTGGACAGTTGATGCATCTATAATCAGGTCAGACCTCTGGGGTGATTACATCGGTGGTGTTCTTCCTTTCTACAGACAGGTTGACCCGAACTTAACAGCTGCATACGACTTACCATCAACCCTTGTTAACACAAATGGTCCGCTTCCTTTTGACAGACCATGGCAGGTTAAGGTAAATGGTCTTTATCAGTTTGATTTCGGGCTTAATGTTGGATTCACCTATTCGTTCATGAACGGTACTCCAATTGCTGCTTACGGTGATCCTGCATCTGATTACACAGGTTACTACGGAGAGTTCAGGCTTATCAGGAACGCTGCGCCTGGTCTTGGAAGAACTGACAATGTTCAGTCTCTTGACCTGAACCTCTCTTACACTTACGATATTGGTAAGTATGGTTCATTGACAGGTTACTTCTACATCTACAATGTATTTAACTGGAAGGCTGTAACTGCTGTTAACCAGAGAATTACTTATGATGTACCATCTCAGGATTACATCAATGCTAACTTCGGTGGAAGCTGGGATGCATGGATCAAGTGGATTGACGGAAGGTTCAACACCCTTGATGACCTTCTTGCTTACATGGATTCAGTTGGTATGAAGGTATATGAGCATTTCAGACAGCCTGAGGCTTATCAGACACCAAGGTACATCAGGTTCGGTATCAAGTATAAGTTCTAATTGGACTTAAAATTTCAGGGGGAGTTAATCTCCCCCTTTTTTTATTATGCGTAAGTCTTTACTTTATCATGCTTTTTCAAGGGGCTTTTCAACCGGGTCATCTGTTAGAGATGTTTTTTTGTCTTCTGGTGGAAGGTTTAAGAGGGCTGTATCTCTTTTAGAGGATGGTTTGACCCTGAATGAGGCGGTAAAGAAAGCGAATTTCCCTGTTGTTGAGTCTATTTTTCTTTCTATAGGAGAAAAAACCGGGGATCTTGAGGGGGTATGCGAAAACCTTTCCCGGTACTATTCAATAAAGGAGTATTTTTTCTCCAGGGTTATCTCTGTATTTATAAAATCTTTTTTCATTTTATTTCTTGGTGTTGTCCTTGCCTTTCTTCTTTTTAATTATGTTGATTCGCCTGTTCCTCGAAATTTTTACAGGGTTGTTATTTTTCTTGTCTCTTTTTTGTTTTTGATCCTTATCCTTTTTATGTTTTTAAATCCTGGCTTTGAGAGATATGTTTCTGTTTTTTTGTTAAAGTCAGGTTATGGCGCAGGTCTTTCTTTTGAAGAGTTGAAATCAATGTTGAAGTCCCTTGGATTTTCTTTTAACAAAGATGCCGGGTATATTTATCAACTGCTTTCTTTAAAGAGAGAGTACCTTGATTTCCTTAAAAAATCAGAAGATGCTGGTAAACTGGAGGATGGGCTTAATGAGGTTCTTTCCATTCTTGAAAATGAGTACAGAAAGAATTTAAAGATTTTTGAAACCTTTTTTTATTACCTTGCCATTATTGGTGCAGGTATAATTGTTTTTTATTCCATTTACCTTTTTGCAACCTTCTCTTTTTCAAGAATCTTTGGGGATCTATTTTAAACATTCCACTTTTTGAAGCCTTCCGTTGTTAAATTTTGCTTTGAAAACAAACCTTCTCAGGGTTCTGTTTTCTTCCCTTCCAAACAATTCTTTATCAAAGAGGATCAGATAAATTACCCTTCTTTTGGAATAAGGCGTGTTTTCCAGTCTTTTGAAAGTGTTTTTTATTGCCTGTTCTATTTCTTTTTTTGAGGTTCTTTTGTTATTGCGGTTTTTATTTCCGAATGGGTTTGAAACTGTTTTGTTGAATGAGAGATCCGCAATAACCACAACGTAGGTTTTGTCCTCAATTGAGAAGTCAACAACCTGAGTTGCCGGGCCTGTTATAAGGTTCAGGGGTTTTCTTAAACTTGCTTCCACAATGGAGGACAGATTCTGTCCGAAACCGGAGAAGTTTAATAAAACAATACACAATGCGATTAAGGTGTATTTAAAACCTCTCATAATTTACTCTCCTTGTGTTTTCGTTTTTTCTGTAAACAACGCTGTCAACATAGTTTTTAAGGCCAAGAAGTAACAGGTAATTGTCTTTTGCAGCCTTTTCACTTTTTAGGGAAACCTCTTCTATTTTTTTCTCAATGATTTTGTTGGAGTATGCAATTCTCTTTTCTGCAAGTTGCAATCTTTTCATTTGATAACCTGAAAATATCACTGTTGTAACGAGTATTAAGGTTGCAGCGATCAACCCTGCTTTTGTTAGCCATGGACTTCTTTTCTTTTTGTCCAGTACAATAACAACAGGATTTTCCTTCTCTTTCTCAATTTCTTTTAAGTATTCCCTTGCCTCAACAAGTTCAAGAAAATCCCTTAAACAATCTTTGCATTCTAAAATGTGTTGTTTGTACAGATTTAAGTTATTGTTGTCTCCCTCTCTGTAAAGGAGTTCCAGCAATTGTTCTCTGCTCAGGCAATTCATTTTAACCTCCCTCTATTTCAAGAATAATTTTTCTTAATTTTTTCAATGAAGTATATAGCCTGGTTTTAACAGTGTTTTCAGGGATCCCTTTTATCTCTGAGATTTCTCTGAATGTAAAGCCGTCTAATTCCTTCATTACAACAATTTCCCTTTCATCATCTCTCAAATGGAAAAGCGCCCTGTGTACAAGTTCTTTTTTTAAGGATTGTTCTGTGTGTTTTAATGGATTGGAAGTAGTTTTCAGACCTTCAGGCAACTCGTCTGCCTTAAATCTCTTGCTTTTCCTTAAAAAATCAATGGTTTTGTTGGATGCTATCCTGAAAAGCCATGTTTTTAAAGAACTCTCTTCTCTGAATGTGTCTATTTTTTTGAAAACATTTATAAAAACCTCCTGAAGTATATCCTTGCTGTCTTCGTCGTTTCCAACCATTCTCCTTATATGATTGTAAAGCATGCCGCTGTACTCTTTTACTATGCTTTCAATGTCGTAATCCATAACACTCCTAAAGACGCTGGGTTTCTTAAAAAAGTTCCCTTTGAAACATTTTATTTGTTTATCCGTATTTATTCAACGAAAAACATTCTGGAGGCATATTATGAAAAAGTTAATCTTGTTTTTCTTTCTTTCTTTTGCTTTTAATTTTGTTTTTGCTCATTCAGTAGAAAAGAAAGTGAGTTTTTCTTTCAAAGACACTTCAAAAATAAAATTGTTAAGCCTTGATTTTGTTAACGGAACAATAAATGTTAAGGGGTGTAAAACAAATTCTGTAAATATTTCCGGGAAGATTAAGGTGAGAGGGGACGATCAATCTGTTTGTGAGGAGGTTTTAAAGAAGGTTAAGATAAAGACAGATCTTTCTGGAGGGGAACTAAATATTTCTTTGAATTACAAAGAATTAAGGGATTACCTTGGTGATAGTGGCTTTTTTTCCTGGTTCTGTGCAAAAAGGACTAAAAAGGTTAATTTAAGTGTAGAATTGGAACTTACAGTTCCTGAAGGTTTTAACATGGAGTTTAGCGGTGTGAATGTGGATATATCTGTTTCGAACCTGAATAGGGTTGATATATCAACTGTCAATGGAGATGTCAATGTTGAGGATGCTGAAAAGGTTGAATGTGAGTCTGTAAACGGGGATATAAAATTAAATAGAGTGGTTTATTCTGTAAAATGCTCTGTTGTTAACGGTGATTTTTCTTTTAAAACCAGGTCTAAAAAGATCTCCAGTATTTCCTTCGATTCTGTTAACGGAGATGCAAAGATAAGTGTACCAGCCAGTGTTATTGGTGATGTTGAAACCTCTTCTGTCTCTTCAAAGACCACCTTAATATTGAATGGAGAAAAACGGAAAGAGCGGGATCTTAAGTACAAAGGCGAAGGCAAATGTGATATAGATATAAGTACAGTTAATGGTGATATTGTGATTGAGGGATTTTAATAAATTTCTTTTTTTACTTAACAAATTAAATTGACCCAAAAAATCAGGCGTGATAAAATTTAAACGATATCTTTCTGGAGGTGGGGATTGGTATTTTTCAATTATTCAACAATGCAGATGGTTGTCAAAATTGTTTATTACGGGCCGGGCCTTTGCGGAAAAACCACCAATCTTGAGTATATTTATTCTAAAACATCCCCTAAATCCAGAGGAGAGATGGTTAGCCTTGAAACAGAAACAGACAGGACTCTGTTTTTTGACCTCTTGCCCATAGAGGTTGGGGTAATAGGTGGCTTCAAGACAAGGTTTCAGTTATATACAGTTCCTGGCCAGGTTTTTTACAATTCAACAAGAAAACTTGTTTTAAAGGGTGTTGATGGGATTGTTTTTGTCGCAGATTCCCAGAGGCCAATGCTTGAGGCAAATATTGAAAGTTTTAAAAACCTTGAAGAAAACCTTGCTGATTTAGGGATAAATATTGATGATATTCCCATTGTTCTTCAGTACAACAAAAGGGATTTAAAGAACATCTGTACGGTTGAAGAATTAAATGAGGCTTTAAACAAAAAGGGTTATCCTTATGTTGAGTCGATTGCAATTACCGGTAAAGGTGTTTTTGAAACCCTGAAATTGATATCAAAGTATACCCTTCTTTCTGTTAGAAAGAAGTTAAACCTTGAGGAGGTTAAGAAGAATAAAGCGGTTTCCCCCGGTGTGAGTCATCCTGTTCAACCTAAGAACACTGTAGCCACGAAAAAGGAAGATAGGGAAAAAGAGGTTGTTAGGGAAAATAAAGAAAATATTTATATCTCTGAAGATGAGGTTGAAGTTGAAAACGAAACCACAAAAATTGATGAGACAATGCCTTCAAAGGAGATATCCCCAAGTGATGTGAGGGAAAGTGTGGCAGAAGAGGTGTTAAATGAAAGGGTTGAACGAAGCAGTGTAAAAGAGGAAACTTTAAAGAAAGAGGAGACAGTAAAAGAGGAAAAGCAGCCTGGAAAAGTTATTGCATCGCAAGAATCAAAGAAAACTAAAAAGGTTGAGGAACTTATAACTGTGAATTTTGATACCTCACCTGCTCCGAAAACCGAGAAAAAGCATAAGAAGAAAAAAGCAATAAATGATCTTGATGTTGATAATCTCCTTGCAGGGCTTGTCCCAACCAAACAAACATTTATAAAGCAGTTGGGATATGAATTTAACTCTCAGGAATTCAAGAGGATAAACGGGGTTGAGGTTGTCTTAAACTTTAAAGATGAAAGTGGAAAACCTGTAAGGGCTGAGAAGTTCTTTTTGAAGATTGATAAAAAATCCAAAACAAAACAGGCACTTTTAAAGATACTTGTTGATCTGATGTCATGATTAAGTCCTTTGTCCTGCTTTTTGTTTTTTTCTCTCAATTCCCTTCAAGTTTTTTAAATGTTCATTCTTTTAAAGTTGATTTTGTGCAGAAAACTGAAAGTCCGTTCTTCCCATCCATTGAGGATAGGGGTTTTTTGATTGTTGATGGATGCAGATTCAGGTTTGAATACATTACAAATGATAAAAGGCTTACAATTGGAGATTGCAAAAACATTTATCAGATAAATGAAGATGATAATTCCACTTTAATTTTCCCTTACAGTAAAATAAAAAACAACCCGTTTTTATCCATTTTGCTTGATAGGGGAAATTTAAAAAGAAATTTTCTAATAAAAAAGATTGAGGGTAAAGAACATTATTTTCGCCTTGTCCCCTTATTAAAATCAGACAATATGCCTTTTACAGTTTTAAAGGTGCTGTTGAATGAAAAAGAGGATAGAATAAAAAAACTTGAGTTAATTGATGAAACGGGGCAGGTAACTGTTTATACCTTTTCTAACTTTGTGCCCGATTACAAAGCAAACAATTCTCTTTTTACGGTTGGGGGTAAAAAATGAGAAAGATAATTGTTTTTTTGTTTTTGCTTTTTATAATCAATGCCAGTGCAATAACTATTAAAGGCTCTGTTATGGATGAAGCGGGAAAGCCTGTTAAAGATACCCCGGTTTTTTTCGTTATGAAGAAGGTTAAGTTTTCCTTTAAGAAGTTTAAAATGGTTGAGGTTGATTCAAAAACTATATCAACGAAAACAGATGGAGAAGGGTTGTATAGAATAGATGTTGATATTGACCCTTATTTCAACAGATTTTTTGTGGATTTTGTTGGAGAGGGTTTTCAGTATGCTAAATACCAGAAACCTGCTGTTGAGGATGTGACCAAACTGGTAGATAAGGGGATAGATATTGTTGTGAACAGGGTATTTAAGTATAATCCACGGTGGAAGGATGTAAAACTTGTTCTTGACCTTATTGGCAAAGATTCGCCTTTTTATAAGGTGCTTGAGGAATACGGTTTCCCCGATGAGAGGATAAAACTTGGAGATGGCAGGGAAAGGTGGAAATATTTTGATTTAAATAAGGAGATAATTGTTGGTGGCAAAGGGGATTGACCTTTCCTCATTAAACCCCTCCCAGCTTGAGGCAGTATTGTACAATGAAGGTAATCTTCTTGTTTCTGCTGGTGCAGGAAGCGGAAAAACGAGGGTTATTGCGTACAAAGTAGCCTATCTTGTAAGTGACCTGTATGTCCCTCATCAGAATATCCTTGCCGTGACTTTTACCAACAAGGCGGCTGGAGAGATGAAGGAGAGGGTGGAAAAACTTTTGAACCTTGATTTCTTTTCAGGTCAGATTTCAACCTTTCATTCTTTTTGTCTTAAAGTTCTGAGAAGAGAGGCACATTATATCGGATATTCAGGTGATTTTTCGGTGTGTGATTCTTACGATTCTATTCAGGTTGTGAAGGATGTTCTGTCCACCTTGAAGATAAAACTCAAACTGAAACCGAGGGCAGTTCACTCTGCAATATCAGGTTACAAAAATGGAAAGGTTGCGGACCTTCCAGATGAATTGAATAAAGGCAATATTGAGTTTATCGTTAATACCTATAACAATTATTTAAAAAATAACAATTTAATGGATTTTGACGACCTTCTTATAAATTGTGTAAAACTATTTGAGGCAAGGGAAGATATACTCTCTTTTTACTCAAACCAATTCCCATTTATTCTGATTGATGAATTTCAGGATACCAATTCAATTCAGTACAGGTTGGTAAAGCTGCTTTCAGCGAATTCCATTCATCTGTGCGTTGTTGGTGATGAAGACCAGAGTATATACGGATTTCGTGGTGCTGAATACAGAAATATATCAAGTTTTTTAAATGACTTTGCTCCTGTTAAGGTTGTTAAACTTGAAAAAAATTATCGATCAACAAAACCTGTTTTGGAGGTTGCGAACTCTGTTATTTCAAACAACACCAACAGGATAAAGAAATCCCTTTATTCAGAAAAGGATTTTTCAGGAGAGATGGTAATTTTTGGAGCAGCAAGACCTGATGACGAGGCTGAGTTTGTTGCTTCAAATGTCGGTAGGCTGATTGAATCAGGAGAGCCTCCAGGTGATATTGCAGTGCTTTACAGAGCAAATTATCTCTCAAGGCATCTGGAAGATTCATTGATGAAGTGGGGTATTCCTTATGTTGTTGTTGGAGGGATAAGATTTTACGAAAGGAAAGAGATTAAGGATATTCTTGCCTATTTAAGGTTAATTAACAATCCACATGATAATGTCTCTTTTAAAAGAGTTATAAATCTTCCCAAGAGGGGGATCGGGGAAAAGACTCTTGAAAAATTGTTACAGTTTTCTCCTTATTTTTATGAATCTATTGATTTAATACCTGAAAATTTCCCGAAATATCGTCAATTCAGGTCGTTTAAAGAGAGTATTGAAAGATTGAAAAGAGTTCACTTCAATAAAGGTTTTTTTGACACTTTGCTCAAAGAAACAGGATACCTGGATATTTTGAAAACTGAGTACTTGGGTTATGAACTGGAGTCAAGAACGGAGAACATTTATGAGTTCAGAAACATAATAAAAGAGTATCTTGACAGAAGGGAAAACCCATCACTTTCGGATTTCCTTGATTCAGTTGCCCTTGTTTCTGATACAGATACTATTTCCGGTGATGCAGTAAATTTAATGACTGTTCATTCTGCTAAAGGGCTTGAGTTCAATACCATTTTTGTTGTTGGGCTTGAAGAGGGGGTTTTCCCTACGGCTAAAAGCCTTTCGGATACAAGTAAGGTTGAGGAGGAGAGAAGGCTTTTTTATGTTGCGATAACGAGGGCTAAAACAAACCTTTTTCTTTCGTTTTCAAGAACAAGGGGATTTGGAAACTCAAGTTTCAGCAGGAATGTACCATCGAGATTTTTCAGGGAGTTCCCTGTGGATTTTTTTGATTGTAAAGGGGATTTCTCAAAGGAAGAGGTGGATTTTACGAGGTCATCCTATGCTCCGGATACCGGTATTTCTGATGAGGCGAAGGAGATTTCGCTAACGCGGGGTGATACGGTTGCTCATAACAGATATGGAGAGGGAGAGGTGATGAATGTTCTTGATGGAGGAGCCAGGGTTATTGTGAAATTTAAAAGGGTTGGGATAAAGATTTTGAGGTCAAACTCCCTTTCTATTCTGGAGGCTTAATGTGTTTTTCCTTTTTTTTCACAAAACTGATACGAGCATCCTGAATGTTCAGCTTCCTCCGTTTACATGCCCTTATTGCGGGGCAATGATAATTGCTGACAGGGTTTTTAAAATAGTGCATAAGGGTTTTTTTCTGTTTTTCCCTTATAGATTTACCGGATATAAAGTGGTTTGTGAAAGTTGCGGGAAGATGGTAAAATTACCTAAAGAGTTTAAGGGGTATTTGAATGATTGATATTGAAACCTATGTTGTTAATGCTTTTTTCGTAAACAATCATATTTTGATAGATAGAGAGAAAAAAGAGATTTCTTTGATTGATGCTCCCGGCATTTGCCCTGAACTGAAAGAGATGTTGAATTCAGGGTATAAGGTTTTGTGGATAGCGCTTACCCATGGGCATATAGACCATATTGCTGGTTTGAGAGACATTGTTGATTTAACAGGGGCACCTTGGTATGTACACAAAAATGACTTAAAGTATGTTGAGCATGCCCCAAGGGACATGTTTGCATCAGTTCTTAATGTTAAAGAACCCCCTGAAAACCCTTATTTTTATAAAGAAGGCGATAGTCTTTACATAGGGGATGCAGAATTAAAGGTTTTTGAAACACCGGGACACACTCCCGGCGGAGTTTCCCTTTACTGTGAAGGGTGCGGGGTTGTGTTTACAGGAGACACCCTTTTTAAACTCTCTGTTGGGAGGACAGATTTACCCGGGGGGGATTTTAACACACTTAAAAATTCTATCATAAGGAAACTTTACACATTGCCAGACAACACGGTTGTTTTTTCAGGTCATGGGGAAACTACAACAATAGGGTATGAAAAGGAAAATAACCCATTTGTAAGGATAGAGTAAATGGAAGAGAAGAGACAGCACAAAAGAGTGTATTTTTCCATTGATGAGGATTATGTACTTGAGATTGAAAGTAAGGAGAGTTTGAAAGCAAGGCTTCTTTCTTTAAGTGAGGGTGGAATAAGTTTTTTTGTTCCCCTGTCAAGAAAAAAGTTTTTTAAGAAAGATGATATAATATTCTTAAAAATTTTGAAAAGTGATGATTATATTCTTGTTGATAGACCTGTTTCTCTTTCTGTTCGTTATTGTATGGAAAGCCATGAGGGGAACAAACTTATTGTCGGATGCAAATTTTTAGACCTTCCTGAAGATTTAAAAAATAAGGTTAGAAAACTTGTTGAGGAAAAGGCTGATAAATTACCCTTTTGATTTGCTTTTTTCTTTCAAAAAATTTTTTAAAAATATGTCGTTCTGTTTTTCTGTTCCCACAGTTACCCTGAAATAATCTTCTATTCCATAAGGCAGAAGGTTTCTAACAACAACCCCCTTTGATTCAAGTCTCTCAACAGTTTTCTTTGCGTTCAAGTCTTTAATCAGGTAAAAGTTTCCCTTACCTTCAAGGTATTCAATTCCGTTTTTTTCTAATATTTTAAATATTCTTTTCTTTTCCCTTTCAACAAGTCTTTTTGACTTTTCTTTAAAATCCTCGCATTGTAATGCGATCTCGCACCCTTTCTGGGAGAGATAGGGCACATTTACAGGCAGTTTTATCTTTCTCAATGCCCGGACAACCTTTTCAGGTGCAAAGCAGTATCCCACTCTCAACCCTGCAAGGCCGTATATTTTTGAGAATGTGCGAAGAATAACCAGATTCTTTCTAATTGTTTTTTTAAAATAGTCAAGCAATGAATAATCTTCCTCTGAATACTCAATGTATGCCTCGTCAATTACAATTAAGATTTTTTCGGGTATTTTTTCTATTAGTTTTATCATTTTATCTTTGTTTATAAAATCCCCTGTTGGGTTGTTGGGGTTTGCAATGAAGATTATCTTTGTATTTCCTCTGATTTCTTTTAAAACCTTTTCAACATTTCTTTTAAATTTCTCCCCCGTTTCAATCTCAACTAACTCCCCGTCACTTGCCTTTATACAGGTTTTATACAGGGCAAATTCGTATTTAAAGGTGATGGCCGAGTCTCCAGGATTTAAGGTTATCCTGCAAAGCATATCAACAATTTCACTTGAGCCGTTGCCTATGAATATGTTGTTGTGCGGAATTGAGTAATACTCTTCCAGTTTTTTAAGAAGGCTTATCCCTATTCTGTCAGGGTATATGTTTACATTTTTTGCTTCACTTTTTAAAAATTCCACCACTTTTTGAGGGGGACCAAGGGGGTTTTCGTTTGAAGCAAGTTTTACAATGTTTTCAGGTTTAATTCCCCATTTTTCACTAATATTTTCAATTGATTTTCCCGGCACATACTCAGGGATTTGGTTTAATCTGTTTGCAAAATCAACCATATTACCCCTCTATGTTTTTCCTTAAACTGTTTAAGTAATCAAAGGCTGTTTCGCTGTCTTTCTGGTTTATTATGTGTTTTAAATACTCCAATTGCGATTGAACCCTGTTTATCTCTTTAACCGAGTGTTTGTTAAAAAGGATTTCGCTTAAAAGAAAGTTGTCCTCGCTTAAAAGCCCTCTTGCTATTTCAAGGTGCTTTTTGAAGGTGGTTCCCGGCACTGTTTTAATGTCAATGCACCCTGCAAATATAAAGGTTGCAACAAATGGAAGGGTTAATGAATAGGCCATTGTCCTGTCATGTTCTTCAAGGGAAAAGTGGTATATTTTTAGCCCTAAATTTTCAAACAGGGTTGAGAAAAATTCTTTTGCGTTACTGTCTGATTCCTCCATAATAACCACGCATTCCCCTTTGATTTTTTCAAGGTCTGCAAAGGTGGGCCCAAACATAGGGTGTATTGAGAAGAATGGTTTTTTTGTTCTCCTGTAATAGTCTATAATGTCCCCTTTCACCGATGCAATGTCTCCAATGGTCACTTTTGGGGATATAAACTCTTCAATCTGTTTGAAAACCTCAATTGTGTTTTTTAAACTTACCGCATTTATAACAAGGTGTGGGTTGAATTCGGTTATATCCTCAAGGTTTCTGGAAACAATTATGTTTTTCCCCTCAATGTTTTCAAGTTTCTTTGCATCAATGTCGTAAACAAAAAGGCTGTACCCTTTTAATATCTCTTTGAAGAATCTCCCCATCTTCCCCATGCCGATTATTGCTATTCGCATACTATAGCCCCTTTTTCATAGCTTCCAAGCCATTTATAAAATTCGGTTTTTCCCTTTACAAGTTTCAATGCTTTCTCCACATTGCTTTCTTCTGTGCTTCCTTCAAAGTCAATGAAGAACATATAGTTGTTTGGTTTCCCGCTTATTGCCATTGATTCAATCCTTGTCAAATTTATTTTGTTTTCTGCAAAGATCTCAAGTATTTTAAACAGACTCCCCGCTTTGTGTTTTGTTGAAAAGATTATTGATGTTTTTTCCCCTTTTGTTTTCGGTTTGTTTGATATAACGAAAAACCTTGTTATGTTTTCAGAGTGGTCTTCAATGTTTTCCATCAAGATTTCAAGGTGATAGAGTTTTGCACAGAGTTTGTTTGCTATAACCGCTGCCGAATCCAGTTTTTCTTCGAAAAGCATCTTGGCAGCCCCTGCCGTGTCATAGTAAGGCCTTGCTTCAAAGTTGTGTCTTTCCAGAAAGTTCTTGCATTGGGATAGAGCCTGAGGATGGGAATATACAACCCTGATGTCTCTGTAATTTGTATCAGGTAAAACAAGGAGGCTGTGCTGAATCTTTACAGGGATCTCTTTTACAACATAAACATCGTGTTTTGTAAGAAGGCTGTTTACATCTAAAATAGAGCCTCCAAGTGAGTTTTCAACGGGAACCACCCCGTAATCATAGTATCCCTTCTCAACTCCGTGGAAAACTTCCGCAAATGTGTTAAGGGGGATTGCAATTCCTTTTTTATCGAAACTTTCAACTGATATTTCACCGTATGCACCGTGTTCTCCCTGAAATGCTATAAGTTTGTAATCCCTGCTTTGAAGCTCCTTGCTTTCCTTTAAAATCACATTGAACAATTCCTTCGTGAACCGGGGGCTTATAACACCGTGTGCGTAATTTACAACATTTTCAAGCACCTTCTTTTCCCTTTCAGGGTCAAACACCTTATCTTTAAACTTCTTTGAGGTTAATGCAAGTTCCATTCTCCTTTTAATCAACTTGATAATCTCAAAGTCGATTGTGTCAATCTCTTTTCTAACCTTTTCAAGATTCATTTTCCCCCCTTAAATAATTATTTTCCCGTTAATTTCTTTTAAATGGTTGAAAAATTCAGGGTAAGACTTGGATACGCAGTAAGGGTTTTCAATCTCAACTCCGTTTTTGGAGACAAGCCCGCACACTGCAAGTGCCATTGCTATTCTATGGTCTCCCCTTGAGCTTGCTCTTCCACCCTTTACATTTGAAGGGTAAATTACCATGCTGTTTTCTTTTACCTCTATTTCAACACCTATTTTTTTTAACTCTTCGGCAATGCCCTCAACCCTGTTTGATTCTTTGAACCTTAACCTTTCAATATTTTTAATTATTGACGGTGCTTTGCTCTTTGCTGCAAGGGGAATCAGAGATGGGACAATGTCAGGACAGTCTTCAACATCAATTGAAAAGCCTTCTAAATCGGATTGCTCAACCTCTATAAGGTTTTCCCCCATATTTATTTTGCATCCTGTTTGTTTTAAAACATCCAGGATCCTTCTGTCTGCCTGTTTTGAATTGGGATTCAGGTTTTCAACCTTTACTTTCCCTGCAATTGCCCCAGCAACAAGCATAAAACATGCTGATGAGAAGTCTCCTTCAATCTCAATGTTTAAAGGTTTAAAACTTGATGGATAAATTTTGAAAACCTCATAGCATTTATTTTCAATTTTTGCCCCTGCTTTTTCAAGTATATCAAGAGTTAGGTCAATGTATGGTTTGCTTGTCGGATTTTTTACTTTGATAGTGGATAAACCTTTTGTCTGGGTTAAGGCAATAAGAAGCCCTGTCAGAAATTGAGATGTGATTGAACCATCTATCTCAACCTCTCCGCTTTTCAATTTCCCCTTTAATTTTATGGGGGGGAAGCCGTTTTTTGTTTCTATTTTAACTCCAAGTTTCTTTAAAGGCTCTTCCATCATATAAACAGGCCTTTTTAAAAGGCTTTTTTCTCCTAAAATCTCAATCTCATTTTCAAAAAGGGAAAGAATGGGGGTGAACATCCTTATACAAAGCCCTGATTCGCCGCAGTTGAAACTCTTTTCAGGCTCTTTTTGCAGACCGGTTATCTCAACCGTATTTTCAAGTTCTTTAACCTTGCTCCCCATTCTTTTTACAATATTTAAAGACGAGAGGCTGTCTTTGCTTTTTGACGGATTTTTTATTACACTCTTTTCCCTGCAAAGTGAAGCAACGGCATAAGCCCTCTGGGTTGTAGATTTTGAAGGGTTTATTTTAATTGTTCCTGAAATTTCTGATGGTAAAACCTTTATCATTTCCTTTCCTTTACAAAGTAAGGACTAATCTCTTTCATACAGTTTACAAGGTTTCTAACCTGCTTTACAAGGGTTTCAAACTCTTCCGGAAGCAATGCCTGTGCCCCGTCGCTTAAAGCCTCTTCCGGTTTGTGGTGAACCTCAACCATTATTCCGTCTGCTCCGCATGCAACAGATGCAAGGCTCATAGGGGGGATAAGTTCAGGTCTTCCCGTTGCATGGGAAGGGTCAACAATAACCGGCAGGTGGCTCAATGTTTTAACCACTGAGACAGCAGATATGTCAAGGGTGTTCCTTGTGTATGTTTCAAAGCTTCTTATTCCCCTTTCGCAGAGAATTACATTGGGGTTTCCTTCATTGAGTATGTATTCTGCACAGGAAAGCCATTCAACAATGGTTGAGTGCATCCCCCTTTTTAGCATTACAGGTTTGTTTACCCTGCCAACCTCTTTCAAAAGTGAAAAGTTCTGCATATTTCTTGCCCCGATCTGGAGTATATCAACAAAGTCTGAAACCCATTGAACATCTCTTGGGTCAATAACCTCTGTTATTATTGGCAACCCTGTTATTTCCCTTGCTTTTGCAAGGATTTTCAATCCCTTCAATCCCAGTCCCTGAAAGGAATAGGGCGATGTTCTCGGTTTGAAGGCACCGCCTCTTAAAATATTGCCACCGGCTTCTTTCACCGCTTTTGCTATTGTAATTATTTGTTCCTCGCTTTCAACGGAGCAGGGTCCTGCCATTATTACGAAATCCTTTCCAATTTCAACATCGCCCACCCTTACAATGGTTTTGCCTTTTTTCTTTGTTAATTTCAGGTTGTTCATCTTTTCCCCCTTTTTGTGTTAAAACAAAAAAGCCGCAAACCTTAAAGATTGGATTTGCGGCTTTTAAACAAAAAAAGCCGCAGGGCTGTCTGCCCTGCGGCTTGCATATTTTAAGCAGACAGCCCTTATTTAAAATAAAAATAATAAAAATAAAAGTACTGTCTGCCTGTTTCCTTACATCTTTCCATCATGCTATAAAAAATATCACACAATCTCCCTTTGTCAATAGAAATTTGCCTGTCTTACTGGTTTTACAAAACCCATTTTTCAATTATAATATTATCACTGTAATAAAGGAGGCGGTTTTGCCGTTGATCAGTGTTATTACCCCGGTTTTTAACAGAGAAAAGTATATTGTTGATACAGTTGAGAGCGTCTTGAGGCAAAGTTACAGGGATTTTGAATATATTTTGATAGACGATTGTTCAACAGATAATTCCCTTTCAATATTAAAAGAGTACGAAAAAAGGGACAAAAGGGTAAAAGTGATATCCCTGAAAAAAAATTCCGGGCCTGCAGGTGCAAGGAATGTCGCTTTGAAAAAGGCTGAAGGGAGGTTTATTGCCTTTCTGGATAGCGATGATGTGTGGCTTGAAGATAAACTTGAGATGCAGCTTGCGTTTATGAAGCAAAAGGATGCCGTGATTTCTTTTACTTCTTTTATGCTTATAAACGAAGATGGAGATTTCAAAGGTAAGATTGTGAAAGCCAGGCCAGTGGTTGATTTAGACACTTTTTTAAAGTGTACATGTATTGGGTTTTCAACCTCAATGGTTGATGTTGAAAAAACCGGGGAATTGCACCTTAATGCAGACACCACCAGGGAAGACTCGGAATTATGGATTAGGCTTCTTAAAAGAGGGTTTGTTGCCTATGGAATTGAAAAACCTTATGTTAAGTACAGGGTTCATAAGGGAAACATATCTGCAAATAAATTGAAGGCTGCTTATGGTACATGGGATATGTATTACAGGGTGTCAGGGCTCGGATTTTTTAAGTCTATGTATTATTTTGCTCACTATGCGATTAACGGTATATTAAAGAGAATTTAAGGTGATTTTTTTAATTTTATTTTTTTGTTTTATTGTTTTAAAATATATAATTGGTGCAGAATGGTAAATTTTTTAGATGGAAGTGTGATAAATATCATTTATTTATGTGGCTTTTGTTCTATAATAAATTGAATTGAGAACGGAAGGGTAAGAGATATATGAGAAAGGTACTTGTTGTTGGCGGTGCAGGCTATATTGGAAGTCATACAATTAAGTCATTAAGTAAAAGATCTTACGATATTCTTGTTTACGATAACCTTTCAACAGGTCATAGAGAAGCCATACTTTACGGAAGGCTCGTTGAAGGAGACCTTTCCGAAAGGGACAAGTTAAAGAGTGTAATAGAAGAGTTCAGACCTGATGCAATAATCCATTTTGCTGGTTTTATAGAGGTTGAGGAATCAATAAAAAAACCTTTGTTGTATTATTCAAACAATACTGTCAATACCATAAATCTTATTGAAGTGATGCTTGAATGTGGCATTAACAAACTTATATTTTCTTCAACTGCAGCGGTTTATGGTAATCCTGAAAAAACCCCTGTTGATGAAAATTATCCGTTGAACCCCATTAACCCTTACGGGCAATCCAAAGCCTTTGTGGAAAAGATGCTTCAGGATATATCAAGAAGTTATGATTTTAACTATGTATCATTAAGGTACTTTAATGTTGCCGGCGCTGACCCTGATGGGGAGATAGGACAAAAGTATAGAAAGGCAACCCATTTGATAACCAGGGCTTTGAAGGCTGCAAAGGGTGAAATAGAAAACCTTGAGATTTTTGGTACGGATTATAATACCCCTGACGGGACATGTATAAGAGACTATATACATGTTTCAGACCTTGCAGAGGCACATATTGACGCGCTTGAATACCTGCTTGAAGGAAATGATAGCGATGTTTTCAATTGCGGTTATGGACACGGTTATTCCGTGAAAGAGGTTATTGAAACGGTGAAAAAGGTCACGGGGAAAGACTTTAAGGTTGTTGAAACTGCAAGAAGGGCTGGAGATGCCCCTGAATTGGTGGCAAACAACAGACACCTTTTGGATACTTTAAAGTGGAAACCCTGTTACGATGACCTTGAATTTATAATAAAAACCTCCTGGAACTGGGAATTAAATCCTAAATTTTAGAACATAACCTTTTTCTGGTAAAATAGAGAGGAAAAAGTTAGAAGGGTTTTTATGAATCTTGCAAGGGCAAGGGTTTTTTTTATAATTGATCTTCTAATTCTTTGTTTTATTGTGTTCTTTACCTGTGCTTTTTATTCGCCGGTGAAAGAGCCCCTGGTCAAAGGCTTTGTTATAGTGTTTTCTTTTCTGATTTTTATATACACCTTTGATGGTTACGAGTTAACTACTGCTTATCCATATAGCATTGTTTACACATCCTTTTTGATCATAGTCTTTTCCTTTTCTCTGTCTGCTCTGGTGAACTATGTAATCTTTTTTAAAACCTATGGGCGTAAAATTTACCTTTTGATAGGACTGTTTTCCTTTTTATATCTAATGTTCAGGTATTCCGTTTTATTTAAGATGTTTGCTTCCATCAAAAAAAGGGTTTATGTTTTAGGAGCCATTAACCTTCCTGATTTAAAGGGGATTGAGGTTATAAACATAGATTCCTGTGATCAATTGAATGATATTGATTTTTACACCATTATAATTGTTTCTGATGGATTTAACATGGGTGACGATGACCTGAAGCAGCTTATCTCATTGAAATTAAGGGGATACAAAGTAATGACTGATATAGATTTTTTTGAATTCTTTTTAAGAAAAGTACCTGTGAATTTGATTGAAGCCCCTTCTTACTTTTTGAATATCAATGTTTACAGACATTATGAACACTTTTTTAGAAGATTGTACATTTTTGCTAAGAGGTTGCTTGATATTTTCGGGGCATTGTTTTTGCTTGTGTTTTCATCCCCTGTTTTACTGTTGACAGCAATTGCCATAAGGTTAGAAAGTGATGGAGAGATTATCTTTAAGCAGAAAAGAAGCGGATTAAATGGCAGGGAATTTATACTTTACAAGTTCAGATCTATGAAAAAGGATGCTGAAAAGGATGGTGCAAGATGGGCAACAAAAAACGATGACAGGGTTACGAAAGTTGGAAAAGTAATAAGAAAATTGAGGATTGATGAATTGCCTCAGCTTTACAATGTTTTGAAAGGAGATATGAGTTTAATAGGCCCAAGGCCTGAGAGGCCTGAGTTTGATGTTGAGTTAAAGAA
>Ga0256833_1000409_pt1 | contig 33764 bp, 39 predicted proteins | sample 356284metaG_FD_190535 | JGI IMG/M metagenome (GOLD analysis project Ga0256833, IMG submission 190535) | Hydrothermal vent microbial communities from Mid Atlantic Ridge, Atlantic Ocean - 356-284 | ecosystem: Environmental > Aquatic > Marine > Hydrothermal vents | place: Atlantic Ocean: Mid... | reverse complement strand
GCCGAGGGTTTTGGAGAGGAAGGGGGCGAAGAGTTCGTCTTCATGGACGACTTCGACGACGATTTCGAGGAGATCAAGCGTTTCCGAAAAGCGCGTTTTGCCAAAAAAGGCTTCGACGAGGGCCCCATCGAGGAGTATTGGCTTCTTACCCCCAAGCAGAGCAAATCCCTCAACACCCAGTTCGTCCGTTCCGATCGGGTGCACATGCCTCCTTCGGCGGGTTTTACCGAAGGAGAACGGGTCCGAGTCGCTTCGGAGTGGGGTGCGTGCGAACTACAAGCCCATATCGACGAACGTTTGCGCCGCGACTGCGTGCTGATCCCCGCCGGGACGATCGGCGTCAACCGCCTGACGCCCCCGATCCTCAGCGAGGAGGGTGACGCCGCCTGCTACCAGGAGGTCAAAGTCACTCTGGAGCCGATCGAGGACTAAGCGCCGGCGATACTCTCTTCAAAAATCCTTCTGCTCTCTTCGGTGTGAAAAACAAAAACTACTTCCATCTCCGGATGCCGTTTGAGAAAATCACGAATCGTTTGATAGGCGACCTTTGCCGCTCGCTCGGGCGGGAAACCGTAGATGCCCGTGGAGATGGCGGGAAAGGCGACGCTGTCGCAGCCCAGCCGCAGGGCCTCTTGTAGAGAGTTGCGATAGGCGTCGACCAGAAGCCGATCGCAGCGCTCCTCGGATCCGCAGCGTCCCCAGATCGGACCGACGGTGTGGATGACATACTTTGCCGGCATCTTCCCCGCCGTCGTGGCGACCGCCCGGCCCGTCGGAAGCCCCTCGGGGTAGAGGCTACGGCGGATTTCCCGGCACGCTTCGAGGATCTCGGGACCGCCGGCACGGTGGATCGCCCCGTCCACGCCCCCGCCTCCCATGCAGGAGCTGTTGGCGGCATTGACGATCGCACAGACGTGCTCTTGGGTGATGTCGCCGGTTTTGATTTCGATAGGCACTTGGTTCTCTCTATTTTTTGGTTCTTTTTCATTATAACTGATTGCTTTAAGTGAGTTGAGCGTTCTTCTTCATTTCTTTTTTTCTTTGTAGCACCACAAAGAAAAAAGAGAAACGAAGCAAAGAAAAAAAGAAAAGGTGAATAGCTGGCGCGGTTTCATCATGCGCTCGGATTTGAAGAGCTTTTCCGTCGTTTCAGGATCCTCCATTGAGTCGATTTTTTTTAAAGCTTTTGATCAAAAAAGCGAGGATGATGATTTCGACGAGTAGCAGCAGCCAGTGGAGATCGTAGACTTTGGCCTGGGCGTCGGTGATGCCCCGAAGCTCCAGGATCTTGTAGAAGCTCCAGCTCAGGGCCATCCCCAGGAGGTAGCCGATCTGTTTGGCCGTATCGACCCGGCGCAGGAGCTCGTCGTCGTCCAGAGCCAGGGTCTCGGCGCGGACCAGGTAGCTGCCGAAGGAGAAGGTGATCTGGTATCCCGCATAGACCAGCATCGCCGTTATCCAGGTATAAGGATGGGCCAAAAAACCCAAGATCATCGCCAACACTACCAGCTCCACGAAGATCGAAATGCGCCGAAACCACCCCAGGGTCATGATCCGACCGTAGAGCTGGGCGATCCCCAGCATCGCCAGGGCCAGGGCGATGCCTCCTAGAGAATAGACGGAAGGATCGAGCGGCTTGTAGATGATGAAAATGGTGCCCACGCTCAATCCCAGGAAGAGGGAATTGAAGAGTTTGTAGCGAATATAGGGTGATGGCAGGAGAGTCCAACCGTCGGTGGGCATGGGGATCCTTTCTTAAGTCAAAAGCCGACAGTAAAACGTTTCGCTTTGGCGCCGGGAAGCGACGCTCTCTTAGAACTTGTACTCGACCTTGGCGTAGATCGAGCGGCCTTCGGTGCTGTAGCCTTTGACCGATTCGTACTTTTTGTCCAGCAGGTTGTGCAGCTGCACCGAGAGGTCGAAGCCACGGCCGATCTTTTGATTGTAGCTGAGGTTGAGCAGGGTGTAGCTGCTAAGCGCTACGTTGCCGTAGTCGGTGCGTTTGCCCACATACTGGAGGTTGACACCGATATGGATCTGGGGATTGTAGTAGTAATCGACGAAGAGATTGCCTTCGTTGCGCGGGACGCGCAGGATGGGATTGCCCTGATCGTCGCTGAGAGAGAACATATGGGTGAAGTTGGCGCTCAAGACCGTATGGATGGATTCGAGGGCATACTCTCCTTGCACCTCCAGGCCGTCGAGGGTGTAGCTTGCGGGGCTGTTGAAGTAGCTCCAGGTGCCGAAGTCGTAGTCGATGCGGTCTTTGACCCTGTTGCGGAAGTAGGTGAGCTTGATCAGTTTTTTGTAGCCTGCGGAGAGCTCGAAGCCTTGGGTCGATTCGGGTTTGAGGCCGGTGTTGGTGCTGTATTCGTAGAGGCTGGGAGCCCTATAGGCGCTGTAGAGGTTGCCGGAGGTGAAGAATCCGGGCAGGAGGTGACATTCGCGCTTGAAGCCGAAGCGGTAGGTGGTCTTGTTTTTGAAGGTGCTGAAGTCGTCGTAGCGCAGCGTCGCGTCGAAGATCGTGCGCGCACCCAGGAGATCCTCGGCGATGTAGCGGTAGCTGCCCCAGTAGCCCCGGTTGTCGTAGCTCGATTCGGGTTGGAACGTGGTGCTGCCGGCGTAGCGGTTGTAATCGATTCCGCCGCTGACGCGTTGGGAAGCGTCGATCTCGTACGCCGCATCGAGGGTGGCCCGGGTCGCTTCGCCGTGGTAGTCGGAGGCTCCCCAGTTGGCGTCGTTCATGTGCCGGTCGATGGTGTTGGTGCTTGCGAGGGCATGGATACGCAGAGCCCCGTCGCGGTAGTGCCAATCCCCCCCGAGGATCCGCTCCTTGAAGGTCCCGTCGCTCAGGGCGTCGTCGGCGTTGCCGCTGTCGTAGTCGAAATCGCCGTCGATTTGATGGTAGAAAACTCCCATCTTGGCATGGGAACCCAGATTGAGGGAGCCTTTGAAGTGTAGGGTGTCGTTGGTGTAGCCGTCGTCCTCCGCATCGCGGGGCAGCAGGGCGGAGAAGCCTCCGGTTTTGTAATGGTCGCCGCTGAGGATGACGCTGCCTACGGCGCCGTCGGCAGAGAGGGTGATGCCGCCGCTTTTGGTGTCGTAGGAGCCGTAGCCTCCCCGCAGGCTGACATGGCCGCCGGGAGCCGGATCTTTGGTGATGATGTTGATGACCCCGGCTGCGGCGTCGGCGCCCCAGATACCGCTTTGGGCTCCTTTGACCACTTCGATGCGTGCGACGTCATCCAGGCGTAGATGGGCCAATCCGGCGGAGAAGGAGGGGTCGGTGGGGTCTTTGAGGGGGACGCCGTCGAGGAGAATGAGGATGTTGCCGCTGTTCATCCCCCGCAAAAAGAGCCCCGAGGTCTGTCCCGGCCCGCCGTTGGAGGCGCTAGCAAAGCCGCTGATACGGCTGACGGCCTCGGTGACGCTTCGGTAGCCCCGCTCTTTGATCTCCTGGGCCGTGACGACGGTGACATCGGCCGTGGTGTCTTGCAGCGCGTCGCTGACGCGGTTGGGGGTGACGGTGATGACGCCCAGATCCTCTTCGCCGCTGGCGTTGAGGTCCGAGGGGGCAGCGTAGAGCGTAGAGGCCAGCAGCAGCGCCGCAGCGGCGGCTTTGGATGGAAGATGGAGGATGGAGGATGGAAGATGGGACATGGTGTTCCTTGTTAAAATTGTCGATTGAGCAAAGCGTTGCTACAGCAACGCAAACCAAAACTTTTTACTTTCCGTTCGTCGTTTTGCACTGCCTCTTCTTTCGGCGGGGAGGTTTTGTATTCGTGGTAGAGATGGGGCCTTCGGTGAAGTTTCGCTTTGCTCTCGATACGGCTGAGACGGTGCAGCGTCGAGTGCATGGCGATGGCGGCGAGAGAGAAGTAGCGTTTGCTGTGGCCCCGGAGATGTTTCATGGAGGCTATTTTATCGCTAATTTGATTAGAAAAAGCCCTCTTCAACTATGCAGAGTATAATTAGGCAAATTTTATTCAAGTAAAACAGGAGAGTATCTATGGCAATCGAAACCGTCACATCCCCCGAAGCCTTCAAGGCCCTTGTGGAGGAGATCAAAGCGGAGAAAGGATATCGCGAGCCCATCGCCTTCGGAATCGCCCGGGTCGATCGGGGGCAGAAGAACGCCGACAAGGTCCTACAGGCCAACTACGCCGTCGTCAACTGGAAAGAGAACTACGGTTCGGCGGCGATCTTTATCCGGGCCCTTCAGGAGAGCCGGATCGACGTGGACTGCTCCGGAAGCGAGTTTGTCGCGACTCTCAGCGACGAATTCGTCGCCAACTGCATGGCCGCCTTCGCCCCCTATCTGGCGGAAGCAGTCGGCGAAGCCCATCGCAACGTCCAAGTGATCAAAACCTTGGCGGCGATGGAGGATATCGGCAAGGATTTTCGTATCACTTTTCTCTTTGAGGACACCGCGCCTCAAAGCGTCGAGGCGGTCTATCTCAAGCTCTACGCCCTCTCTCTGGGCAAGGCGCCTCTACGGGGCGTCAATCTCAATGGGGCCTTTGGCATCCTGACGAACGTTGCCTGGGTCGGCAACAAGCCCTACGAACTCGACTATCTCCGGGAAAACGAGATCGAGATGAAGCTTCAAGGCACCTTCCCCAACATCGACAGCGTGGACAAGTTCCCCCGCTATCTCCAGCATATCATCCCGGCGGACAATACCCGGATCCTGGATAGCTCCAAGGTCCGTATGGGAGCCCAGCTGGCACCGGGTACCACGGTCATGCCGGGGGCCAGCTACATCAACTTCAACGCCGGAACCCTTGGGCCCGTCATGGTCGAGGGTCGGATCTCCTCTTCGGCAGTCGTGGGCAGCGGTTCGGACGTGGGCGGGGGTGCCAGCATCCTGGGCGTCCTCAGCGGTACAGACGGCAATCCCATCAGCATCGGAGAGAATACGCTGCTGGGGGCCAACTCCGTCACCGGCGTCCCCCTGGGGGACGGCTGCATCGTCGATGCGGGTGTCGCGGTGTTGGCCGGGACCAAGATCCGTATCGATGAGGATCAATTGGCCAAGATCCGCGAGGCCAATCCCGAAGCGGATCTGGAGGAGAAGACGGTCTTCAAAGGGGCCGAGCTTCAGGGGCTTCACGGCATCCACTACCGCATCGACTCCCTCAGCGGCGAAATGGTCGCTAGGCGCAGCACCCGGGAAGTAAAGCTCAATGAGGAATTGCACTGATCGTTGAAACAGCGATTAATTTTGAATGATGGATTGTCAATGCTTGATGATATTAACAAACGGGTCTTTTTGCTGAAGATGTTGACACGGGAACCCGATGAAAGGCTCCGAGACGTCGTACTCTCTCTGGCCAATACGGGGATGTTCACCCCCAAGGAGGGAAAACGGATCCTCAAGGAGCTTGAACGTGACGGTTATATCGTCGAAGGGGAACTCAGTGTCAAAGGAATGATCGAGGCCAAAAAAGCCGAAGAGGAGTTCAAGCTGTGAGAATCGACAAGTGGCTCAGCGCCGTCAACGTGGTCAAGCGCCGAACCATCGCTCAGGATATGGTCAAAAGCGGCGTAGTCTTCCTCAACGGCGTCAAGGCCAAACCGGCCAAAGAGGTCAAGGTGGGAGACAAAATCACCATCGAGTATCTCAAGGGGGCTCGGCATTTTGAAGTGCTGCAGATCCCGACGACCAAGACCATTCCCAAGTCGAAGAAGGAGGAGTATGTCCGGGAGCTGTAACGCTTCCGGTATAAAAATATGGAGAGTTGAGAATGGAGGACGCCATGGCGGCGTTTTGCATTTTCAACTTCAGGGCAAAGGGGTAATGATGAGCAGTGTGAAGGAAACATTCGAAAAGCTCTTCGACAATGAGCTGTCGGAAGAGGAAGCGCGAACCTTTCTCGTCGATCTCTATGAGCGCGGGGAGAGTGCCGCAGAGATAGCCGCAGCCGCGGAGGTGATGCGAAACCATTCGGTCAAACTTCCCGTCGATGAGGAGCTTCGGGAGCGCCTGGTCGATGTGGTCGGTACCGGAGGAGACAAGAGCGGCAGCTTCAATATCTCTACCACGGTCGCCCTGCTTCTGGCGAGCACCGGCGCGGCGGTGGCCAAGCACGGCAACCGCTCCATCACCAGCAAATCGGGCTCCGCCGATGTGTTGGATGCCTTGGGGATGCGCCTGGACCTGAGCCCCGAGGAGCAGGTAAGGATGCTGGAGGAGACGGGATTTGCCTTTATCTTTGCGATCCATCACCATCCGGCGATGAAACACATCATGCCGATTCGAAAATCCCTCGATCATCGGACGATTTTCAATATCTTAGGACCCCTGACCAATCCTGCCGGAGCCCGGAAATATCTTCTGGGGGTCTTCAGCCCCGAGTTCCTCCGTCCCATGGCCGAAGCCCTTCTTGAACTCAATGTAAAGCGGGCCTATGTGGTCAGCAGCGAGGATGGAATGGACGAAATCTCCCTGGCGGCGCCGACCCGCTTCGCCTATGTAGAGGCCGGTCGGGTAAGTGAGGGAGTGATCGAGCCCGAAGCCCATGGGTTCTCCAGAGCGCCCCGGGAAGCGATTTTGGGCGGTGATGCCCTGGAAAATGCCCAGATCATCCGTCAAATTTTTTCCGGAGAGGAGCGGGGGCCCAAGCGGGAGATCGTATTGCTCAATGCGGCCTACGCCCTTTTTGTCGATGGGAATGTCCGGGATATTCAAGAGGGGATCGAGGTCGCACAAGAGGCGCTCGACAGCGGCAAAGCATCCGAACATCTGCAGCGCATCGTCGAACTCTCGAACCGTCTGTAGAGCTTGGCATTGGGTATGAAAAGGGAGACGATAGCTCTGGAAGCGGGCTTGGAAGAGCTGCCCCGAGTGGCGGAGACGATGATCGAGCGGATCCCCGAGGATGCGGTTATCGCCCTCCGTGGGGATTTGGCGGCGGGCAAGACAACCTTGGCTCAGGCGATCGCCGCTGCCCTGGGGCATGACGCTTCCGTAACCTCCCCCACCTTCTCCCTCCAGCATACTTACTCACCGCGGCTTTTTCACTACGATCTCTACCGACTCTCTTTTGACGAAATGTCACAACTGGGCCTTCTCGAAGAGTTTGAACGTCCCGGTTGGCATCTGGTAGAGTGGATGGACGATCGGCTCAAAGCCTTCTTAGCCGCGGCCGGGTATAATCTCTGGCAAGTGACGATTCTTCCGGAAGAAGATCGCAGAATCTACCGAATAGAGCATCTGAATGCATAAACTCAAGGCACAGAGACTTGCCAAAATCATTAAAAACAAGACCATTGTTCACGATATCTCTTTGGAAGTGAGCAGTGGGGAGATTGTAGGACTCCTGGGTCCCAACGGTGCGGGAAAGACGACCACCTTCTATATGATCTGCGGCCTGACCGATGCCAGCGAGGGACAGGTCGCTCTCGACGGGCTGGATCTGACTCCCTATCCTCTCAGTGTTCGGGCCCGTATGGGGATCGGCTACCTCCCTCAGGAGTCGAGTATCTTCAAAGATCTCAGTGTCGAGGAGAATCTCTGGATTGCCGCAGAGGCGACCTCCATGAGCCGTGAAGAGTCCCGCAGACGTATCGACGATCTGTTGGAGCTTTTCAACGTCGAGCCGATACGCAGACGCCTGGGCTTTCGCCTCAGCGGTGGAGAACGCCGTCGGGTGGAGATCGCCCGGGCCCTGGTGGGACGGCCCAAATTCCTCCTCCTTGACGAACCCTTCGCCGGGGTCGACCCCATCGCCGTCTTGGATATTCAGGCGATCGTGCGCCAGCTACGGGATCTGGGGATCGGGATTCTCATCACCGACCACAACGTCCGGGAAACCCTGGGGATCTGCGAGCGGGCCTACGTCATGCGTCAGGGAGAGATGATGGCGGTAGGCAGTAGCCAAGAGATCGCGGAGAATCCCGAGGTAAGGAAGCACTATTTGGGTGAAGAGTTTAGTCTCTGATACCTAAAAAAATCGAGGAAAGTTTTGATCTAAACGGATATTTGACTCATTGGGTTGGAAGGGGAAAAATTATCCACCGGATAAGGTGGATAAGAGATTACTTGATCAGCTCAAAGGGGTTTTCGACGACGCGCTTGCGGTCGACGATATAGGGGATCAGGGCAGTCTGGCGGGCGCGTTTGATAGCGGCGGTGACCATCTCCTGATGCTTTTTGCAGTTGCCGGTGAGACGGCGGGGCATGATCTTGTAGCGCTCCGAGAGGCTGAATTTCAGCATCTGCAGGTCTTTGTAGTCGATAAAGTCGACTTTCTGCTCGCAGTAGCGGCAGTAGCGTTTTTTGAATCTTCTTCTTTCGGCCATAATCGTTACTCCTAAAATGGTATTTCGTCTTCGTCGATGTCGATCTCGGGGACGCTGGGCTGAGCGGGCTGCTGGGGCGCCGAAGCGGGGGCCGGCTGGGCGGGGGCATCGTAGCCTCCCGTCGGCTGGCTGTTGCCGTAACCGGCGGCTTGTCCTCCGTAGCCTCCGCCGCTGTTTTCGCCGGGACGGTCAAGCATCTGGAGGTTGTCGACGGTCACGGAGTGTTTGCTCCGCTTGGTCCCGTCCTGGGCCGTCCACTGCTCAAGGACCAGACGTCCTTCCACGAGAACCTTGCTTCCCTTGCGGAGATACTGGTTGGCGATCTCTGCCGTACGACCGAAGAAGGTCAGGTCGATAAACATCGTCTCGTCCTGCTGTTCGCCTTGAGCGTTTTTGAAGCGGCGGTTGGTGGCGATGCCGACCTTGCCGATCGCCGTTCCGCTGGGGGTATAGCGGATTTCGACGTCTCGGGTCAGGTTACCGACCAAAATGACTCGGTTGTACATGGGAAGCTCCTTGGGATGTCGGGCCTTTAGGCCTCGGTACTTTCGGCAGCCGCTTCGGCAGCGGGGGCCTCACTCTGGGCTTCGGAAGCCTCGGGAGCGGATGTCTCCTCCGCTTTGGGCTCTTCGGCCTTGGGTTCTTCTTTGGGCGCGGAGGCTTTTTTGTTGGCGGCTTCGACCATTTTTTCGAAGACGGAGAGCTCTTTTTTGTTGGTGTACTTCACGGTCATAAAGCGCAGAATCTCTTCGTTGTAGCGCAGCTGACGCTCCAGCTCTCCCACCAGCTCGGAAGGGGCGGTGTAGTAGACGACGGTGTAGTAGCCGCGCTCCTGCTTTTCGATAGGATAGGCCAGGCGGCGCATTCCCATATCGTCGGTCGCTTTGAGATCACCGCCCTCTTCGGCGATGATCTCTTTGACCCGTGCGATCTGTGCTTCGATCTCTTCGCCCGTCAGGGTAGGCTTGACGACGAACAGTGTCTCGTAACAGTTCATGGTGTTCCTTCTTGTGGTTTGATAGCCCGTTCTCCCGACCCCGGGGTCGGCCAAAAACGAGCAAGAATTTTGGAGCAAAATTTTATCGAAAGTATGTTTAAAAACTTATGAGTCGGAATTTTGGCCCAAAACCCGAAAGGGGTTTCGGAGGAGAGAGCTTAGACGTTGCAGGCGCTGTCGCTGTGACGCTTTTTGAGCATTCCCTCCATACTGAGATAGCTGTTGAGAGCCCCCAGATAGGCCCGGGCGGAGGCGAGCATCGTGTCGATGCTCAGACCGTGTCCGATGACGGCGGGTTCGTTGTCGTTGAAGGCGACCTGGACGGTGACGCTGGCGAGAGCGTCTTTGCCCCGGGAGACCGACTTGACCTTGTAATCCATGAGCTGACCGTGCTGACCGGTAATCCGGTCGATGGTTTTGAAGACGGCATCGATGGTGCCGTCGCCGATGCCGGCGTCGGTAATCTCCGTTCCGTCGTTTTTCCGAATTGTCACGGCGGCACTGGGGACGCCACCGGTGGAGTCCATGAGCTGCAGTGCAACGAGCTCCCAGGTCTTCTCTACGTTGACCATCTGACTGGTGACCAGGGCTCGAAGATCGTCGTCGTAGATCTCCTTCTTCTTGTCGGCGAGCTCCTTGAAGCGGGCGAAGGCTTCATTGAGCTCCTCTTCATTCAGAGTAAAGCCCAATTTTTCCAGCTTGTCCTTGAAGGCGGCTCGTCCGGAGTGCTTGCCCAGCACCAGCGTATCGTGTATGTCGAGTCCGATCTCTTCGGGGGAGAAGATCTCGTAGGTCTGTTTGTGCTTGAGCACACCGTCCTGGTGGATGCCGCTTTCGTGGGCGAAGGCATTTTTACCGACGATCGCTTTGTTGGGTTGGGGCTCGATGCCGGTAATGGAGGCGATGAGGCGGCTGGTGGGATAGATCTCCCGGGTGTTGATACCGGTCTCTACATTACTGAAGACGTCGCTGCGGACCTTGAGGGCCATGACGATCTCTTCCAAAGCGGCGTTGCCGGCCCGTTCTCCCAGACCGTTGACGGTGCACTCCACCTGCCGGGCTCCGTTTTGGATCGCCGCGAGGGAGTTGGCGACGGCGAGACCCAGGTCGTTGTGGTTGTGGACGGAGATGATCGCCCGGCTGCCGATGTGGCGATGAAGCTCAGCAATGCGCTCGGCGACCTCGTGGGGAAGAAGGATGCCGACGGTATCGGGGATGTTGACGGTGCCCGCTCCCGCTTCGATCACCGCATCGATGATCTCTTTCATAAAAGACATTTCGCTGCGGCCCGCATCTTCGAGACTGAACTCTACATCTTCGACGAAGCTGCGGGCATATTCGACGGCTTCGACGGCCCGGCGGATCACCTCGTCGGGTTTCATGCGGAGTTTGTACTCCATATGGATCGGGCTGGTGGCGATAAAGGTGTGGATCCGCTTTTTCGGTGCCGGAGCGATCGCCTCGCCGGCGGCTTTGATATCCTTCTCCAGAGCACGGGCCAAAGAACAGACGGTAGAGCGTTGGATGCGTTGGGCAATGCGGTGGATGGCATCGAAATCTCCCGGACTGGCTGCGGCGAAGCCGGCTTCGATCACGTCGACGCCGAGCTTCTCCAACTGACTGGCGATCTGGATCTTCTCTTCGGTGTTCATGCTCGCACCGGGGCTCTGCTCCCCGTCCCGGAGGGTCGTGTCAAATATGATAATGCGTTCTTTACTCATCTTATAACCTTTGTCGTTGGGAAAACGGTTGAGCCGATTTTATCCTAAAGGGGCTAAATCGGAGCCTGAAAACAAAATGGGAAATGAAGCGATCAGGAAAGGCGCAGGAGGATGGAGCTCTGTTTGTCGAAGCGGCGACTCGGGTCGTTGATCGTGAAGTTCATACCATCCTCCTTTCGTGAAGTGCTTTTAGATTGGACGGATTATAGCGACAAAAAGAGGAGAGTGTCAAGTAGTTGATAATTTTTTTCCTTTATAGACCCCTTCGAGGTGGAAAATCGGGCCCATGAGAGGCTAATAGATATGCACGGCAAGCCAGAGCGTCCCCCGCTCCGTGGAGAGGATACGATGGGGAGTATGGGCCGGGAGGAAGAGGCTCTCGCCTCGTCGTAACGTGAGCTCTTTCCCGTCGACCTCGAGGCGGGCCGAACCCTCCAGGAGCACGACCCACTCGTCCTCCTCCTGGTCGTAGAGACCGTGATGCACATCTTCGGAGCTGAGAATGCGGATTATTTTGATATTTTTATGCTCCAAAAGCGTATCGAAACGTTCGCAGTGTTTTGGAGCTTGAGCGTCGTAGAGATTCATGCGGGCTAAAAGCTTAGGTTCATGGCGTCGATCTCCTCCCATCTCAGGGTTTTCTTGCCCGCGTTTTGGTGCCTTAGAATGTGTGCGACGTAGCGGGCGAAGAGATCGGTTTCGACATTGACTCGGGTGCCGGGACGATAATTCTTGAAAAGTGTTGCTTCCACCGTGTGAGGAATAATGGTCAGGCGAAAAGCGTCGTCGAAGACTTCGTTGATCGTCAGGCTCACGCCGTCGACGGCGACGGAGCCTTTGGGGACGAGATAGGGTATCTGGGAGGGATCGACGGCAATGAGATACTCCCAGGCGTTTTCGCCCCGGGTGATGGAGCGGACCGTCCCGACGGTATCGACATGCCCCTGAACGATATGGCCCTCGAAGCGATCCCCCATCCGCATGGCGGGTTCCAAGTGCACTTCTCCCCGCAGTTTCTCCGGAGGGACAATGCGCCGGGTCTCGTCGGCAGCTTCGACTTTGAAGCCCTCCGGAAGCAGCCCTACGACGGTCAGACAGACACCGTTGACGGCGATGGAGTCTCCGATTTCGGGTCGCAGTCTGGAACGAATCGTCAGGATGTGGTCGCGATCGGCAACGACCGTGCCGATCTCTCGAATCAGTCCGGTAAACACTGGAAAACCCTTTGGATATAATTGCGATCATTATAACAGATCGCGGTGCGGTATTTCTTGCCGATGGAGTAGAAGTACGCTCCAAGAATTATCAGTTGAGGTTCCATTTTGAAAGATAACAACAGACGCGTTGTCAAGCAGCGCAGACTACAATTATTCATCCGTAACGGTTCATCGGAGACTCTCCGATGAACCGTTACGACGTCATCGTCATCGGCGGCGGCCATGCAGGGATCGAAGCCTCTTTGGCGGCGGCTAGAATGGGGGCGAAGACCCTGATGATTACGATCTTGGCCGAGCAGATCGGTGCCAGCAGTTGCAACCCGGCCATCGGGGGCCTGGCCAAGGGACACCTGGTCAAGGAGATCGACGCTCTGGGGGGCGAAATGGGGCGCTGTACCGATGCTACGGGATTGCAGTGGCGTACCCTCAATGCCTCCAAAGGGCCGGCGGTCCGAGGAAGTCGGGCACAGATTGATATGGACCGTTACCGGATCTACATGCGGGATGTCTGCCTCCATACCCCCAACCTGGAGATCCGTCAAGAGATGGTGGAGGGACTGATCCTCGAAGAGGGGCGCATTGCCGGTGTGGAGACTCATCTGGGCAACCGCTATCTCTCCTCGCGAGTTATTATCGCCGCGGGTACCTTCCTCAATGGATTGATTCATATCGGAGAACATCGCCAGAGCGCAGGGCGCCAGGGGGAGTTCGCCTCGGTGACTCTGGCTCAGCGCCTGCGTGAACTGGGGCTGGAGATCGGTCGGCTCAAGACCGGTACCTGCGCCCGTATCGCCGGAGACTCCATCGACTTCTCGGTCATGGAGAAACAGCCTGGAGACGAGCCCCCGGTTCCTTTTTCTTTTCGAACGGATAGGAAGAGTTTCACCCCTGAGCAGTTGCCCTGTTGGGTGACCTATACCAATGAGAGAACTCATGAGATCATCGAAGGCAACTTCCATCGCGCCCCCCTCTTTAGCGGACAGATCGAAGGGGTGGGCCCCCGCTACTGTCCCAGCATCGAGGACAAGATCGACCGTTTCCGGGAGCGGCCCCGGCATCAGATCTTCGTGGAACCCCAGACGAAAGAGGCCAACGAGTTTTACCTCAACGGCTTGAGTACCTCCCTGCCGGTGGATGTCCAGGAGGCGATGATCCGCTCTATCTCCGGGTTGGAAGAGGCCCGGATCGTCCGCTACGGCTATGCCATCGAGTACGACTATATCCAGCCCACCGAGCTGAAGCATACCCTGGAATGCAAGAAGATACCCGGGCTCTACTGGGCGGGGCAGGTCAACGGCACTACCGGCTACGAAGAGGCGGCGGCCCAGGGGCTGATGGCGGGGATCAATGCCGTCTTGGCCCTTCGGGAGGAGGAGCCTTTCATTTTGGGAAGGGACGAAGCCTATATCGGCGTGTTGATCGACGATCTGGTGACCAAGGGGACCAATGAGCCCTACCGGATGTTTACCTCCCGGGCGGAATATCGGCTGCTCCTGCGGGAAGACAACGCCCATTTGCGCTTGAGCCGCTACGGGGCGAAGCTGGGACTGTTGGAGCCCGAGTTTGCCCAGAAGGTAGAGCTTTTGCGGGAGCAGATCGACGAAGCACTGGAGTGGCTCAAGAGCTACTATGCGACACCGACTCGGGAGTTTATCGCCCGACTCGAAGCCCTCGGAGAGGAGAAGATCAACGACAAAACCGCCTGGATCGATCTCCTGGCACGGCTCAAAGAACCCGACAGAGACAAGCTTCTGGAGCTGCTGCCGGAGTTTGAGCGCTACGGGAATGAAGTCCTCGAACAGATTCTTATCGAGGCCAAATACTATCGCTATATCGAAAAGCAACGGAGTCAAGTCGCCAAAATGCACGAGATGCACCAAGTCTCCATCCCGGAGGGCTTTGACTATACGAAGGTCCAGGGGCTGAGCAACGAAATCGTCGAAAAGCTGCAAAAGGCGACGCCGCCGACACTCTTTGAGGCGTCACGAATCAGCGGAATCACGCCGGCGGCAGTGGAGATCCTCCACGTCTATATCAAAATGGCGGAAAAGGGAAAGAAATGATCTATCTTTATGCCTATACCAACCACAAAAAGGATCTCGATTCTCTCCGGCGCATGGGAGCGCTATGGAAGATGCTTGATGCCGAGGGGATCGAGGCGGAGCTTCTGGTCAACGACTATCGGGCCCAATTGGCGGGTCGGGAGCTGGGGCTGCCACTGGCGACGACCATCGAGACGGTTCGGGACATCGATGCCGTAGCGGGCTATGGAGATATAGTGGTGATTGATAGCTCCGAAGAGCTTCCACCGGCTTTGATGGAGCGATATGCAGAGTTTTTTTCCTGCCTTTTCCGCATAGTGCCCGGCGGTGCTGACCCTTTGGCAGGTGAAAGGGTCATCGACCCTTTCGATCGCGAGAGCCTCCTATTTGATCCCCGTTATGTCGAAGCCCGGGATCTACCGAAAGAGGAGCGACGCCTCCTGATCTACCGGGACAGTGATCCTCAGAAGGAGCTCCTGAGTCTTCGCGAGTATTTCGAAGAAGAGGGATTTGAACTCTACTGGGGAACCTACTTCTATGTCAAATACGAAGAAGCCTTGGCGGAAATCTTCCCGGTGATCCACGAGAGCGAAGATTATCGTGAGCTGGTGATGCGCTCTTCCGTCGTCGTTACGGCGATGCCTCAGACGGCTCTGGAGGCTTGGGCGGCGGGGGCTCGGGTACTGCTCTTGACCCCGGAGTCCCGAGAGCCGGTCGGGCGTTTGGCGGAGGCCTTTGGGATTCCGACACTGGAGATGCAAAAGCAGGAGTGCTCAAGAGGTTGGTCCGATCGGGCTGCCAGATCCCCGGAGCCCCTCGCGCCTGCAGAGAATTTTTATCATCAGCTCTTCCGAGAGTGATGAGCCGCACCTTTTTTGTATCAATCTTGCCTAATAAGTCTTTTTTCTTGCGGCTTCTTGAGTCGTATCAATCCCTTTTTAGATTAACCGTCCTATAATAAGTCGTTTAAATCTTCCAACAAAGGACGCACTATGAGCGACAGAAGAGACTTCTTTGGCAAAGCGCTCGGTGCTTTTGCCGGATTGGGAGCCTTGGGGGCTCTTTATGCGGCGAAGCGCACCTGGGATCCGCTGCCAAGTGTCAAGGCGGCAGGTTTTACGACCATCGATCTGAGCCAAGCCCAGGAGAACGTACTTTATACGGAGATGTGGAGAGGGAAGCCGATCTTCGTCATCAAAGTACCGAAAGATGCCGTCCCCTCCGATGCTCCCAACGGGCGAAAGGAGAACGCTTATAACGACAAGCGGCTCATTACGGTAGGGGGCGACAAATTTTTCATCGCCATCGGTCTTTGTACCCACCTGGGATGTATTCCCGCCTACTATTCCGATCAGCACAAGTTTATCTGTGCCTGCCACGGAGGGCAGTTTAATGCAGCCGGTGAGGTACTCAAAGCTCCGCCCCCGAGTCCCCTGGTGATCCCTCCTTTCAAAGTGGAGGGCAAGAAGGTGGTTCTGGGTGAGAGCAGCCCGGAGTATGAGAAGATGAAAAAAGCCGGCTTAGTGGCATAAGGAGTAGAGATGGCACATTTTGACCCAAACGCAAAACCGTTCTCCCATCAGTGGCTGAACGAGCGACTGGCAATCGATACCCTCAAGCGGGTATTGTCCACCGAGTACTGGATTCCCAAAAACATCAACTTTCTCTGGGCTATGGGAATGGTCCTGGCGGCCACCTTCGGGGTGCTGCTGATCAGCGGAATTTTCCTCTTGATGTATTACATCCCCGATACCAAGCTCGCCTTTGACAGCGTCAACCATACTATCATGGGCGAAGTCGGATACGGCTGGCTTTGGCGTCACATGCACGGCGTGGCGGCTTCGGTAGTCTTCCTGATCATCTATATCCATATGTTTACCGGGATCTACTACGGCTCCTACAAGCGGGGCCGTGAGCTGATCTGGCTCAGCGGGATGCTGCTTTTTGTCACCTTCTCCGCCGAGGCCTTCTCCGGCTATATGCTGCCTTGGGGACAGATGAGCTACTGGGCGGGGATGGTTATTACCAACCTCTTTAGTCTCGGTAGTCTCGATTTTCAGGGGCTGGTCGAGTGGATCCGGGGTGACTACGTGCCCGGCCAGGCATTCCTTGGACGCTTCTTTATGCTTCATGTCGTGTTGTTGCCCCTGGTCATCATGGCACTGATCGTTTTGCACTTCGGAACCCTGCGTATCCCTCACGTCAACAACCAGGACGGTGAGGAGATCGATTTCGAGGCCGAAGCGGCCAAATGGAAAGCCGGAAAGCGCAAAGAGGCCAAGGTAATCCCCTTCAACCCGGTCTTTATGAGTAAGGATGTCTTTGTACTCGGTATCTATTTCATCTTTTACTTTTATCTGGTCTTCTACCACTTCGAATTTGCCATGGATCCGGTCAACTTCGACCCTGCCGATCCCCTGAAGACCCCGCCGCATATCTATCCTGAATGGTACTTCCTCTGGAGCTACGAAATTCTGCGTCCTTTCCCCAAAGATCCGGGTCTGATTGCCTTCGGCTTTGCCCAGGTGATCTTCTTCTTCCTGCCGTTCCTGGACCGCAGTCCCAATGTGGCACCTGCAAACCGTCGCGGGATTTTCAAATATTGGTTCTGGATTTTGTTGGTGGATATGATTGTCCTGACCGTGATGGGTAAAGTGCCTCCCATGGGCATCTATACTACGATCGGTACCGTGGCCGCCTGGGTCTTCATTCTGCTCTGGGTTGCCCTACCGTTCATTACCAAAATGGAAAAACCGATTAGGGGGCAAAAATGAAAGAGTTGAAGATTCTCGCGGTCGTCGTCTTTTTTACACTGGTGACCTATTGGGGAGTGGAGCCTTATGCCCACTCTGTTATGCATAAGCATGTGGAGTTCAAAAACTTCAAGTACGAGGACCTCAAGCCTATTGCGGCCAAGGGTGATCCCGCCAAAGGGCAAGCCCTCGCAGCGGCCTGTGCCGGATGCCACTCCATCAAAGCGGCTAAGATGCCCGCGCCGATGGACCCTGTCACTGCGTCGGCCACCTACGGGGTCAATCCCCCCGATCTGAGCCTGGCGGGCAAACTCTTGGATGAGAAGTATCTGGCCCATTTCCTCAAAGATCCCACCCATACGGCGCTGGTGGCTCATAAATTCAAAAACCGCCCCTACCCGATGCCCCCTATGGCAACGGACGATCAGAGTGCGGCGGACCTGGTGGCCTATTTCAAGTCGATTGCTCCCAAAGAAGTCACCCCCAAAGAGGCTTATGAGTTCGCCTGCGGACGCTGCCACGAGATGCGCTATGCCAAGTGGACCCAGATCGGTGAAGAGCCCAAGACCAAGCCTAACATCCAGACCAAAATGGATGAAGAGAAGCTCAAGTTCCAGGAAAAGCTGGCACAGTACAAAGACCATCTGGTCAAATATATGGGCAAACTTCCCCCCGATCTGAGTATCATCGTCCGGGCACGGAGCGAGGATTTCCTCAAGACCTTCGTCGAGGATCCCCAGTCTCAGCTTCCCGGTACGGCGATGCCTCGGGTTGGTCTCAACAAAGAGGGCTACGAGCTGGTCTTCAAGCGCCTGGAAGAGGTCGGCGATCCCAGCAAGCCCAAGCGTGAAGCGGTCGGTCCCTGGGTCATCGGCTACTTCATTATCTTTACCTTCCTGGCTTATCTCTGGTATAAGTCCAACTGGAAAGGTCTGAAGTAACCTTCGTAACGGCACTCCCCATATGGGATGTGCCGCTTTCTACTTCAAATTCCTTAACTTTTTTTCAAGCTCTTTCTGATACTCTACTCCCTACTTCAATTTATAAAAGAGAACCATGCTCATCGACGGACACGGACGGACGGTAAATTATCTGAGAGTTTCTGTGACGGAACGCTGCAATTTCCGATGTCAGTACTGCATGCCCGAGAAGCCTTTCAGCTGGGTTCCCCAAGAAAATCTGTTGAGTTTTGAGGATCTTTTCAAATTTATCAAACTTGCCATCGACGAGGGAGTCACCAAGATTCGCCTCACGGGGGGCGAGCCGCTCCTACGACAGGATCTGGATCGCTTCGTGGCGATGATTCACGACTACAAACCCGATATCGACCTTGCATTGACGACCAACGGCTATCTTCTTCCCGAAACGGCGGAACGCTTGGCAAATGCCGGGCTCAAGCGAATCAACATCTCCCTCGACTCCCTCAAGCCCGCCGTCGCTGCCCAGATCGCACAGAAAAATGTCCTAGGTAAAGTCCTCGAAGGGATCGAAAAGGCCCGAGCCGTTGGCCTGGAGATCAAGATCAACATGGTCCCTCTCAAAGGGATCAACGATGGCGAGATCCTGGATCTGCTTGAGTATGCCAGAGAACGGGGGATTCGGATTCGCTTCATCGAGTATATGGAAAACAGCCATGCCGGGGAGATTCAGGGATTATTGGGCAAAGAGATCCTCGAGGAGATCAAAAAGCGTTATACGATTCGCAAGCTGGGCCGTTCGGGTGCGAGCCCCTCTTTTAACTATGAGATCGAAGAGAACGGCTATATCTTCGGACTGATCGATCCACACAAGCATGACTTTTGCGAAAGCTGTAACCGCATCCGCCTCACCGCCGAAGGACATCTCATCCCTTGCCTCTACTTCGACGAAGCTCAAAGCATCGCCGAGGCGGTCCGGGGAGGGGATATCGACGCCGCGGCGGAGATCCTGGCCCAAGTCCTAAGAGATAAGCCCAAGGAGAATCGCTGGAGCGAAACGGACAATGAAGGATCGAATCGGGCTTTTTACGAGACGGGAGGGTAGTGCGCGCTTCGCGCTCAAGTGAAGAGTAAAGAGTGAAAAACAAAAAGTTGCACTTCGCAGTATAGCGGCATTGTTTTTATTTTAGTGAAGGATGGATGATCAAAAAAATAGAAAGAGGTTTTACCGAACGGAACCAACCGAAACTATTCCCTAAAAAATACGGAGTATTTTTCCCATGTTTTGGCTAGTGGAAAAATTTTTTTCCATCCAGGGAGAGGGGCGCTACGCGGGAGTGCCCTCCTATTTTCTACGCACCGGGGGGTGCAATCTGAGCTGTCCCGGCTTCGGAGCGGAATACGATCTGCGGGGGGAGCGTAGAGTCGGTTGTGATACCTGGTTTGCCGTGGATCGGGCCTTCGCCGGTACCTGGGAATGCGTGGAGGATGCGGGGAAGTTGCTGGAAGAGCTCGATAGAGCTTTCAGCGAGATCGGCTATCGTTCCGACGTGGTCATTACCGGAGGCGAGCCGCTGATCTATGCAACCGATCCGGTCTTCTACTCTCTCGTCGAAGGTTTACTGGAACGGGGCGTGCGTATCACTTTTGAGACCAACGGTACAGTGGAGCTGGACTTCAATCTCTATCCTGCATATCGAGATGCCGTTTTTGCCCTCTCCGTCAAACTCTCCAATAGCGGCGAGCCCCGGGATCGGAGGATCCGTCCGGAAGCCCTCAAGCGTATCGCGGCCGGTGCTTCGGAATATTTTTTGAAATTCACAATCGACAAGACCTTGATAGAGACGGGGTATGCGGAGAAAGAGATCGCCGAAATCCGGAGTATTCTCCCCGAAGCGGAGATCTACTGTATGCCCGTCGGAGAGAGCCGAGAAGCCCTTCGTCGAAGCGATCGGGCTGTTTTTGACTTCTGTATGCGTCGGGGTTATCGTTATTCCGATCGGCTGCATATCCGTATATTCGATATGACCCAGGGGGTATAGAACCCGATACCTTCACAATGGCTTCACAATCATTAAGCTATAATTAACATAGAAAATACAGAAGGAGTGTTTCATGAAAAAAATATTGTGGATCTCTGTCGCTGCGGCGGCACTGATGGTCAGCGGATGCAGTGATCAGACGAAAGAGCAAGCGAAAAAGACGGTAGAGAGTGCGACCGGTGATGCGGCTACGGCGGTGGCCGCCGTAAAGGAGAAAGCCTCCGACGCGATGGCTGAGGCCAAGCAAAACGCGGCGGAAGCTCTGGAAAAGGCCAAGGCCAAAGGTGCAGAGATGACCGAGAAGGCGACGGCAACGGTGACGGAGAAAGCATCGGAAGCGATGGAGCAGGCCAAAGCGAAAGGTACCGAGATGGCTGCTGCAGCGAAAGAAAAGGCGGCACAGGCTGCCGAGACGGTAGAGAAAAAAGCTCAAGAGATCAAACAACAGATGCAATCCGGCGCCGAGAAGGCCCCGGCGAAAAACGGCGCGGTGCTCTTTGCCAAATGTGCCGGCTGTCACGGTAAGGACGGCAAGACACCCGCCCTGGGCAAGTCGGCCGTGATTGCCGGTCAAAGTGCCGAAGAGCTGAAAAAGAAAATTGAGGAGTACAAAGCTGGGACGCGCAACGTCAGCGGTATGGGCGCAGTGATGAAGGGACAGGTTGCCGGATTGAGCGAGGAGGATATCGCGGCCCTGGCCGACTATATCTCCAAGCTTTGATCGTCAAAAGCGCATAGAGGATCGATGGAATCACTCATTGGCGTTCACAGGCATCTCGTCGAAGGATGGCTCTTGGTAATGGGGCTGAATCTTTTGCTGCCCTATGTGTTGCGCAGGCAGCCTGAGCGACGGATCCTCTGGACCCGGATTGGCTATTTCACCTTTTGGGCCTTTTGGGCAATGGTGGGATTTAGCGGATTGATTGTCTGGATCTTCGCCGGACGCCCGATGAATCTTTCGATCGTTTTGATGTGGGCTTTGATCGTCATTATGCCGCTGCTTGACGCCTATCGAGCGTTCCGCCTGAAAATACTTTGGAACTCCGGCGAAGAGGGGATCGGATTTTCCATGACCGTGGTGGCGGCGGAAATGGTCTTGGTACTGGCCTTGAGCCTTCTGGCCGCTTCCCGATAGGCGATGCAGTTCCTCCATCACCCTCAGGCGGGAGCCCTGCACTTGACGGTGGAGGGAGATGCCTATCGTTATCTTTTCAAAGTCCGTCGATTTCGCCGTGAAGACCCCCTGCCGTTACGCAATCTATACGCCGGCGACGATCGGCTCTATTTTTACAGCGTGGAGTCTTTGGATCGACGCCGGGCGATGCTGGCATTGGAGTCATCTAGAGTGCTCCCTGTCCGTCCTAAGCGCCCCTTGCATCTGGGCTGGTGTCTTGTCGATCCTAAAACGGTAGAAAAGAGCCTTCCCACACTTAACGAGATCGGCGTCGGACAGATTACCTTCATCCGTTGCAAACGAAGTCAGCAAAACTTTCGTCTCGAAACCGAGCGTTTGAAACGGATTTTGATTAACTCCTGTCAGCAGTGCGGCCGGAGCGACCTCATGGGCCTGGAGTTTGCCGAGGAATTGAAGAGTTTTGTACATCGCTCTCCCGATTCGGTGCTGCTTGACTTCTCCGGGATGCCTCTGGAGTGCGGGGAGAGGATCGAGACTCTCGTCATCGGCCCCGAAGGAGGAATCGACGACGAAGAGCGGATGCTCTTTGCTTCCGGGCGAGTCCGGGGCCTGGAGACTCCGATGATTCTGCGTAGTGAAAGTGCTGCCGTTGCCGCCGCCGCCCGACTGATTCTCTGATCCTTCTCCATCCTTTCTCTGTGGATTTTTACTACACAATAGTCTGATACTATACGAGAAATATTCTCAAAGGAATAAATTATGAAACCTCTTGTTTTGATGATAGGTCTTTTTGTCTCCTTCGCTTCGGCAAAGGTTCAGACTATCGGTTTCGCCGCCGGGTGTTTTTGGGGGGTGGAGAAGCATTTCGAGCAGATGCCCGGGGTCGTTGATGCGGTATCGGGATATGCCGGGGGCAACTATCCCGATCCGAGCTACAAGAAGGTCCTCTCCTACCGTTTCGATACGCCCCCCGGGGTGGTCAACTATACCGAAACGGTCAGGGTACGCTACGACGACAGTAAAATTTCGACAGAGGATCTGATCAAATCCTTCTGGGAACTCCACGATCCGACCCAGAAAGATCGACAGGGCAACGACCGGGGCAACAACTATCGCAGCGCAATCTTCTATACGACCCCCGAGCAAAAGACGATCGCCATGCGGACCAAAGCGGCCTATCAAGAGCTCCTCTCCAAGGCAGGATACGGAAAAATCGTGACTCAAATTCTGCCGCTTAAAAAATTCTACCCCGCCGAGGCCTATCATCAGGACTATCTGAAAAAGCATCCCAAGGGCTACTGCCCCAATCATGCGACGGGAGTAAAATTCCAGAATCCAAAAAAGATGAGCGGAAATAAGATCGACAAAGTTACCCCTCTGGGTGGCAAAGAGATTCTCGTCATCGACGCCGAGGGGTGTCCCTACTGCGAAAAGTTCAAGAAAGAGGTCATCGACGGCTATCGAGGAAGTGTCCCGATACGTATGGCCCATGAAGATCGGATCGGGGGCTTCAGGCTCAAAGGCCCCGTTCCCGGGACGCCGACGATCCTTTTTATAGAAAACGGAGAAGAGAAGGCCCGGCACGTAGGCTATCTGGATCCCAAGGCATTTTACCGGGCTCTGGGGGCTTTCAAGCTGGGTAAAGAGAGCGAAGCTTACGACGTAGCCTTCAAAAAGTCGACCGATGCCCGCTTTTGCAAAAAATATGAAAAATTCAAAAAAGTCGGCGACGGGGTCTTCGTCGATCGGATTTCGGGAGAAGCTCTCTTCGATACCCGGGACCGTTTCAATTCCCACTCCGGGTGGCTCAGCTTTTTCCGTCCGTTACCCGGGAGCGTCGTCGAGCGTCCCGACAACTCCTTCGGGATGCACCGGACCGAAGTCTTGGCCAAAAAGAGCGGTGCCCATCTGGGCCACGTCTTCAAGGATGGTCCCGGCGGCCGTGACCGCTACTGTATCAACGCTTCGGTGCTGGACTTTGTTCCCCGGGCGGAGTGGAAGAAAAGGATGAAGGCCTCCGCCGGACCCAACGGGAAATAAGGGAGGTGGATCCGAAGTTGTCGTCATCCCCGTCAACTTTTGAGCTCAGTAATTCCTAAAAAAACTTCGATATAATACCGCTCTGAATTTTCCCCGGGATCTCCGGGAGAGTTGTCTCGCGAATCGCGTTGCAGCGCCCCCTGCCGTCGGCAGCGGAAGGGTCTTCCTCCTATCGATGAACGAAGACCGGAATGGGTTGGTTGCCCATCGACAAAAACTACAGTGAAAAGGTCAACAAGATGAAAAAAGGAATCCATCCCGAATATATGGAGTGTAAAGTTACCTGTGCCTGCGGCAACGAGTTCGTCGTCCGCTCCAACAAGCCCGAACTTTCCATCGATATCTGCAACGAGTGTCACCCCTTCTTCACCGGTTCGGAGAAGATCGTGGATGCCGCCGGACGCGTCGAGAAGTTCAAAAACAAGTACAAGCTCTCCTAACTCCTCCCGGCCCTGCATTCGCGGGGCGAACCTATGCTTACTTTTATCCCCACCCCTCTGGGAAATCTTCAAGACATTACCTGGCGTGCCGTCGAGACGATCCGACACTGCAGCCTCTTTCTCTGCGAGGATACCCGAGTCACCCGGCGGCTTTTTACATTGCTTCACGAGCGAGGAATTCTCTCGGATTTTCCCGAGGGGGAGTTTCTCTCCTTCAACGAACATAACGGAGCGAAGCGGCTCGAAGAGATTGGCGGAAGAGTGGTTCGGGAACCGGTAGCCTATCTTAGCGATGCAGGGATGCCGGCGATCTCCGATCCGGGGCAGCTCCTAGTCGCCTACTGTCAAGAGAAAGCGATCGACTACGATGTGCTGCCGGGCCCCAGCGCCGTGACGACGGCCTATGCCGCCAGCGGTTTTGCGAGTGGGCATTTTCTTTTTTACGGTTTTCTTCCCCACAAAGGACGTCAGAGGCGCGAAGCACTCGATCGGCTTTTAGCCCAGCCATGGGAGACGGTCCTTTACGAAGCCCCTCATCGCCTGGAGAAACTTCTGGAGGAGATTGTCGCCAGGGATCCGGAACGAGAGATTTTTGCCGCCAAAGAGCTGAGCAAACAGCATCAATGTTACTATCGTGAGCCCGCCGCCGGACTGCTAGCGCGCCTAAGGGAGGAAAAGGCCTTCCGGGGGGAATGGGTCGTCATCCTGGGCGCCGGAGCGGGAGAAGGCTCCGGACTGAGCGTAGAAGACGTTCTTGCCGAGGAGCTTCCGCCCAAAGCCAAAGCCAAACTGCTTGCCCGATTGACGGGAGAGAGTGTTAAAAGTTGTTATGAACGATTGATCAAGCAGTCGTAGATTCACGGGGTATGCCATGGGTCGAAAGGCTCGGGGCTGTTAGGAAAAAATGGTAAAATCCCCTATGATTGTTTACGGAAAGCAGGTGGTCCTGCACGCACTTCGGCATCATCCTGACGAGATTGAAAAGATCTACATTGCCAAAAAAGGGGTACTGCCCCAGGATCTTTTCGAAGCCTACGGCGAGCGGATCAAGTTTATCGAAAACCGCTGGGCTCAGCAGCTCAGTAAAGGAGGCAATCACCAGGGCCTCCTGGCGGAGATGCGGGATCCCGAACCTGCGGAACTGGCAGAGATCAAGTCGGGTGATTTTGTCCTGGTACTCGATACCCTCACGGATGCGGGTAACATCGGGGCTATCGTCCGAAGCGCCTATGCGTTGGGGGTCGACGGAATCGTCGCCTGCGGGGTCGGTCAGCTCAACGCCGCAGCGATCATGCGGACCAGTGCCGGAGCGTTAATGGAGATGCCCTTTCGGGTGGAGCGAAATATTCTTGATGTACTGCACGAGCTCTCTCAGGCTGGACATATCCTCTACGGGGCTTCGATGGAGGGGGAAGCGATTGAGGAGAAAGTTTTTGCCCGTCGCCGGACCTTGGTACTGGGAAGCGAGGAGAAAGGGATCTCAAAAAAAGCCAAGTCGAAGCTGAACGAAACGATTGCGATCCGGATGAAACGGGAATTCGATTCCCTTAATGTTAGCGCCGCCGCGGCGATCTTAATCCACAGGATGAGTTATGCAATTCAATGAACTGAATGAGATTATCGAAGAAAATACCCTCCCGACTATCAGCAAAAAGACCCGGATATCGGTCCAAAACCTTGAAGCACTTATGGATCGGGACTGGGGGCGGCTCAAAAAAGTCCAGGCCCTGGGCTTTCTCTCGATCCTGGAGCGAGAATACCATCTTGATCTGAGTGACATGCGCGCCGATTGTCGCGCCTACTATGAGACGCACGGGGAGGAAGAGGCCCAAGGGCCGGTGATTACTCCCATCCCCGAACCGCAGCGCCGGGGACCGTCCAAAGGGTTGCTATCCCTGGTCGTTCTTCTGGCCGTTTTGGGGGCCTCGGTATACCTTTACTCTCCGGTGGATCAGGGGCAAGAAGAGAACAAGACCGCCGTTGACTCAGAGCATACAAAAGGTTTTTTTGATTCGGTGTTGACGACGGCCAAGGGATGGTTCGGCAGCAGCGAAGAGCCCCCGGAAGCCATGCCGGAGCCCTCGACGGAGGAGCCGCCGGCAGTTCAGGGCGCCTGGGCACGAAAACCGGAGCCCGCCGGTAGCAATGCCGGCACGACGGTAAAGACAAATACGGCGAAGAGAGAGAACGTTCATATTGCACAATTACAAGAGACAAACGGTAGTAACAGGTCTAAGGCACCAGGAGAAGAGAAAGAAGAGGCGCAGATTATCACACAAGTGAAAAGAGAAGAGGCCAAAGCCGAGGAGATGCGGAAGGAAGCTGCTGCCGAGGAAAATCTCAGCGGTGAAGGCAAGGGGGAAGGAATCACCGAGATCTCCAAAATGATCCTTGCGGCGACGTCGGGTACCCAGGCCTCAGCCGAGGAGAAACCCTTAGAGGCGCAGAGCCCTTCGATGTCCAGGGAGGAGAGAGAAGCCAATAGCACCGAGAGCGCCAAAGTTTCAATTTCTCAGAAGGATCAGCCCCAGCCGACGGAGAGCGAAGCTCCAAAGCAGACTCGCGAAGCGGCAGTGCCGACCGAAGAGGGGGTGATTTCCAGTCTAGTGATCATGCATCCTCGTTCTAAGATCTGGGTGGGCTATACCAATTTGCGGACTATGAAGCGCACGACCAAGGTCACGACCGACGACCTCTCCTTCGATACGGCGGCGGGTGACTATATCCTGGCGGTTGGCCATGGGCTCATCGATTTCAAGACGCGAAAGGGTGAAATGAAACTCAACGACGGAAAACGGCACTTCTTTATGATCGCAAAAGGCGAAGTGCGGGAGATCTCCCACGAGGAGTTTCAGCGACTCAACAAAAGCAAGGTATGGTAAACAATGTTTGACGAAATTCAATTTGACAAAATCAACCGGCTTCCCAAGTATGTCTTTGCGGTGGTCAACGAGCTGAAGATGGCTGAGCGCCGTGCCGGCGCAGACGTGATCGACTTTAGTATGGGCAACCCCGATGGACCGGCCTTTGAGCCGGTGATCGAGAAGCTGGTCGAGACTGCACGCAAGCCCCACACCCACGGATACAGCGCCTCCAAGGGAATCTACAAACTGCGCCTGGCGATCACCAACTGGTATCTGCGCAAGTACGACGTGGTTCTCGATCCCGAGACCGAAGCGGTGGCGACCATGGGGAGCAAGGAGGGCTATGTCCACCTGGTCCAGGCGATCACCAATCCCGGAGATGTGGCGATCGTCCCCGACCCGACCTATCCAATTCACTCCTACGCTTTCGTCCTTGCAGGGGGCAATGTCGAGAAGATGAAACTAACCTTCGACGAGAGCAGCTTCAAAGTGGACGAAGAGCGTTTCTTCACCGATTTGGAACACGCCCTGAAAAACTCGGTCCCCAAACCCAAGTATTTGGTGGTCAATTTCCCCCACAATCCGACCACGGCGACGGTGGGGCTGGAGTTCTACGAAAAGCTCGTGGAGATCGCCCGAAGAGAGCGCTTCTATATCATCAGCGATATCGCCTATGCCGACATTACTTTCGACGGTTACAAGACTCCCTCGATTCTTCAGGTCGAAGGGGCCAAGGATGTGGCCGTCGAGAGCTTTACCCTCTCCAAGAGCTACAATATGGCCGGCTGGCGGGTGGGATTCATCGTCGGGAATCCCAAGTTGGTGGGGGCTCTTCAAAAGATCAAATCCTGGCTCGACTACGGGATGTTCACCCCGATTCAGGTCGCCGCCACGGTGGCCCTGGACGAGTACGAACATCTGGTCGAAGAGGTGGTCATCCCCAAGTACCAAAAGCGTCGCGACGTCCTCGTCGAAGCCTTCGGCAAAGCCGGTTGGGAAGTCGGCCGTCCCAAGGCGAGTATGTTCGTCTGGGCAAAGATTCCCGAAATCGCTCGGGAGATGGGATCCTTGGAGTTCTCCAAAGAGCTCTTGCTTAAAGCTCATGTGGCCGTGAGTCCCGGGATTGGATTCGGAGAGTACGGCGACGAGTATGTGCGTATCGCGCTGATCGAAAACGAAAAGCGGATCCGTCAGGCGGCCAAAAACATCAAACGCTATCTGCAGGAATTGAAAAAAGAGAAGAGGACAAAGAACGATGGTTAAAGTAGGAATCCTCGGTGTCGGTACCGTCGGTGCCAGCGTGGCCAAGATTTTGCTGGAAAATGCCGATATCATCGAAGCCAGAGCCGGAAAAAAGATCGTCCCTGTTCTGGGGGCGGTGAAAGATCTGAGCAAAGATCGGGGAGTGCCGATCCCTCTGACCGACGATCCCGTCGAAGTGATCGAGAGTGCCGACGTGGATATCGTCGTCGAACTCATGGGGGGCGTCGAAGAGCCCTACGCGCTGGTCAAAAAGGCTCTGGAGGCAGGCAAGCCAGTCGTAACGGCTAACAAGGCGCTACTGGCATATCACCGCTACGAGCTTCAGGAGATTGCGGGAAATACGCCGCTTTTCTACGAGGCGAGCGTCGCGGGGGGAATCCCTATCATCGGGGCGCTGCGCAACGGCCTGAGCGCCAACCATATCGAGTCGATCAAGGGGATCATGAACGGGACCTGCAATTATATGCTGACCAAAATGATCCAGGAGGGCGCCGACTACGACGAAGTGCTCAAGGAAGCGCAGGAACTGGGCTATGCCGAAGCCGATCCCACCTTCGACGTGGGGGGATTCGATGCGGCTCACAAGCTGCTGATTCTAGGCTCCATCGCCTACGGGATCGACGCCAAGCCTGAGGATATCGTCATCGAAGGGATCGAAGAGATCAGCCAGACCGACGTGGAGTTCGCCCGGGAGTTCGGCTACGAGATCAAGCTGCTGGGCATCGCCAAAAAGGTAGAAACAGGTGTAGAGATGCGGGTGCATGCGACGATGATCCCGGCTTCGAGTATGATCGCCAAGGTTGACGGCGTGATGAATGCCGTCAGCGTGGTCGGAGATCGGGTCGGCGAGACGATGTTCTACGGCCCCGGAGCTGGCGGAGACGCCACGGCCAGTGCCGTGATCGCCGACATCGTGGAGATCGTCCGGGGCAATACCGGGCCGATGCTGGGATATAAAAAGGGGCTTGAGAGCGGTTTGCAGCTGCTTGTTCCCGATGAGATCGAGACTCAGTACTATCTCAAACTCAAGGTGCAGGACCGCCCCGGAGTCCTCTCCGCCGTCAGCCGGGTCCTGGGGGAGCACGGTATCTCCATCGAGTCTCTGCTGCAAAAGCCCTCACGCCTGGCAGATCGGGTGCGGCTACTTTTGACGACTCACCGTTGCAAAGAGTCCAAGATGCGATCGGCGATGGAGTCTCTCCGAAGACTCGACGTAGTCGACGAGAAGATTACAATGATCCGGATCGAGAAGTAGCCCTCAAAACATTGCGTTTCGGAGTCGATACCCTAGTAAAGGAGGCAGACGATGGCCAAATCCAAAGAACACTACTTCGACATCAGCGCCAAACTCGATATGATGGAGATGAAAAACGCCATCGAACAGGCGAAAAAGGAGGTGGCGACCCGTTTCGATTTCAAGGGAGTCGTCACGGAGATCAACCTTAACGAGAAGGCCAAAACCCTGTCGCTTTCGAGTTCGTCGGAGTCCAAGATCGACGCGCTCAAGGACATTCTACTTTCGAAGATGATCAAACGGGGCCTCTCTCCCAAATCCCTCGACGAGGTAAAAAGAGAGGGAATCAGCGGCGGGAACGTCAAAGTGATTTATCGGATCGTCGATTCCATCGATAAAGAGGAGGCCAAAAAGATCGTCAAAGCGATCAAAGACTCCAAGCTCAAGGTCACCCCAGCCATTCAGGGAGAGGAAATCCGGGTCAGCGGCAAGAAGATCGACGATCTTCAGGCGGTCATCGCCCTGGTGCGCAAAATGGAAGATCTCAAAGCACCGTTAGTCTTCGGCAACTTCAAGTAGGCGAGGATTCGGAATGCTTCGTCTTTTGATGTTCCTGGGGATTGCGGCGGCGCTTTTGCGCGCGGGGAGCGTCACCGTGGCGGCGGCGGCCAACGTGGGCGATGCCCTCAATGAGCTGGCCCGGGACTTTGAGCGAACGCATCCCGAAACAAAGATCCGTGTCATCGTCGGTAGCAGTGGCAAACTGACGGCTCAGATCCGCCACGGCGCACCCTACCAGATCTTCCTCTCGGCGGATATGGACTACCCCCGGGCGCTTCGCCTCACTGGGGAGGCGGCGACTGAGCCTCGGGTCTACGCCCAGGGGCTTCTGGCACTCTTTAGCGCTCAGAAGCGTGATCTGAGGAAGGGACTTGCACTCCTGGAAGATCCGCAGATCCGCCGCATTGCCGTAGCCAATCCCCGCACCGCCCCCTACGGCCGCGCGGCCGCCCAAGCCCTCAAAAATGCGGGGCTTTGGGAAGCGCTTCGGCCCCGTTTCGTCTATGGTGAGAGCGTCTCTCAGACCGCCGCCTACGCCTTGAACGCTGCCGATGCGGGTCTGATTGCCCTCTCAATGCTTCATAGTTCTCGATTTGCCCCTTTCAAAAAAGGGGAACACTGGATCGTCGTGGATCCCAAACTCTACCGCCCCATCGATCAGGGTGCGATTCTCCTAAAAGTCGGGGCCGATAATCCTGAAGCCCGGGCCTTCTATCGGTACATTTTCAGCCCCGGGGCAGGGGAGATCCTGCGCCGTTACGGATACCGGGTGCCATGAATCTCTTTCCGGCGCGTCTTGAAGCGATCCAGGTTCACGAGGGAGTCAGCCTCCTGGAGTTTGAGGCCTCGGGCACGGAGCTGACGATGGTCGGTCTGGAGCCTCCTCGGGGTCTTCAAAGAGGTGACGAAGTCTTGCTGGGGGTCAAAGCGACTCATCTGATTCTCTCACGGACTCCGGCAAAAGAGACGAGTCTGCTCAACTGCCTACCCGTGTATTGTGAGAAGATCGTCTCCGGAGAGATCCTCGCCTCGGTGATTCTCGCATGGCAGGAGAGAGAGCTGGAGGCGATTCTTGCGAAGCCGGCTTTGCAGAGGCTTTCATTGCGGGAAGGCGAAGAGATCTTCGCCCTATTTCAGGCGGCGGAACTCTCGGTAATCGAGGGGCGTTCATGAGTCTGTGGGAGAGGCTGACGGATCTGGACTGGACCCCCTTCGTCCTCTCTTTCAAACTGGCGGCAGCGACGACCTTGATTCTCTTTTTTCTCGCTCTTCCCCTCGCCTGGTGGCTGAGCCGGACCCGAAGCCGCGGCAAGCCGCTCATCGAAGCCCTTGCGGCTTTGCCCATCGTCCTGCCTCCCTCGGTGCTCGGCTTCTATCTGCTTTGGGGGCTTTCGCCCCAGTCGCCTCTGGGAGCATTTTTCGAGGAGACGCTGGGGGTGAAACTGGTCTTTAGCTTTCCGGGTCTGGTAGTCGCCAGCTGTCTCTACTCTTTGCCCTTTATGCTTCAGCCCCTTCAGAGCGGATTCGAGAGTCTCGATCGGCGGATGATCGAAGCCTCCTATCTGGCAGGCAAGGGTCCTTGGCAGACGCTTTGGCGGATCGCCCTGCCCAATATCAAACCCTCCCTGGTCACGGCGTTGATCGTCACCTTTGCCCACACGGTGGGGGAGTTTGGCGTGGTGCTGATGGTCGGGGGGTCGATCCCCGGGCAGACCCGGGTCGCTTCGGTGGCGATCTACGAGCTGGTCGAGACGATGGAGTACGGCACGGCGCATATCTACAGTGCGATTTTGCTGCTTCTTAGCTTCGGGATTTTGTTGGGAGTTTTCGCCTTCAATCGACGCCAGAAGCGAAGGCGGGGAGGCCTTTCATGATCGAGATATCGGTCAAAAAGCCCATCTCTACGGCTGAGCAGCGGCTGGAACTTTCGGTGAATTTGCGCCTGGAGCGGGGCAGCTTTACGGCAATTCAGGGGCCCAGCGGCAGCGGCAAGACGACGCTGCTTCGGATTCTCGCCGGTCTGGAAGAGGCCGAGGGACGCATCGTCGTCGACTCGAAGGCCTGGCTGGGGGAGGGGCGCAGGCTGCCTCCTCAGCAGCGGAGCGTGGGTTTCGTCTTTCAGGAGTATGCGCTCTTTGACAATCTAAGCGTACGAGAGAACCTCCTCTATGCCGCCAAGGATCCGGCTCTGGCGGATCGTCTCTTGGAGCTGACCGATTTGAAGGGCTTGGAAGATCGCTATCCCGCCACCCTCAGCGGAGGGCAGAAACAACGGGTGGCACTCTGCCGCGCCCTGATGCGTCGGCCCAAGATTTTGCTGCTGGACGAGCCCCTCTCGGCTCTGGATCCGACCATGCGCCGGAGACTTCAGGAGGAGATTATGCGTCTGCATCGTGAGTTTGGGACCACGACCCTGATGGTCAGCCACGATCCGGCGGAGATCTATCGTCTGGCAGATCGGGTCCTGCATCTGGAGGGGGGCAGAATTGTCGAAGAGGGGGCCCCGATGGATCTGCTCCTTCAGACGGTGGGGAGTCAGAAGTTCTCCTTTCGGGGGGAGTTGCTGGAGATTCTCGAACGTGACGCGATCTTCGTGGCGGTCGTCGCCATCGGCCAGCAGATCGTGGAGCTGGTCATCGACGCATCCGAAGCACGCGCGCTTGAAGTAGGGCAACAGGTCATCGTAGCCGCCAAAGCCTTTGCTCCCTCGATCTCGGTCGAAAAAAAACCGAGAGCCTTTACCGATAGCGTCGAACATCGAAGTGAGGGGGAAGGATAGGGTGGAGTTGCTTGGCTTTTTTCTTTTGACCTTTGTGTTAGCGACGCTCTTTTCCATGGCAGGGGCGGGAGCGGGGATCGCCCTGATCCCGATCCTACACTTTCTGGGGATCGACTTCAACCTGGCCAAGGCGACGGGGCTCTTCGTGGGATTTTCCACCACCGTCACCTCTTCGGTGATGAATTGGCGTCGGGGCGTGTTGCGGATCAGGCGGGTGCTTCCTCTGGCGCTGACGCTGCCGATCTTTGCTCCCCTGGGAGCCCAGCTGTCGCGTCTGGTAGATCCGACGCTGGTGAAGGTGCTCTTTGCCCTTTTTCTGATCTTCAGCGCTTCGATGATGCTCTTTTTCAAGAAGCAGCCCAAGGCCCACATCGACGCCGCCTGGGTCATGGGGCTGCTGGGAGCGGTCGTCGGGACGCTGGCGGGCTTGCTGGGCGTTGGGGGAGGCAATCTGCTGCTGCCGATGCTGATTTTGCTCGGTTTCCCGCCCAAGGAGGTGGCGGTGGCGGTGAGCTTCGTGGTGCCCTTTTCGGCTCTGAGCTCCTTTCTCAGCTACGCGACCTTCGTGACGATCGACTGGGCGTTGCTGGGTGCCTGCGTTGCGGGGGCGGTGGCCGGAGGGATGGCGGGCAACCATCTGCTCCATACCCGCCTAAGCCCGCAGCAGGTGCGCAAGGTCATCGCCGCGATCCTCTATCTACTGGCGATTCGCTTACTCTGGAGCGTTTGGGGCTGATTTTGGCTACACTATAAATATTGCTTGATTTTCCGAAGCCGTGAGCTTCATACAAAAAGGAAATTCTATGAACCCCTATCGAAAAATCCCCCAAGTCGATCTGCTAAAACAGGATGAGCTTTTTGCATCCTGCGCTCCCTCCATACTCTCCGACGCTATTCGCATTGAGTTGGACGCTTTGCGTCGGGCTATTACCGAGAAGAAGATCGATTCGATCGATGAGCAAGCGCTTAAAGAGCGTATTCGTAAGCGCTACGACAGGATGCTGCATCCTTCCCTCGAGTCGGTGGTCAACGCCACGGGAGTGATCTTGCACACCAACCTTGGACGCGCTCCCATCGACGAAGAGCTCTTCGAAGAGGCGCGCGAGATCGCGACGGGCTATTGCAACCTGGAGTACGACCTCGAGAAGGGAAAGCGGGGAGATCGCTACGAACATACGAGCGGAGCGCTTCGGGGAGTGCTGGGCTGCGAAGAGGCTCTGGTGGTCAACAACAACGCCGCGGCGGTCTTTTTGATCCTCAACACCTTTGCCAAAGGCAAAGAGGCAGTGGTCTCCCGCGGCGAGCTGGTCGAGATCGGGGGGAGCTTCCGCATTCCCGAGGTGATGAACGCCAGCGGAGCCAGGCTCAAAGAGATCGGCACGACCAACAAAACCCATCTGCGCGATTACGAAGCGGCGATCGGGGAAGAGACGGCGATGCTGATGAAGGTGCACA
>Ga0256833_1000408_pt1 | contig 33831 bp, 19 predicted proteins | sample 356284metaG_FD_190535 | JGI IMG/M metagenome (GOLD analysis project Ga0256833, IMG submission 190535) | Hydrothermal vent microbial communities from Mid Atlantic Ridge, Atlantic Ocean - 356-284 | ecosystem: Environmental > Aquatic > Marine > Hydrothermal vents | place: Atlantic Ocean: Mid... | reverse complement strand
TGGGGACATTTTTCTATACGATGATTCTGATTACGATGATTGCTCTTGTTGTGGATTTTCCCGAAAGAATAGATAAATTCCTTAATGGTCCAATGACCTTAAATGAGATTGTTTTTGATTACTATCTCAATTTTATCCCCTGGATCAACGGGCTTTTATGGCCTTTATTTGCATTATTGTCGGTTATATTTTTTACATCAAGAATGGCCAAAGATACTGAATTTGTGGCTATGCTTAGTTCGGGTATTAATTATTACCGTATTTTAATACCTTATCTGATTGCCGGTGTTTTTATCACGGTAATTCATATTTTTGGAAACAATGTTATAATTCCCCGTAGTACTAAAATAAAAGGTGAATTTGAAAATAAATATTTATATAAATCACAAAAAAAAGTATTGAGTGATAATGTATTTTTTTATCTTAATCCTAATACAGTTGCGTATTTTAAGTATTATAGAAAAAGAGATACTTCGGCAATTGATTTTAGAATGGAAAATTATGATTCAAACAAATTGACTCGGATACTTGTAGCAAATAGGATTAAATTAAAAAAACTGCCAAATAAATGGACAATTCAGGATTATTATATAAGGAAGATAAATGATATGGATGAAAATTTAATAGTGAAAAAAGGTGATAAAATGGATACTGTCCTGAATCTTTTTCCTACTGACTTTGTTCATTATGAAAATTTACCTATGCTAATGACTTCTTCCGAGATGCGTGATTATATTGAATATGAAAGGCAAAAAGGACTTAGTACCGCTACGCAATTGGTAGTTGAATTGCAACGGAGAAATGCAGATCCGATATCTATCATCTTTTTGACAATGATAGGATTTGCCATTGCATCGCGCAAATCACGTGAGGGTATGGGGTGGAATTTGGCTATTGGTGTAGGAATAGGAAGCCTTTATGTGTTGGCTTCAAAGTTTTCAATAACATTTGCCAATAGCATTGATATAAATCCTGTACTTGCCGTTTGGTTACCTAATATTATCTTTGGTATTATAGCTATATTCCTGGTTGTTAAAGGACAAAAATAATCTTTTGTTGAAAGTTGTTAATATTCTATTCTTTAAAAATTTTAATAACCTTGCTTTTTTTTCCTGCTATAATTTTAACAAAATAAATACCTGAAGGATATTCTTTAAGATAGAAATGCTTTTCAAATTTATTGTCCTCATATCTAAAATCTTTTATTTCATTTCCATAGCAATCAAAAATATTAATCTTAAAATTAGAATAAATATTGTTTCCCTTTACAGTAAATTGGTTTTTACCCGGATTTGGATAAATATAGAAATTGTTATTTTGAGGCAATTCCTTTGTTTTTGTGAAATTTAAAGAAACGGATATAACAACTGTATCGCTAAAACAATCATTAGAAGCTATCAGTGTAATATTGTAATCTCCCGGGGATTTATAAAAATGTACAGGTTCAAATTCAATAGAGGTAGAATCATCTCCAAAATTCCATTCCCATTTGTTAGAATTAACCGAAGTATTTGTAATAGTTACTTTATTTGTATCTATACCTATTGAAAAGGATGCTGCCGGACGTAAAACTTCTGTTTGGATATCGGTGAAAATACCTTGACTAAGATTAAAATAACTACCACTGGGAGTTTTTTGTAAAACGGTAGCACGTACCATGTAAAAATAAGTTCCTGATTCTTCTATGCATTTATCTCGAAATGTTGTTGAATCTACAGGAATATCATTCAACAACATATAATGTCCGTTGTGCTTATCAGACCGATAAATATAATATCCGGATACTGAATCGGATGAATCCGACCAGTTCAATTGTACATCAAGACCATCAAAAGAAGCATCCGGATCTTTCGGAGGAGCAAGTATATGCAGTCTCAAAGTAGGATCCCCCATCAAACCCATACTTACAATATTGCCTAAAAAAGAAAGAGGTGAATTATAGAATATTCCATTGTTATTCATGTTCAAGCGTGCGGAATATCCAATATTTGCACCCATTGCCATGTGATGAAAATACCAATGAGGTCTACCACTCCAGCAATTTGTTAAAATAGTACCCTGAGCCAAAGGAGCTCTTAATATGTTGTTTTTTGAATCCCAATCTCCGAAATAGCTACCAAATAAACAAGAAAATATTCCTTTTAAACTATCTCCGGCTAAATCAGATGTTTTGCCAATTCCATTGCAACTTGTAAATGATCCTCCTCCGCATCCGTATGACCAAATATATGATGAAGTATCCATACTCATTCTGTAATCTCCCTTTGCAACATTATCGGGATGAAGCATAGGAGCAAAACTTTTCCATGCTGATCCGGCAAAGGCTTCTCCCCCGAAACCACCAAAATTGTCATCAATAACTCCTCTCATTTCTGCTCGGATTTCTCCGGTTTTATATTTATGATCTTTTATTAAATAATTTCTTAATAATTCTTTTTCAGGAAGTGAAAAAGCAGGCATATCATAAAAATCAACCCTTCCTACTTCCAATTCAAGTTGAGAGGCAAAATAGGATTGATCGAATTTACCATCTCCTGGAATATTGTGATTTTTATTTCTGGCAGCAGTTGTATTATTGACATAAAAATCAGTCCAGTTGCCATTGACATCCCCGTAATATCCATCTGCTGGCCATGCTCCTTTATGATTTCCATGTCCGTCAGGGTTTAAATTTCCGGAATATGGAACAGGTAAATGACCGAGACAAAATACAGCATTAAGATTAGGAGAAGCTTTATATTCTTCCAGAATAATCTGTTTTACAAAAGAGACACTGCTGTCTCTATTGATATAATGTGTTGCAACTTGCCAACCATCTCCTATGAAATCATCTGTCAAAAGGGATATTTCTTCAGATAAATCCTTTGCGAATAAAGTATCAACTAATAATAATATTTTACCTCTATAATGAACCGGAGGCAATTCAATGCCGGTATTTATATATCCATATCCTGTAGTTGAACCGGTTTTCCTAATTTGATATTCATAAGATTTGCCAATAACAACATTTGTGTCTACATAAAAAGTAACATTCTCTTCCGTTGTTGCTACAGGGACTCCCCATGAATCGCCGTTTATCGATTTTTTATAGATATAATATTTAGTGGCATTATTGACAGGTTTCCAATGAATGGTAATTTTATTGGAATCGGGATTTATATCTGCCCATGTTTGAACGGAATAATCTATGGCAGGTTGTGCTAAAACGGAAAATGATATTATAGTAATAATAATACTGTAAAGTGATTTCATTTTTTATTTTTTTGATGACTACTAAGTTGAATATTGAAAATAATAAGGCATAAATTTAAGCAATAGTCTTCAAAAAATGAAATTTTTATGATAAAAACTGTTTTTATAAATAGAAGAAGGAAAAACTAAACTTATATATTCAGGATAAAAAAAAGAGCAACATAATATATATTGCTCTTTTGATCTGCGGAGGAGGAGGGATTCGAACCCTCGGTACCCTCGCGAGTACGCCGGTTTTCAAGACCGGTGCATTCAACCGCTCTGCCACCCCTCCATTCATGCCGGATTTTAAAACGGAATGCAAAGGTAAAATTATTTTTATAATTCTGCAAATGAATATAATTTTTTTTTCAAGCAAAATACTCCTGTCTAAAAAGTTATTTTTTACTTTTACGTTTATGATTATTATTCAAAATAAAATATTAGTAAAAATTATCACTTTTAATTTTGCTCGGGCAATTACTCTTTTTCCTTTTATTATATTGAGGGATAAAAATTTAAAAAATGATAAAATTATTTTGAATCATGAGAAAATTCATATCAGACAACAATTAGAGTTGTTGATTATTCCTTTTTATTTACTATATTTTTTAGAGTTTATTTTTAAATATTTCAAGTATAAATCAAGATATATTGCTTATAGAAATATATCTTTTGAAAAAGAAGCTTATGAAAATGAAACAAATCAAATGTATTTGAAATCAAGGAAATGGTATGGATTTTTAAATTATTTATAATGACATAATAAAACTCTTTCTTCTATCCTCATCCCCCGGACGTTTCTCCTTTTTTTAATATTTTGAATTCAAAAAATAATATCAGGAAAAAGTAGAAGGGGAGAAATGGCACTTATACCAAATCACAACCAATATGCTGATTATAAAAACTAATTCTTTTTCTATTTCACCTTCTTTATTACGGTTTGGTATCACTAAAGTGTTTTTCCGATTCAACCGATTTATTTACTTTAATAACTTTACTTATTTTTATTTATCAATTAATTGTCTTATTATCAACTTGTTATTAAAATTATTGTTTTTAGTGGGTAATTGTTCTGATTTTATAATCAAGCATTATTATGTGTCGCCCGGGTGATTTTTTATCGAAATAGTATCACAATATTTAATCTTTATTCGTTTATTATTTATATTTGGTCTTTTTTAGTTTCAATATGATTATTGAAATTATGTTGTCACAGTTTTTTTTAATTAAATATTTATTTAAATGAATAAAGTTATAGTATTAATAGTTTCTCTTTTTATGTCTTCATATTTGTTTTCACAAGAAAATAAAATGCCGCAAAATAATTCCGAAAAAGTATCATGGGAAGAAATGATATTGAGATCCGATTATAGTTTTCAGGATATTAGGAAAGCTTTTTATGAAAAGTGGAAAGATCATAATTATGTCAAAGACGACGGATATAAAATTTTTAAAAGGTGGGAATATTGGATGGAGTATTTTATAGATTCAACCGGAGTATTTGATAAGAATGCTATTGAAAAAGAATATCTTCAATATACTAGACGAAAAAATGAGGATTTTTATCGGGAATCAGCCGGTAATTGGGAGCAATTGGGGCCTTATGGTTTTATTTCATCTTATGGTATTGGCAGGGTCAATGTAGTTGCTTATGATCCTAATAACCATGATGTATTATGGTTAGGTGCTCCTGCGGGTGGTCTCTGGAAATCTACAGACAGGGGTGAGTCCTGGACTGCATACAGTAAAGATTTTAGAATGATGGGAATTTCCGATATTGCAATAGATCCTGATAATACCGATATTATCTATGTCGCTACAGGAGATAGAGATGCAGGGGATACATATACTTACGGTTTGATGAAAACCGTTGACGGAGGAGCAACCTGGACAAAGTTGAATATGCAAAATGTCAATAAAATAACAAGAGTTTTAATATCTCCGGAATCTACACAGACATTGGTTGTAGCGACTAATACGGGAATATTTAAATCTACTGACGGTGGAAATTCATGGAATAAGACTTTTTCAGGAAAATACATAAAGCACATGGAATATAAGCCCGGAGATTTTAACTATATATATGCAACGGATTATTCGTATGGAAATGCAAATTCAAAATTTTATAGGAGTATTGATGCTGCTGAAAGTTTTGAAACTATTAATATAGACAGTTTGCCTTCGACTGTTGGTAGAATTGCTATTGGAGTGACAAAAGCTGCTCCTGATAAAGTGTTTTTGCTTGCCGGAATTAATAATAGCGGTTGGGATAGTAATGATTTTGAAGGGATTTATGTTTCGGAGGATAGTGGATTGACATTTTCACAGGTGGAAGTATCATCCCCTCCTGATATGGGTTCGCAATCATGGTATGACTGGACATTTGGAGTATCTCCTGAAAATCCTAAAGTGTTATATGCCGGAGGAGTCAATGCATATAAATCAAATAATGGTGGTGTCAGTTGGAATAGAATGAGTAATTGGAACGGAGATCATTTTCATGTAGATCACCATTATCTTGGGTTTCAGCCAGGTACAAATGTTTTATTTGTTGGAAACGATGGCGGGGTATATTATTCGGATAATAAAGGAAATACCTGGCATTCTTTAAATGAATATTTATCTATTACACAATATTATAAAATAAGTTCAGCCTCTAATAATCCCGAATTAATAATCGGTGGTTCACAGGATAATGGAACACACATGTTGGATATAACAGGTTGGACAAGAGTAATGGGTGGTGATGGAATGGATTGCTTGATTGATTATAGCAATTCCAACAATGTTTTTGCAAGTTATCAGCAAGGTTATTTGAGGAAATCAATTAATAAAGGTAATAATTTTCATGATATGCTGAACCCGTCAATTACAAATGAGGCAGGTGCTTGGGTTACACCTTTTGTGATGGATCCGGTGGAATCCAAAATAATGTATGCAGGATTTGAAAGCATATGGAAATCAATTGATAAAGGTGATAATTGGGAAAATATATCAGGCCCCCTATATGAAGGAGAGACTATAAGAGGCATTGCTGTAGCTCCATCTGATAATAATTATATTTACGCTTTTTATTTGGATAAAATATTTAAATCGACTGATAAAGGTGAAACTTGGAATGAAATAAATAAACCGAATGGTAATACAATCAGGGAAATTGCAATTAGTCCAAGAGATAAAGATAAATTGTGGATAGCAGTAAACAGAGATGTGTTTATGAGTACTGACGGCGGTGGTAGCTGGATTAATATTGACGGAACACTACCCAAAGTTCCCATGACTTCAGTAGTTGCTCAGGATAATGATTTGGAAAGCGTCTATCTCGGAACTTATATCGGTGTTTTTTATACGGATAATACTATGACGGATTGGATTCCTTTTAATGATGGTTTACCACCTGTCAGAATTGGTGAATTGGAGATAGACAGACAATTTGGAAAATTGCGAGCAGGAACTTTTGGAAGAGGGATGTGGCAAACAGATCTTTATGATTTGGGTAATGGTGCGCCATTGTGTACAAATTTGATCTCTCCTGCAACGGGTTCAAAGATTTTTGATGAAAGTATAGAGCTAAAATGGAGAAATATAAGTAATGCGGATGGATATATAATAAATATTGGATCTGAAGAAGGTGAAAATGATATTTTGGATAGCCTTGATGTTGGAAATATCACCTCTTACACCTGGGATAATATAGAGTATGACGGTAAAGTCTATATCGAAATAATTCCATATAATAGTATGGGTTTTGCAGGTTCCTGTCAGAGCGATGTTTTATATATCGGTTGTTTTTATGAAGATAAAGATGCTTTGGTAGAGTTTTATAAAAAAACAGGTGGTGAATTATGGAAGAATAAATGGGATACGACAAATTGTGATATTAGCCAATGGTACGGTGTGAAAACCAATGAAGAGGGCAGGGTTGTTTCATTGGATTTGGATGGAAATATTGATGATAGTCCTTCTTACTTTGCTACAGGAAATAATCTGTCAGGAGAGATAGATAGTATTATTAGGAAATTTGAATTTTTAAAGTCTTTATATCTTGGTGGAAATAAACTTAAAGGTAAGATCCCCTCGAATATTTCAAAATTAAAAGGGTTGCAATATCTTGATTTGAGTAATAATGATTTTTCAGGAGAATTTCCAAAGGAATTAACGGATTTAAACAAATTACGATATTTGGATCTTAGCAATAATAATTTTTCAGGAGAAATTAATGCAAATTTTGGAAACTGGACTTCTTTAACTCAATTAAATTTAGCTAATAATAATTTTTGGGGTAAAATTCCTATATCAGTTGGAACTCTTAAAGACGCCTGGTCTATAAATATGTCAAATAATGCCTTCTCGGGTTCAATTCCATTTCAGTTTTGGTTTTTAAAATCTCTTGCTGTATTGGATTTATCCAATAATAATTTGACGGGAAAATTATCTAAGCAAATATCGGGAGCTACCGGTCTTGCTTTTTTAAATTTGAGAAATAATAATATCACCAATACTATTCCCGAATCACTGGGAAACAAAAATTGGGAATCTTTAGATATCGCATTTAATGATTTGGAAGGATGCTTTCCTGATAATTTAAAAAAATTGTGTGGACAATCTGTTAATTTTATAGGAAATAGCAGATTGCCGGGTAATGGGGATTTTAATGCTTTTTGCAATAATAGCAAAGGGATGTGTTCCAAATTGCCTGAATGTTCGTCCGGATTGAATTTCGAAAACAACGGTACAGATACTTTGCCTTTTGATACACCTGTCAAATGGAGTGCGGTTGAAAATGCAAAAGGGTACTATTTGCAGTTAGGAACCACAAGCGGCGGGAATGATATTTTAGATAGACTGGATGTAGGGAGTGTTACTTATTTTGATGCCGGGGAATTGCCTAAGAAATCCACAATTTATGTGAATTTAACACCATACAATAAATATGGTAACGCTTATGGTTGTGATGAATTTACATTTACTACTTCAGATATCAGTTCGGGAATAAAAAACGATACTTTGAATTTTGGTAAATTAGTTGAAATGTTTCCAAATCCGGCAAAAGACTTTATAACCGTTAAAAAACTAAGTGGAGACATAAATTCTATCGATATTGAAATATATGATTTTGCCGGCAGGTCGATAAAAAGTAAAATATTAGAAAGGAATGTCTATAAAAAAATAATTGATATTTCAATTTTAAATTCCGGAGTTTATTTTGTTAAAATGAATATTGATAATGCTGTTTATTATAAAAAATTGATTGTTCAGTAGTTGTAAAATAGTTAATGGTTGATGAAATTTCTATTGTCTCCGGATAAATTTAAAGGTTCACTTTCGGCAATGGAAGTTTGTGAAGCTATTGGTAAAGGATTGTCAGGATCCGGTCGAAATGTTGAATTTATTATGCATCCCCTTGCAGATGGTGGCGAGGGATCCCTTGAGATACTGGAAAATTATTTGACGACAGAAAGGGTGTCAATTGAAGTAAGTAATTCAATCGGAGAAAAGACAAAAGCTTGGTATCTTTTATATGATAAAAATGCTTATGTGGAATTGGCATCTGCATCGGGATTGGAGTTGCTGGATGCTGATGAAAGAAATCCGATGCACACTTCCACTTATGGTACAGGGCTTATGATTCTTGATGCAATAAATAAAGGCGTTGAAAATATTTTTTTATTCATAGGAGGTAGTTCTACAAATGATGCGGGAACAGGTATCTTAAAAGCCTTGGGATATAAGTTTTTAAATAAATCAGGGCAAGAGCTTATGCCAATAGGTGAAAATCTAATTAAAATAAGGACTATTCAAAGTGATTTTTTAAAATATAATCCTGGGAAAGTCCATTTTCATGTACTGTGTGATGTAGATAATGTATTAGCGGGTAAAACCGGAGCAGCTTATGTATATGCCAAACAAAAGGGGGCTTCGGATGCTGAAATAGATATTTTGGATCAAGGCTTATTCAGATTTTCCGAAGTAATCAAGAGTGATACCGGTGTCGATATTTCTGCGATAAAGGGGGGCGGTGCAGCCGGAGGTGTTGCGGCCGGAATGTTTGGGGTATTAAATGCCGGGATCAAAAGCGGAATTGATTTTATTATTGATATTACCGGATTTAAACAACATTTGGCATGGGCGGATTTTGTTGTTACGGGAGAAGGAAAGTTGGATAAACAGTCTATGCAGGGTAAAGTGGTTGGAAAGGTAGCATTGTTATCAAGAAAGTATAATAAACCTTTGATTTTGTTTGTAGGAAAAAATGATTTATCCGGTATTGAACTTCAGAAACTTAGTGCATATTATATGGATTCGGTATCTGTATATTCAAAGAATAACTATGACGCTATTAACAATGCAAAAGAATATTTAACCAAAATGGCAAACGGGTTTTTGTTATCTATATCTTAATTTTTATTGCATACTCCTTTTTTATCTCTTTCATTACAAAGGAACTTTGTACATGAGCGATATTTTCTATGGCTGCCAATTTTGTAGTGATAAAATTTTGATATTCGTCCATATCTTCGGCATAGACAGTCAAAAGATAATCATATTGACCGGCAATATGGTAACAAGCCTGTACTTCTTCAAGTCTTACTATTTTATCTTGAAATTTATTTATGTATTTCAGAGTGTGTTCCTTTAAGGAAACATTGCAAAATGCTAAAATATTTTTTCCTGCTTTTTTTGGGTCAATTATAGTAATTGTTTTTTTGATTATACCTGAACGTTTTAGCTTTTTAATCCTTTCATATACCGGAGTTATAGTCAATCCTAATTGTGCTGCAATTTCTTTATTTGTGAAATTGGCATCTTCCTGAAGCATCTCAAGGATTTTTTTATCTGTGTTGTCCAATTCAATTTTATGCGAAAAATTTTCCATATTAATTGTTTTAAATGTAAAAATAAGAAAAAATATCTATAAATAATATGAAAATTAGAAATGATTTCTATGTTATTGATATAATGTAGAAAAAAGCATAACTTTACCTAAATTTTAAAGAACTATTGATATGAAGAAAACAAATCACAAAATGCATCCGGAAACACACATGACTTCTTTGGGATATGATCCTTTTTTGTCTGAAGGTTCGGTAAAAAGCCCTATTTTTCAAACATCAACCTTTGCTTTTAAGTCTGCAGCAGAGGGTAAAGCTTTTTTTGAACTTGCTTATGGTTTGCGAGATGCCAAAAATGGTGAACAAATGGGATTGATATATAGCAGGTTGAATAATCCCAATTTACAGATTTTGGAAGAGAGGCTTGCTGTGTGGGATAGTGCGGATGATTGTGCTGTTTTCGAAAGCGGAATGGCCGCCATATCTACGGTGTTACTGGAATTTTTAAAGCCCGGGGATTTGTTTTTGTTTGGAAATCCTGTATATGGTGGAACCAGTTATTTTATAAATCATATACTGACAGGGTTTGGGGTTCATGTTGTAAGTTTTACAGCTGATCATACCAAGGAAGAAATAATAGATTTAGTGGAAAAAACCGGATTACAAAACAGGTTAAAAGCTATCTATGTTGAGACACCCGGTAATCCTACAAATGCTATGATTGATATTGAAATGACTAAGGAGATTGCTGAATATTTTTCTACTGAAGAGTTTAAATTACCACTGGTAGTTGACAATACTTTTCTCGGTCCTGTTTTTCAACATCCGATGGATCACGGTGCGGATTTGGTAGTATATTCAGCTACAAAATATATAGGTGGACATAGTGATATTATAGCCGGTGTGGTTTCAGGTAAGGCAGATTTAATGGCCAGGGTAAAAGGCCTAAGAACATTTTTGGGGAATATGGCTAGTCCTTGGACTTCATGGTTGCTTATGAGAAGTCTTGAGACATTAAAGATAAGAATGGAAAAACAATCCTTCAATGCTCAAAAGATAGCACAGCATCTCTTAAATCATCCTAAAATAGAAAAAGTTTCTTATCTCGGTTTATTAGATGAAGGCACAAGGCAAAAGGAAATATTCGACAGACAATGTCTTGGACCTGGTGGTATGGTATCTTTTTATGTGAAAGGAGGGGAGAAAGAGGCGTTCAAATTTATTGATAGTACAATAATACCCAAAGTGGCAGTTAGTCTTGGCAGTACGGAATCTTTAATACAGCATCCTGCTACCATGACTCATGCTGAAATTCCTTTGGAAGAAAAAAAATATCTTAATATTACAGCTAATTTGGTAAGACTATCAGTTGGTGTGGAAAATTATGAAGATCTTATTTGGGATATGGAGCAGGCTCTGGATAAGATTTAATCCGCAGTCACCAGATAATGTCTGTCCGTAAAGTCATTTAAAAATCGCACTTTATGGACAAACTTCAGGTAAAATTAAACCTTTTATTAATATTTAAGTCCAACTTATATTGTTATTAGCAAAAATTCGTGTTTGTCTATAATGTTAAAAGCCTGGGCCATAATGTTTCAGATAGATGTTTGCTAAATGTTTAAATTCAAGTAGTCTCATTATAAGGCGGGATAGCTGGTTCAGGCAAGAGTATGACAAAGGAGCCGGATATTGTAAACAGACCATTAAAAAATATTGACTTTAAGTTTCCTGTAATTTGAAAAATAGAACAGTGATGACTATTCTTTTTGAGTGATTACCTTTTAGGAAAATAATTTATTAAGAGATGAAAAAAATTATTAATATTCTTATTTTAACGGTTTTTTCTTTTTATGTACAGGCACAATCATATAGTATTATTGTAAATCAATCTACAAATGGGGATACGTTATTGATGCCTCTTTTGGGAGTAATATCTGGCCCTTTACCACCTCCCTCATCACCATTACCCGATATTACATCTCAATTGCAGGATATCGGCGTGACTTCGATCAGAAATAATGATAATTATGATGATAAACTTGATATGGAAGCTTTATTTCGTTGTTCTGATTGTTTTGATAATAATTTTCAAAATATAAATTGGGTGCCTGCCTGGTGTTGTAATCCCGGAATAAGCGATAATTTACATTTTGAAGAAAGTGATATTTTATTTCGGGCAATTCGTGATGGGGGTTTTAATCTTTTCTTCAGGTTAGGAGGGGAAACTCAAAGTGGTTTGCCAAATCAACATCATGTATTTAGAGGACCCCAAGATACGATATCTGAAAATAATTGGATAAAAGCGGCTGTTCCCGTTGTTAAGCATTATGATAATTTTGAAGATAATGTAAAACAACTTGATTATTTGGATATATGGACAGAATGGCCTAACGGAGATTTTTGGGAGCGTAGTGATGAAGAGTTTATTTGGTTTTTCACCAAAGCTTTAGATAAATTAAAAGCACATTTCCCGGATAAAAAAATAGGAGGTCCAGGTTTTCTTGTCCCGACGGTATTTGTAATAAAAGGGAAAGTACAAAACAAAGCTACCGATTTGCTAACATCTTTGTATAATCACAAAGTGAAACCGGATTTTATCAGTTGGCATCTGTGGAGTCTTAAACCTATGGATTATTATAAAGCCGGTGAAAATTTTCGTAAATTACTTGATGGGACACCACCATTTATCAATGTTCCCTGGTCAGGTTCCGGATTTTTTGATGATGTGGAAATAATATGTGGAGCGTGGGGTACACCAAAATTGAATGTGCCGGATTGGGAGGTTTATTCGCTTTACAATAAGCAAAGAGGTGCAGCTTTGTTAACAGCTGACTGGATTGCCATGCAAGAGACAAATACCGTAAGAGCATATTATTACCGTGATGCAGATCCGAAATCAAATCCTGATACTACTATAGGTGATAAGGGGACTTCAGGAATGTTTTACGGAGATGCTTTAGCTACCTACAAACCCAAAGCTTATGCATTTAAATTATGGAGTAGATTATTTAAAGAATTTCCTCAAAAACTATCTTGTAATTTCCCTGTATATGCATCTTCTGTTCCAATACAGGAATCTCCGAAATTATGGGTACTATCTGCAAAAAATAATCTGAATGCTTTTGGATTTTTAATCGCAAACACTGATAGTTTAAACAAAATAGCAACGATAGATATATCAGCGGTTTCATCTCTTGTATTAGACACTTCTGATTTTGATATTTATTATTATTTGGTTAACGACAATGAAAATGGTGATATTGAATATCAAAACTACTCTAATGCTTTTAATATTCCAATGCAAACAGTTGTTTTAGTAAGAATTCTGCCAAAAAAATATTTAAATATATCATCAAAGATACAATCCGTCGGCATACGAATATTTCCAAATCCTGTATCAAATACACTTTATATTGAAAAAGCAGAAGGGTTTGATGTCAAACTTATTGATATGTCAGGGAAAACAGTTTTTGTTAAAACAAAAGTTAATGATAAAATATTAGTTATTGATGTTTCAAATTTCACAAAGGGAGTTTATTTCATAAAACTATATAATGAAAACCAAAACAATATTTTAATAAGGAAAGTGATTGTTTTTTAAAGCTCAATTACTCTACTTTTGCCACTCTGATAAGGTTTGTTCTTTGTTTCTCAAAAACAGGCATTGAACCCGTATGAACAATTATGTCTCCTTCTTTTACGAGATTTTTTTCTTTTAAAATATTGGCAAGATTGATGTGGGTTTGTTCGGTATTGGTATTTTTATTGTAATAAAATCCCCGAACTCCTCTTACAAGATTTAGAGTGGAGAGAATAGATCTTACTTTTGAGAATATATATATTTGAGCATTAGGTCTGAAACTGGAAACTTTAAAAGCGGTATAACCTGAAATTGTTAACCCAACAATAGCCTTGGCATTTAATTCATTAGATATTTTTGCCGCGTTGAAACAGATGATATCACTGGTGAAAGTACTGCATTTGGGTTCCGGTTTAGGTCTGTCTTTTGGAGGTTTGAAAGATTTTTCGGCACCTTTTAGGATCTTATCCATTATATGCACTACTTCTTTTGGATGAAGTCCCATTGCGGTTTCTCCGCTGAGCATCACTGCATCGGCTCCTTGCAAAACGGCATTTGCTACATCTATCACTTCTGCACGGGTAGGAGTGGTATTGTTTATCATGGATTCCATCATTTGAGTGGCTACAATGACTACTTTGGATTTTTTAATACTTGTTTCTATCAGGTATTTTTGCACACCCGGCAATTCTTCAATTGGGATTTCTACTCCCAAATCTCCTCTTGCCACCATAATAGCATCAGAATATTTAAGTATCTTTTTTATGTTTTTTACAGCTTCAGGTTTTTCTATTTTAGCTATTATTTTTGCCGGATGTTTATGCTTTTTTATAATCTTATGAAGATCCCGTACATTTGTGTCATTTCTTACAAAAGATAAAGCTATCCAATTGACACGCTGTTGAAAAATAAATTCAAGATCTTTTATATCTTTTTCCGTTAATGACGGTAAATTCATTTCGGTGTCAGGAAAATTCACACCTTTACGGGACGTTACGATTCCGCCGTTTATCACTATAGCGCTGATCTTTCCATTATTTTTGCCGGAAAGTATTTTAAGAACAATTTTGCCATCATCGATAAATACTTTTTCTCCTTTTTTTACATCTTTTTCCAGATTGGGATAAGAAATATAGATATTTTCTTTATCGCTTATCATATTGTCACTACTGATGTTCACTATTTCTCCGGATTTAAGTATGAACTTATTATTTTTAATATCACCGATTCTGATTTTTGGACCTTGCAAATCAGCCAATATTCCTAAAGTCATGTCATATTCTTCATTGATTTCATCGATGTCTTGCATTAATCTTTTGTACAAGTTTAAATCACTATGTGAAAAATTGAACCTGAAAACATCTACACCTGATTTAGCGAGTTCAAAAATTTTTTCTTTTGTGTTAGTGGCTGGTCCAATAGTAGCTATTATTTTAGTGTTTCGTAGTTTTTTCATTCTAAGTTGAAATTTGGTCTTAATAAGGTTGTAGTTAAAAGATTAACAGTATTATTTATTTATTGTTTAATCCGTAGTATTAACACCGGTGAATTATAAATTACAAATTTTCACTTACTGATTATTGCTCACTGTTTAAAAATTCCAAATTACGAAGATTTTATATAAAAAAATAATATATTTAAAATAAATATTTGTAACTTTAAGGCAAAAAACAATCATGGAAGAAACAAGTAGTTCCATAGTGGAGATGAAAGTCGAATTATGGAGAAAAATATTGTTTGTAATTGCTCCTTTTTTAGCATTATATATAATATTTTTTACGAAACTGGATTCTGATAATCCGGCAGTGAGCAATACGCTTGCTGTTGCAGTGTGGATGGCATTATGGTGGGTATCTGAAATTGTACCGCTTGCAATTACGTCATTATTGCCTATAGTATTGTTTCCTGTGCTTGGCATAATGAGTGGCAAAGCTGTATCAGCTACATATTTTAATGATGTTATATTTTTGTTTATAGGAGGATTTCTAATAGCCCTGGCTATTCAGAAATGGAATCTGCACAAGAGAATTGCATTGAAAATATTAATGATAGTAGGTGTCAGTCCCGGTAAGATATTATTTGGATTTATGTTTGCCACTGCATTTCTGTCTATGTGGATTAGTAATACAGCTACCACAATGATGATGGTACCTATTTTATTGTCTATTATTGTAAAACTTGAAGAACTTAATAGCAGGGAAAAAATAAAGCATTTTGCTGTCGGTTTGTTATTGGCAACAGCATATAGTGCTTCTGTCGGAGGGATTGCAACACTGGTTGGAACACCGCCGAATCTTGCATTTTCAAGTATTTTCAAAGAAACATTTACAAACGCACCTGAAATAAGTTTTGCGACTTGGTTTATTTTCGCTTTGCCTATTTCTGTGATTTTATTCATAATATTATATCTATATCTTTACTTTGTATTTATTAAAAAGGATAAAAATTGGAAGAAAATAGATAAAAGTACTCTTAAGCAAGAATATAAGTTATTGGGAAAAATGTCGTACGAAGAAATTGTACTCAGCATTGTATTCGTAACAATTGCTTTTTTATGGTTTTTCAGATCTGATTTGTCATTTGGATTTTTACAAATAAAAGGATGGGCTTCATTATTTCATTATCCAAAATATCTTAATGACGGGACGGTGGCAATATTAGTTGCCATTACTTTGTTTTTAATTCCTTCTAAAAAAGAAAAAGGCCGGTTTTTGATGGATTGGAAAGCAGCTGAAGATATTCCATGGGAGATTATATTGTTGTTTGGCGGTGGTTTTGCCTTGGCAGCCGGATTTAAAGGGTCAGGTTTATCGATGTGGTTTGGTCATCAGTTGATTTGGATGAAAAATGTTCATCCGTTGATTATTATTTTCAGTATTTCCATTTTGATTACTTTTTTGACGGAATTGACTTCCAATACGGCAACTGTTCAGACATTTTTACCGATATTAGCAGGTTTGGCGGTTAGTATTGAGACCAATCCTTTATTGTTTATGCTTCCTGCTACAATTGCCGGTTCTATGGCTTTTATGTTGCCGGTTGCTACGCCACCAAACGCTATTGTATTCGGTACGCGAAGATTGAGGATAACACAAATGGCAAAAACGGGATTGTTTTTAAATATAGTAGGGGCTATTGTCTTGACATTTTTCGTGTATTATTTCGGTACTTATATATTTAATATTAATTTATCCGAATTTCCCCAGTGGGCTAGATGATAAAGTTGGGTATTGTGATATTTCAATAAAAAATCCCTCTGCATAATTATGAAGAGGGATTGTATAGTGTATGTCCATAAAATCATTGATGAATCTAACTCTTTATAGACAGACGCTAATTAGAAGAAGTCTATCCTTCTCAAGAAAATATTTTAAAAAAAGAAGTGCAACTAAAAGTTGCACTTCAAGATAACTTATTTGATAACAACCATTTTCTTTGTAGCTGAATATTTTCCTGCACTCAAGGTATAGTACAATATTCCTGTAGTATTTATTTCAGATTTATTGATATTGATACTATTCAATCCTTTTTCTGCAATACCTTTGGTTTTATATATCAATTTTCCCGTTATGTCATAAATATTAAATTCATATTTGCTGCTTTCAGGGATGTTGAATGTTATTTCAGTACTATTAGTGAAAGGATTAGGTCTGTTTTGCATCAATTCAAAATCTGAATCCATATTTCTGAATTCCAGTTCAACATTCATTTTATCCAATGAGGAATTATATGCTTCCTTTTTAGTAATGTCTGAATTTACTGAAATCACATCGCTGATAGTTGTATTTGCATCGCTTTCGAATATTAAAGTAAACAATACCGCATCATCTTCAATGTCAATAGCAGTAGGATTGAACCAACTCACCGGTAGATATCCTTTGGATAATCTGTTTGTAGCGATGTTATTGAGATTCATATCTATTGCTCCTGCTTCGATATTTTCAAAACTTAAAATGTCAGAGTCGAATGCAAGAGTTGCTTGAAATCCTTGGATACCTTTGAAATCTTTTGCTAAAACAGGAATTTCTACAGTATGGTTTCTCTGTACTCTATTGTTGTTTATGACAAATGATAAAGTTTCACTGTTTCTTGATTCAACTTCACCGTTTCCGTTTACGGTAGCATCTCCACTGGCATCACCGATTTTAACCGCAATGAAATTGACGTTCATATCATTTTCGAGATCTGAAATCTTGAAGTTCTGTGGATAATTTTCAGCAATTGGATTTTTAGGATTCTCAAATGTATAATCACTTGATATATATTTCCATGCATTATTTTGATCCAGTCCTTCATTTACTCCAAGAATAAGTTTTCTCAAAGTTAAAATATCCGATGCGCTTATTTTCTTGTCATTATTGACATCTGAAGCAATCATAGCATAAGGTGAAGTCAGATCTTTAATTCCAAGAATGTGTTTTTGGATATATACGAGGTCTAACGTAGAAAGTCCATTCATATAATCATTTCCCGATTGAGGAGCGACTGTATAATTTTTTCCATATTCAACCGGAGGAAATTCATATTTACCTTCACTATTGGTCTTTTGAATACCTAATTCACTGCCTAAAAGGCTAATTTCTACATTTTCAACAGGTTCATTATCAATGTTTACTATAGCTCCTGCTACAATACCATGTGGTATTGGATTGTTGCACAAGGAGAAGTTGTCTTGAACTTCAATTGATGTTTCGCAAAAATCTTGTGTTACGGTACCATCAGGCAATAATGCGGTTACCCACAATTGAATAGGTTGAACTCCAAGATCACTACAAGTATAAGTTTTTGTGTGATCGGAAGTATCACTGCTAAATGATAATACTAGATCGTAACCACATGTATGATATGAACCTCCGTCAAACATCGTATCGGATATCATTGCAGCAGGACCGCTTGGCATTTGAGTCAAATCAACCGTTAATCCGTCTATACAAATCGGAGTAGGCTTTTTACAATTTTGAATTGTGAATAACTGCTCTTTAACAACACTATTTCCACATTGATCCCAAACTTGCCATAGAATCTTATGTGTACCAATCGGATAATCTCCACTTGCATCTAATGTATTTCCACTAAAAATAGCTGAATTAAAATCCCAAACTCCTACAGCATTATCATTGTTATAATCCAAGTAATATTTCCATCTTAAATCTTCATCCTGAGTACAATCATCCGAACTGGTATAGGCCAATTGAATGAATCCACCGGTACATGTAGAGTCAAATGTGCAGACTACTGTGGTTGTATCAGGAACTCCGGTAATAACAGGATCAACATTATTAGTTACATAAATAACCTGGTCATAACTCCATTTTGCAAATGAACCGTTTACTTTATGACAATCATCAATAACTGTCCATGTCCTTATTATTTTGAAACAAGCTTCATTATTGTCCCAGTTATTATCGTTGTCAATAGCCAGAAAATCACTGTATGTATAACCAACCTGATCACATGAATATTCGCTTAATACAGGCCAGCCTGATTGAGCAGGATTTAGTTGGCTATTGGAATTGTTTGCAGTATTGGGATCAATGCAATCAGTGATATATACATCATCCGGCCAATCAATGGCACCCATAGCATTATCATTAGTGAATGATCCGTCATAACCAAAATAATTTGTGTGGTGAAACTCTATGGTTTGAGTACAATTTGCAGTTCTTCCTCCATCATCGGTAGCTGTAAAGTTTCTCGTTATTACTTTTACGGGATTGTCATAACATGCATTTTCAACAGTCGTAGAATCCGTAGTAATTACAAAATGACAATTGTCATGAGCAGTAGGCCAACCAAAATATTTGGTAAGACTATCGGGTTCGTAAATATAATCGCATTCCACAGTTTGATTGTCCGGACAAGTGATTGTAGGAGGTAGTTTGTCTTGCAATTCCACACTTACCATACATTGACCTTTATTTCCTGCAGCATCTGTTACTTCAAGGATTACCATCCATGGTTGTCCAGCTATATCGCTACAGTCATAAGTCACATAATCTGCAAAAGCATCATTGGTTTCCATTCTTTTTATCTGAAGACTTACCACGCTGCAATTGTCATAGCTTCCGCTATTTACGGCATAAGCCGGTAATTGTGCTTCTCCATCATAAGTAAATGATACAGTAGTGAAAGTTTGGCATACCGCCACTGGCTCAACTTTATCTTCAACTATAACATCAAAGGTGCATTGGCTTTTATTTCCACAAGCATCAGTCAATGTATAAGTAATATGATTAGTGTCAACAGGAAGATCTTTAATGTTTGTCTGTCCTGCTATTGCATTGTCTATAAATGTTTGTGGGAAATTGCTGTTGTTTTTAATTAAAATATCCCAATCCCATTCGGATTGACAATTGTCAGTCACTGTTGGAACAGGAAAAGTATAAGTGTCAAAACAATTGAATTGGTTTGTATTAACTGTTTCACTTGGTGGACATGTCACTACAGGTGCGGTTGTGTCGGCTATTTCAATAGTTTGAATATTGCCCAATATACGAGGGGGGTAATCACAAAGTACTTCATGAATTTCCCATCCTCTGACAATTTGTTTTCTACATTGTGTAGGAGTCGGTATATAATCATTGTAAGTAACGGTCATTCCACAACCAAAATCCGAACCCGGTTTTATATAAGTTGTATCATTTCCGATTAGTAAATATGGCCATCCCGTATAATCGGGAGAAGGTTGTCCGTCAACATCCAATGGATAAGTTGCATCACAGGATATTGGATTTTGTGTGGTTACCAGTAGGTCTTCAGGAAAATGAATACTGGTATAAAAAACAGAATTCGGCATTCTGTCTATATATATATTAACTGTCAACGGATCAGATAGATTATTACTTGCATCTTTAGCTACGTAAGTCCTTTCTATTTTTCTAAAAACGGTATCAGGTAAATTTCCATTGCAGTCATTTTCTGTTACAACTTCATTTGTTACAATAATTTCCGTTGGATTATTGCAATTATCATTACCGAAAACAAAGACATTGCTATCAATTTTTTCATAACAATATAAATTAAAGTCACAAACATCTTTTTTTGCATAAATATTCCCACCATTAGTTGATGTAAATGCCCAGGAGTATGTTCCTACAGCTCCGGCTCCCACAGTGGTAGTTACCAAAAAGTATTTTCCATGTACCAGACTTAGATTTATAGGAATATTAACGCCTGCATTGGCAGAGTTTTCATAATCATCATATAAAAAATTCTCACATACATTATTTGGGTCAAAATCGCCTTCATACAATGCGACAAAAAATTGCATGTTGTTCGCATTGGTGTTTGTCAGGCTAAAAGTATAATTATCCGCCTGGTCTATCGTAAACTCAAAAACATTATAATATACACCGGCAGTGCCGTTTGTACTACATTGTGTCGAATTTGAAGGATGATTACTCGACGATCTGGTGTAAGTTGGATCTCCACCGGTCAATTCACCGTCAAAACCAGTTGATTTCTCATAGCAACCAATAGTAGGCTTGATGTTGTCAAAAATTTGTAAGGGAATATAATCCGTTTTGTTACCCGTTGGATTATATTCTACTACTCCGTACAATGTATTGCCTACATTACCTGCAGGGATTATTACGGAGCCTGTACCATTTGCGATTTCAACGAGATTTTCATCATATAGATAAACTATATAATAATTTGCATTATTGCTGCAAGCAGCACCGTCGTCTGTAAGTAGAGCAGTGTAATCCAAATTACCTTCACAATTCTCATCAACAAAAACATTGACAGAATTTTCTGCATTTAATGTACACTGCGCATTTGCTGCGGTATTAATTGCCAGCAGCGCCAGAAAAAACAAAAATATTGTTAGATGTATTTTTGAATTTTCCCAAAAATTTCTTGATTGAATAAATTTCTTCATAGGAATAAAAATTTAAGTTAAAAAATAAGTTAATTGTATTGTAAATTAATATTAGTATTATCATATCGCCGCTTTGGCAATAAACTCACAGGTTGGATTTAACGAGTTTGCATCAGGTTTTGCTTTGACCATTTATAGACAGAAACTATATATAATATGGTGTCCGGCCAGAGATGATTCATATTATTAAATCATTTCATATTGCAAAATAAAGTAATATATTTTAATTATGCAAATAAAATGGTTATAAATTGCAAAAAAAAATAATATATTGTGTAATTGTTTGAAAAACATTAAAAAAAATGAAAATATATTAATTATTAAGTTAGTTTGGTTGCATGAAAAATTTATTTTGACAATAATAAGTGTTTGTCATAAAATAATTAAAATTTAAATAGAAGTAGAATTTTTTTATCTGAAAAGTATTTTACCCGAAGAGTTATAAAATTGATTCTTTATTCAGATTTATTATGTATTACTATTTAAATTTACGGTTTTATTAATTTTATTATGTTGATAATACATAATTGGATATTTTCGCAATGTTGTATTATATTTTCTAATTAAAAATTAAAGTATGAAGTATTATTTTTTATTTATGTTTATTACTTTAGGTTTTTTCGGATTAACAGCACAAGATAATTCAGTTGATAAAACTGTTATCTCCGTTGAAGATTTTCAAGGTAAAGCTGATAATTTTGTTGGTAAAACCATATATGTATCCGGTACTGTCGATCATGTATGCAAACATGGAGGTAAAAAAGTAGTAATTGTCAGTGATGATGGTGAAGCTAGTCTTAAAATAATGGCCGGGGACAAAATTTCAAAGTTTGATAAGAGCATTGAAGGGGAGGTAATACATGTATTGGGGACTGTTAAGGAATTGCGTGTCGATGAAGCGTATCTATTAAACTGGGAAGAGGAAGTTAAAGGGCATCATAAAGCTGAGGATCCGGAGTATAAAGAAGATATGGCTAAAATTGCAGATTTGAGAAAAAAGATAAAAGAAAGCGATAAAGGGTATCTATCTTTTTTTTCAATGGATGGAATTGAATATGAGGTAGTGAAATAAAGTTGTTATATGGGGAAAAAGAAAAAATGGCGTTGGTGGTTCAGAGTGATTCACCGGGATGTAGGGTATTTTTTATTTGGTATGACTATTATCTATTCGCTTTCCGGTATTGCTCTGAACCATTTGAATGATTGGGATCCAAGTTATGCCAAAATCAATAATAAAATACATTTGGATATATCTTCGTATGATTTGAGTAAAAAAGAGGATGTATTGAAAATAATTGATGTTTTTGGAGAGCAAAAGAATTATAAAAAACATATAAAAAAAAGAAATGGTGCGGTAAAGGTGTTTTTAAAAAAAGGTAATTTTGTTATTTTCCCGTCAGGAGATGTATTATATGAAAAGTGGAAGCGTCGTCCTGTATTTCATGCTGTCAATTATTTGCATTACAATCCGGGCAAATGGTGGTTGTGGTTTTCTGATTTTTTTGCTGCCGGCTTGATTATAATTGCAATTACGGGAATTTTTATTGTGAAAGGGAAAAACAGTATTACAGGTCGGGGATTGATATATACCATTCTTGGAATAATCATTCCCATTTTGTTTTTATTGTTGTATTACGATTGATTATATTTAAATTTTGATGATTTTCAGAACAACTGATCCGTAGGGGATTAAGGCGCCCAAAAGTTATTAAATGATTCTATTTTTCGATAATTACAGTTAGAACTTGAAAGCATGAGGTAGCCTGACTTCAAAGCAAGCTTATAACGGCTTCACTTCATTCGCAGATTCGTCTGTTTTTTGTAACTTTGTCCTTTGAACTTTTTTTGTAATCTGTCATTAGAGGTACTTGGTCTGAAGTGCTTCATACCAAACTGCTGCCGATATGCTGATTATAAAAATTATTAGTTTTAATGAAATTATAATGAAATTTTTATAACTTTACGGGTTGAAAACAAATTGTTACTTATAATATGTTTAACAGAAATCTTGAATTCAAAATAAAACTCAATAGAACAAGCCTTTGTTTTAAGATATAAACTATTCAGGTATAATCATTTTGTCATAAGATTATTTCACCTGTATAGTTGTTATAATTAATAAGGTGAGCATTGCTGCTCATTTCATTGATTGTTTTTTTCATTTTTTTCATTTATTTTAATAAAATCATTAATAATGGATACATATATAATAAAGGGTTCAGGTTTGACTATTGAAGATATGGTAAATGTCGCAAGATACAATCAACTGGTTGAGTTGTCAGATGCTGCTTTGGAGAGGATAAAAGTCTGCAGGGCAATGCTTGAGAAAAAAATCAATAATCACGAGATAATGTATGGTGTGAATACCGGTATTGGAGAGTTTTCGGAAGTTGTGCTTTCGGACGAACAGGTAAAAGAGTTTCAAAAATACCTTATATATAATCATGCTGCCGGTATAGGAGATGCGATGCCGGTCGAGTGGGTAAGAGCTGCTATGCTGGGCAGGATAAATGTACATGCTCATGGCAATTCGGGAGTGAGACCCGTGATAACAAAAACATTGATTGAAATGCTGAATAAGGGTGTGACACCGTATGTTTGTAGAAAAGGCTCTGTTGGGGCCAGTGGGGATTTGGCTCCCATGTCACAGATAGCATTATTGATGATGGGTGAGGGTAAAGCCTTTTACAAAGGGGAATTACTGGATGGGCGGATAGCAATGGACAGAGCCGGTATTTCAATTCCGGGATTAAAAGCGCGTGACGGTCTTGCTATTATTAACGGCTCCAATGTTCTAACGGCAATGAGTGCAATATTTCTTTACGATGCAAACAAATGGTTGAAACAAGCTGAAATAGCAGCTGCAATGTCTCTTGAAGCACTAAAAGCCAATATGAAGCCTTACACTGCATTGTTGCATGAAGCGAGAGGATTTGCAGGGGCTGTACGAAGTGCAAATGCAATAAATAAATGTGTGTCGGGTGGGGATCTCAAAGAAGGTAAAGTTGCCTGTAAAGTTCAGGATGCATATTCAATGCGTTCAACACCTCAAGTAATAGGAGCAGCTCATGATGCTTTACGATGGGCCAAATCACAGGTTGAGATTGAATTGAATGGGGTAGGGGATAATCCTGTTTTCTTTCCTGAACTAAATCTTGCTCTCTCGGGGGCTAATTTTCAAGGTACACCGGTATCCGTTCCGATGGAGATGGCAGGTCAGGTTATAACAATGGTCAGTATTATATCGGAAAGGAGAATGAACAGATTGAATAATCCGGCATTGAGTGTCGGGCTACCTCCTTTTTTATCCAAAAATCCTGGTTTGATGTCAGGTATGATGCTTAGTCAATATACTGCAGATATGCAGATAGTAGAGCAGAAGATATTGTCAACACCTGCATCGATTCAATCCATCCCTGCTGCTGCAGACCAGGAAGATTTTGTTTCTATGGGGATGAATACTGCAATTAAGAATTTTCAGATACTTGATAATGCTTATGGAATATTGGGAATTGAATTTATGGTAGCTGCTCAAGCTTTGGATTTTAGGAAAAATGAGTACCGCTTTGGAAAAGGTGTTCAAAAAGCATATAATATCATACGAAAACATATTGATTTTCTTGAGGTGGACCGACCTCTATATAATGATCATAATACAATGAAAGAATTGGTGAAATCCTGTGAAATACTAAAAGGCGTAGAAAAAGAAGTAGGTAGTTTGGAGTAAGTTCAAAATTTACAGTTAGTGTCATTCTATTTTGATAACTCCCTTTTTACCGTTAATACAAAATAAACTAATCGATTGTGTTTTTATAATTTTAATGTACATTTGCAAAAAAAAAATACTCACAATGAAAAAATCAACAGATATTTTGGTAATCGGGTCGGGAGTTGCAGGTCTTACTTTTGCTATAAAAATGGCTGAAAAACGTCCTGATTTGAAAATAATTATTGTAACAAAGAATAATATTGAAGAAAGCAACACTAAATATGCGCAGGGTGGTATTGCTACCGTTTGGAATCTAATCAATGATAATTTTGAAAAACATATTGAAGATACCATGGATGCCGGCGATGAACTGAATGATGAAGAAACTGTGAAAATGGTGATATCAGAAGGGCCTGCACGCGTAAAAGAATTGATAGAATGGGGTGCAAGATTTGATAAAAAAAATAATGGAGAATATGAATTGGGGCGAGAAGGTGGACATTCCGAAAACAGGGTATTGCACTATAAGGATATTACCGGTTGGGAAGTGGAAAGAGCATTGATTGAAAGGGTGAAAAACCTTGATAATATAGAGATTTTTGAGAATTATTTTGCACTTGAATTGATCACGCAACATCATTTGGGAAAAGTAATAACTAAAATAACCCCAAATATAGAATGCTATGGTGCTTATGTTTTAAATAAAAATAATTTTACTACGGAAACCATTTTGTCAAAAGTTACGGTTCTCGCTACCGGAGGTTCAGGGCAATTGTACAGAATAACAACAAATCCTAAAGTTGCAACGGGAGACGGTATTGCTATGGTATATAGGGCAAAAGGGAGAATAGCAAATATGGAATTTGTTCAATTTCATCCTACGGCATTATATGATCAAAAAGACGAAAGTCCCAATTTTTTAATATCGGAAGCGGTAAGAGGTCACGGTGGTATTTTAAAGCATAAAGACGGAGAGGAATTTATGCATAAATATGATAAAAGAGGTTCCCTTGCTCCAAGGGACATTGTTGCCAGGGCTATTGATAAAGAGATGAAGATAAAAGGTACCGACCATGTCTATCTCGATGTAAGGCATATAGAGAAACAAGATTTTATCAAGCACTTTCCTAATATCTATAATAAATGTCTGAGCATAGGAATAGATCCGATGGAGGAAATGATTCCGGTGGCTCCGGCTTGTCATTATTTCTGCGGTGGTGTAGTTGTGGATAAAGACGGCAAAAGTTCAATAAAAAATCTATATGCCGGGGGTGAAGTTACATATTCGGGATTGCATGGAGCCAATAGATTGGCTTCCAATTCATTGCTCGAAGGATTGGTTTATGCGCACAATATACATTTGGACATTGATAAAGTTATTGATGATATTTCTATCAATAAAGATGTGCCGGAATGGGATACTACCGGAACAAGTGAGCCTGAAGAAATGATTTTGATTACTCAATCATTAAAGGAAATAAGAGATGTCATGGGAAGTTATGTGGGAATAGTAAGAAACAATATCAGACTTCAAAGAGCCATGAACAGAATACTTCTTTATTATCGGGAAACCGAGGAATTGTATAAAACAAGTATTTTGTCTCAACAGCTTTGTGAATTGAGGAATTTGATAACAATTGGATATCTTGTTACTAAATCATCTCAATTGAGGCATGAAAGCCGCGGGCTCAATTTTAATACGGATTATCCGGATAGATTACCATATAATGAATTGACATTAATCTAAGGATTTTATAGACAGACACTATATTATTTAAAGTTCAAAGTTCAAAGTTCAAAGGCAAAAGTAAAAAGTAAAAAGTTCAAAGGCAAAAGTTCAAAGTTTGGAAGATAAAAGATAAAAGGATTTAATGATGAATTATGAATGGTGAATTATGAATTACGGATTTGATAGAAGAGGTTGATTTTATTAATTTTGGGGTTTATGCCGTGAAATTGCCTTGCAAAATTCTGTGATTTTATTTCAAAGAGTTATCCCTAATTCTTAACGCATCAGTTGTTCTAAATTTAGATAAAATCTTTGTTTTTTATCTAAAAAGTATTATTACCGGGTACTTGTTATAATGGTTTTATAAATATTATTTTTTTATAAACAAAAAAAATTATATCTTTGGACTGTCGAATGCTATTTTCGACTTCTTATAATTTTAGAACATATCAACAAAAACAAATCAAATCTCATTAAGGCGAAGTCTTTAAATTGAGAAATACAGATTATTTTTTAACAAAAAATTTTTAAAAATGAAAAAAGCAATTTTTACAATTTTCAGTTTTATTCTTATTGCCCAGTTATCTTTTGCAGGTGGGATTGTTACCAATACCAATCAAAGTGCTGCTTGGGTAAGGATGATGGCAAGAGATGCTTCTGTGGATGTTGATGCCGTATTTTTTAATCCGGCAGGATTGACGCAATTAGAAGATGGGTTTTATCTACAGATTAATTCACAGACTATTAAACAGTCCAGAACAGTAACTTCTTCATTTCCAGGATTGAATAATGATACTTATGAGGGAAAGACTTTTGTTCCTTTTTTACCTACTGCATTTGCAGTTTACAAAAGAGGAAATTTGGCATTGTCTGCTGGTTTTACCGTGATAGGAGGCGGTGGAAGTGCTGAATTTAATAAAGGTTTACCGGATTTTGAATATCAATTAGCAAGCCTTCCGTCTTTATTAGCTGGATTGAAAGATGTTGGAGATAAAGCAGGAGTTGATTTATCCGTGACAGGTTATGATGTCAAGTCTTCAATTACGGGAACATCTTCCTATTTAGGATTTCAGGCAGCAGCTTCATATAAAATTAATGATATGATATCTGTTGCTGTTGGTGCCAGATATGTAACTGCAAGTAATAAATATGATGGGTCTATAAAAGACATTTCTGTTGTTAATGGTGGTCAAACAATGAGAGCAGATGACTTTATAAATCAAAAAGCTGTTCCTACACTAAATGGATTATCTTCCCAATTGACACAGATAACACAGATACCCGGCCAATTACAACCCTTTATTGATGGAGGAGCTGGTGATTTCACATTAGCACAAATAAAAGCTAATGGTTATATTGATGATGATACTTATAACGGATTGATCAAAGCGGGGCAGGCAATAGGTATTTCTGATCCCTCTGTTCTTACTTTAAAACAATTTTCAGGAGCTATTGAACAAGCTACACCTACATTAAACGAGCAGATTGCCGCACTTAATGGTAATGCCGCTGTTCTAACGGCTACCGCAAATCAATTGGCAGACAAAGAATTACAGGTTGAACAAACCGGTTCGGGTATTACTCCGTTTATTGGAGTAGACTTTAATCTTATGGATGGAAATTTGGGACTTGCATTTAAATACGAAATGAAAACAAATATGACAGTTACCACAAAAGTCATCAAGGATGATTTGGGCTTGTATAAAGATGGAGAAGAAGTGCCGGCTGAAATGCCTGCGATGTTTTCTGCGGGGCTTAGATATAAAACGGGAGGCTTAAAACTTCAGACAGGTTTCCATTATTATTTTGATAAAGCAGCTAAATACGGAAAGAAAAATGCTGCCGGTGAATTTGTGACAAATGGTGAAGAAACTACTTTTGCCGGTTCGACCGATAAAACATTATTGGCAGGTAATTCAACTGAATTTGCAATCGGATTACAATATGATTTGAGTAGTATGTTTGGAGTAAGTGCCGGATTTTTAATGACGAATTCAAAACCTAATTCTGTATATCAATCTTCATTGAGTTATTCTTTACCTACAAAAACAATAGGTTTTGGATTTGTAGTACATCCAACATCAAGCTTGGATATCGATCTTGGAGTTTCAACAACATCTTATGATAAATATGAAAAAGATTTCGGAACATATAAAGAAACTTATGACAAAACAGCATTAGTTTTTGCGTTAGGTGCTTCTTTGAAACTTTAAAATATAATTTTTTTTAATGTTTTACGTAATAAGAGGAGTCCATAGAGGCTCCTCTTTTTTTATATAAAAATAATAATGATGTATAAAATACATATAATTTCAATTGGTGGTGCAGCAATGCATAATATTGCCATAGCTTTAAAAAATGAAGGTCATACTATTACAGGCTCTGATGATGAAATTTATAACCCTTCAAAATCAAGATTGGAAAAAGAAGGTTTATTGCCTGAAAAAACCGGTTGGGATGAAAACAATATAACTCCGGATTTAGATTTTATTATTTTGGGAATGCATGCCCGTAAAGACAATCCCGAACTTAAAAAAGCAATTGATTTGGGACTGAAAATATATTCTTATCCCGAATTTATTTTTAGTATTTCAAAAAACAAAAAGAGAGTTGTAATAGCGGGTAGTCAAGGTAAAACTACAACTACTTCTATGATTATGTGGGTTTTAAAAAAAGAAGGAGTGGATTTTGATTATTTAGTTGGAGGTAAAATTGCCGGTTTTGATCTTATGGTACGGTTTTCCGATGCCCCATTGATAGTACTGGAAGGTGATGAATATCTGAGTTCACCAATAGATAGAATACCTAAAATACATCATTATTATCCTGATGTGGCAGTGATAACAGGGATAGATTGGGATCACATGAATGTATTTCCCACTTACGATAACTACAAAGAACAATTTAAAATATTTATTGATAAAATTTCATCAGGCGGAACATTGATTTATTATGAAAATGATGAAAAGATAAATGAAGCTATTCAAAAGTCGGAAAATTCAAAAAATCTTACTCTCCTACCATATACAGGTATAAAAGAAAAACATTCTCTTAAAATTTTCGGAGAACATAATATGCAAAACCTTAATGCAGCTATGTTAGTATGTAAAGAATTAGGTGTTGATGAAAGCGATTTCTGGAAAGCAATAGCGGATTTTGACGGAGCCTCCAAAAGACTTCAAAAAATTTATGAAGATGAAAAAACTATTAAGTTTCTTGATTTTGCACATGCTCCTGCCAAACTAAAAGCTACAATCAATGCCGTACATTCTCAATATAGTGATAAAACATTGTATGCGATATATGAATTGCATACTTTTAGCAGCTTGAATAAAGATTTTTTGCCCCAATACAGAAATACTATGAACAATGCAGATAAAGCTATAGTTTTGTATAATCCGCATACATTGAAGATGAAGAAAATGCCCCCGTTAGATAAAGAGGAAATAAAAAATTATTTCGGGAAGCAAGATTTGAAAGTTTTTGATAATCCTTCAAAATTAAAAAAATATATAGATGGATTAGATACGGAAAATGCTGTTTTTTTATTTATGAGTTCAGGAAATTTTGGAGGAATAGATTTGTGAGAAAGACTTTGTAAACCTTGTGATTATATATGACGTAGTTGAATTTTATATTTTACCTGAGTAATTCGGAACAATTGCTACGGTGGAAAGAAAAGTGCAAAGTTCAAAGTTCAAAGTTCAAAGTTCAAAGGAAAAAGTTTGAAAGACAAAAGAGATTTAATGATGAATTATGAATTTAAAACCGGCTTTGAAATCACGCTATCTCATGCTTTCAAGTTCTACAAGGCGTTTCAAATTTATTTGAAACAAAAGAAGTCCCGTAGGGACGACATATTATAGCCTCGTACGTAAGTGCGGGGTTGAATAACAATGTCCCCGGTTGTTTTGGCGGTATTTTTGCGGCAAAGCAAAGCAAAAATAGTGACAAAACAAAAGTTGAAAAGTATAAAGATAAATGATAATTGGGAAAGGATTAACTTATTATTAACAAGAAGAATAACCCATTTTCACAATATTTAATATATTTTTGTATTTATTATTTAAATATAACTACTCTGAAAAGAGTAATTTGAAATTATTTTTATTAACCCATAAAAAAATGAAAATGAAGAAATTTTTATTGTCTTTATTAATGATCACTGTAATGTCTTCCATGGTTTTTGCCCAAGAAGCAAAAAAAGAAGCAAAAAAAGCAGAAATGGCACCTAAAGAAGAAGTAAATCCAAATGCTCCCAAAATGGAATTGGAAACTTTGGATGTTGATTATGGTACTATTGAAAAAAATGCAGATCCTTACAGAATTGTTAAGTTTACAAACACCGGTAAAGAACCTTTGATTATTAAAAGTGCACGGGGAAACTGTGGTTGTACTGTTCCTACTTGGCCAAGAGAAGCTATTCAACCAGGTGAAACAAAAGAAATTAAAATAAGATATGCTACTAATCGTATCGGACCTTTTCACAAGAAAGTGACATTGGTGACAAATGAACCGGAAAATAATAAACATATTATTAAGATTCATGGTAAAGTTTTAAAGCCGGATGCAACTAAAGGAGTTCCTGAGGGAAAGCCAAGTATGCTAAAAGGTACAAAGTAATAGCTTAATAAATTAGATATTTAAATAAAAAAACTCCATATTTATTTATGGAGTTTTTTTGTATCTACTCGGTTATGACTAGTGTCTGAAAATCCGGTTTGCCGGAGTTAGTCTTAAAATGGCAAATCATCCTCAAATTGTCCGGCACTATTTTCAAAATCCGGATCTGAGGGCATTTGATCCTCATCGGGAAAAGGAACATCCTCTTGGGGAGTTGTGGAACCTTCTCCTACTTTCTCTATCTTCCATGCATTCAAATTTGTAAAATATTTTTCATTCCATTCCCTGCCTCTTAAATCAAAGCTTACTTTGATAGCGTCCCCTTCATTGTAGTTGTCAATCAATCCACATCTATCCTGTGTTAATTGGAATTTAATATATTGTGGATAATTTCCGTCTTCAATAAGTAACACAAAATCTCTTGCTTGAAAAGTGGCTGTTTTGCTTTCTGTTTCAAATTTTTTATGAAGTTTTCCTTCTATTTCAAATGACATAAATATATGTTTTTACTTATATTATAAAAAAATACAAAAATAATAGTAAAAAAAGATTTTGTACTTTTTTTGGGGAAATATTTTTTTTTCATTATGACTCTTTTTGAATAAGTGAAAAAAATATTTCCGAAAACCTGCCCGAACTAAGGTGCAGATACTCTTTAATTTTCGGAATGTCCCTTTAACAGGTGTTTCAAATTTATTTGAAACAAATCAAATCAATAATTTCCTACAGTTCATTAACGCAGTCCACTCAGGAGAAGGAAAAAGTTGAAAGTTCAAATGACGAAGTTCAAAGGACAAAGCTTGGAAGATAAAAGACAAAAGTAAAAATACAAAAGAAACAAATGGTGAATTATTTTTTTATTCAACTGTAATAAAGTGCTATCATATTATTCCTTCCCTGATTAAATCATGAATATGGATAAAGCCGAGATAATTATTATTTTTATCTACAACAATCAATTGAGTTATGCTGTTGTCTCTCATTATTTCCAACGCTATGGCTGCTAAATTGTCAGAATTTATTGTTTTGGGAGATGAAGTCATTATATCTTTAGCTTTTATTGTAGATAGTTCAATTTTTTTATTAAGCATTCTTCTTAAATCCCCATCTGTAATAATTCCTATGATTTTTCTTTCGTTATTCAGAACAGCGGTTGCTCCAAGTCTTTTTGAAGTCATTTCAATAATTATTGTTTTGATATCTGCGTTTATATCCACTTCCGGCTTTTCATTTTGCTTATATAGCTCGGAAACTCTAAGGTACAATTGTTTTCCCAATGAACCACCTGGATGAAATTTTGCAAATTGTTTACTTGAAAAGCCCTTTAATCTCATTAAGGAAGTAGCAAGTGCATCACCAAATGCCATCTGAGCTATAGAGGAAGCCGTCGGTGCCAAATTATTAGGTTCAGCTTCTATGTCTACGGGTATGTATAGCAAAAAATCAGAATTTTGAGCAAGATAAGAATCTTTTTTTGATGTCATTGCTATTATTTTATTTCCAAAATTTTTCAGAACCGGTATTAAAATCTTAATTTCAGATGTTTCTCCACTTTTTGAAATGCACAAAACCGAATCTTCATCCCTTATCATTCCCAAATCGCCGTGTACTGCGTCTCCGGCATGCATGAAAACAGCTGGTGTGCCGGTTGAATTGAAAGTTGCGACTATTTTCTTTGCTATTATTGCACTTTTACCAACACCGGTAACTACAATTCGTCCTTTGTTTGACAAAAGATAAGAAACGCAAGAAACAAAATCGTCATTAATATATTTTTGCAGTTTATTTAAGGTTTCTTTCTCTATTTTCAGGACTCTTTTGCCAATTTCAATTATTTTGTTTTTCATCTGTTCAATTTTTTTGTAACCACACAGGTAAAATAATTTTGGATTAAAAACTTTTTATCTGTGTAGTTGTGATTTTTTTATATTTTGAAAAATTAGCAATATATTAGGTAGCTTTCATGAATCTTTTTAATTATATCTTTGTATATATTTTATGATTAATAAAATTAAAAGTCATTTCACAATTTTTTTACAATAGCTTTGCTATTACTTGAAATATAAACTCTATTTGATAAAATAATTTGTAAATTTCATCTCAAAAGCATTTTACCATAGTAATTAGAATTAAAAAATTATTAAAAATACAAATAAAAAAATAAAATATTAAAATAATTGTATTAAATTAGCTAAAGTTTTTTGAATTTTTTCAGAGTGTTTTTTTTAATTGAATAAT